>CESU01004991.1_pt1 | contig 42549 bp, 48 predicted proteins | sample 531141 | NCBI WGS metagenome assembly CESU01 (sample SAMEA2621401, study PRJEB7988) | marine metagenome | isolation source: saline water (ENVO:00002010), including
ATGATATTCTCCTATTAAGTTTTATTCTGCCTGTAGTGCATCCCAAAGCGATTGAGGTATAACTTGATAACCTTGAGCGACCATTGCCAATGCATATGCTTGGTATGTTGAGTGACTAGTTGCTAACATCAGTATGCTCCGTTTTGTTTTATTCACTAACTTCAACTATATGAATACATGATTCGTATTAGAGAGTCAATAGAAAAATTCGTTTAAATTTGTTCCTAATCTTTTTTCTGCTATTTTAAAATACTTTTCTTCTTTTTCTATTCCTATAAATTCTCTATTTGTATGAACGCAAGCAACTCCTGTAGTTCCAGAACCCATCGTATTATCAAGAACAACATCCCATTCATTAGTGTAAGTCTTTATTAAATATTTCATCAAACCTACTGGTTTTTGAGTAGGATGATAACCCTTTTCTTGTTTATGTTTTATCACTGTTTTTGGGTATCTTGATCCTTCTGGGTTATCCCTATGTTTTGATTCAGCATTGCCATACACTTCACCAATTTTTGCAGTATCGCTACTAAATCCAGAATACGGTGTACTATACCACATTTGAGGATTATAAGTTGGTTTCTCTCGGTAAAATACTAAGATGTTTTCATGAGACTTTAAAGGCATTATTTTTACATTCATGGGATTTGTACCTTGAGGTTTTTCCCAAATCCATTCATATCTTAAATTTTCTATATTAGAAGCAGCAAGAATTGTTGTGAATGGTTGCATTGCGGTAAAAACCATTGCTGCATTTTTCTTACAAACCCTATTGTATTGTTCCCATAGTTTATCTAATGGAATAACAGAATCCCATTTACATGCAGTAGTGCCATATGGAAGATCAGCAAGAAGCATATCTACTGAATTATCTTCAATTGTAGGCAATACCTCTAAGCAATCACCAAGTATAGTTTTTACCATTCACTCAATTCTTTTACATATTCTGATTGTATTAGTTCTCTAAGTTTTTTCTCCGTAACCATATAATCATCATTCTTTGATTTTTTACCACCTTGTTGATGATTAAAATGATTATCTGTTTTCAGACAGTTTTCAAACATTTCTTTTGTCATATACACAGCCTTAAATTCATTAGGATTTTCATTTACTCCAATAAAAATAAGACGGTCCCAATCTTTACCAACTGCGACATGGTTCATTGTAAAACAATCTTTTTTGATTGATCTTTTTTTAGTGTCTGTATGTGCAACAGAAAACTTAATTTCCGTTTTAATTCCATTTAAAATTCTATCATATCCAGCGGTTGATGTGTGAGCAAATTCAACATTGTAACCAGCCTTTTCCATTATTAGAGTTACTAATCTCTCTCCTAGTTCACCCTTTTGTTTATTACCCATGTATCTATATCCTTCAAAGGGGCTTCCTATCCATGGGTCATAAAGATTGTTTTGTATATAATTCTGTATTTCATTGTTTTTTGCTAAATCGTACATTTCACTTGGCTTTAGTTTCATAATATAATTATTCCTTTTGGTTTATAACTTAGATATAATTCTTAGGAGAAAAAATCTTCTAATGATGATCTTTCCTCTACACTCCACCCAATTGCATCTAAGATTGGTGTAATTGGTTCTACAAAGGTCTTTTCAAATTGAACGTCATAATTTACATATCTATGTAGATTTAACTCACTTGGAATGTAATCTGGAAATGATATAACATTTTCCTTTAGAGGGTTGGGCATCTTTAAATAGCAAAACTTAATTTTTTCACCATTCTGAATAAGTGCATACTTTTTTCCTAATGCCTTATCTTTGATCTGATTATTATAAAGTAAACTACCTCTCACATGAATTGGCGTTCCTTTCTTGTAAATAGTATTTCTATCACTCCATTTCATAATATCACTAACACCTCTTGGAAAAGATATATCTTCTGGTGGTAGAGATTTAAACTCTTTCTTGAAATCAGCAATAAACTTTCTTGTTTTTTCTTCAGAACCAGACATGATGATTTTAAAAGAATGCATAAACTTATCTCGCACCACTTGAGGTGTGCTTGATTTGATAGCCTCAATACCCATGATCTTTAATTTTGGTTCTGCGTATTGAACACCTTCATTATTATGAACATTCAGTAAATATCGTTTTTTGGCAGTCCAGATACCACGATCTGCAATCGCTTCCCTTTCCATAACCATGCGATTTGTATATGCGTTCATTTGATTAAACAGTTTATCATACGCTTTCTCTAAAACCTTTTCAAAATGTTCAGCACAAATTTTGTCCAATGCTTTAACAGGGTCATTAGGTTTCAATTTATCTACAAAAGGCCCAAAGTTGATATACAGTGAGTCAGTATCAATAGCGATTACATAATCAAAATTATCTGTTTTGAGTATTTTATTCATTTCATCATTCATAGCGCGTTCTGCCCATTGAATCGCTAACTGTCCAGACAGAGTAATACCTTCTGCGACACGCATATCAAAATACCGAAAGTAAGCATTACCCAAAGCACCATAAAGAGAATTCAATAGAATTTTAATCGCCATTTGCCGATTTTCAAGTTGATTGATTTGCTTTTCAAGTTCAGTAGATGGATTATCTTGATTTTTTTGCATTGCTTCAAGCATCAACTTCTTAGTTGCTTTACGCTCCAACATATAATCTGCAATGATTTGAGGAACAATGCCTTGCCTTTGTCTAGTATAAGTTGAACCGTTTGCTGCTACAGAAAGATCATTTTTTACATTTGGAATATTATTCATATAATATTCAACACCTGATTGATAAGTGTTGTCAATATCTACAACCAAAGTTTCTGGTGACATATTATATTGAATAATCAAATTAGGATATAGTGAATTCAAATCAAACGAAACCACCCAATCATGTAATCCGACTTGAGGCTCTTTAACGTAACCTCCTGGATATGGAGATTTGATTGTGTTTTCATTTGGCGGTATCGCGATATTTTGTTTGTTTAGTTCACGATATATAATTGAGTCCCATATAGCAGTTGTTCCAAGTGTCGCTTCATAATTCACACCACCACGATATGCCATGGTCAGCGCGAGAGTAATTAAATCCATCTTTTCATCAATTTTATCTACTAGGTAAACATCTTTGATGTTATAATCAATGAATAATTGATGATCATTTTTATAAAGAGTATGAAGTGTTCCATACTCTTCATACGATAACTTTTTCTCGCCAAGTACAGTATTGGCAATGTGATCTAATTTGTACGATGCTTGAGTTCCATACGAATATCCAAACTTTTTAAATAAGTCCATATAATCTAACTGAGAAATACCAGTTATTTCATAATGTTTATTATTTTGACCAGCGATATTTACGTTGCGTTCACTAATCAAACCCCATGGGGAAAACTTTTTTGCTACATCATTACCAGCAATTTTAGTAATACGATTAATTAGATAAGGCATGTCAAACATTTTAATATACCAACCAGTTATAACATCTGGTGGATTCTTAGTCCAAAATTCCATGTACTTTGCTAATAACTCTAATTCATTTTTACAATGACGATACTGGACAATCAAATTTTGGTTTTCACGCTTATCAACATCATATTCACCCAAACCCCAAACATGATAAACATTAGAGGTTGACGATTTATGACAAATTGATATAACAGGATAATCAGCAGCATCTGGATGTGGGAATCCATCATCTGATGCTACTTCAATATCTAAGTTGGCGACATTGATTGTTTTACGATTAAACTGTATTTCATTTGGAAATGCACTAGTTATAAACTGTTGGATATAATTAGTCATGCCATAGATTTTGACATTATCCATATCTTTGTAAGTCTCTAACCATTCTTTTGCTGCTCTCATAGATTCAAATTCTACTGGTGCAACAGAAAATCCTTCAAGGGTTTTCCATACTGTATTTTTTTCTTTGCTACGAACAAAGAGTTTTGGTTTAAACTTGACTCGCTTATCAATACGAACACCGTGGTCATTATAACCACGGTATAAGAGTGAGTTGCCATATCTTGCTACGTTTGTATAAAATGCTTTCAATATTCTTCTCCGTTTGGAGTTATTATATCATAATATAAAGGTTTAGTCAACAAATTAAAAATAATAATATGATTTTCAGATCATAAACTTAAAATATGATCTGTAGATCATTAATCTTTCTTTGATACGAAAGAATACATTTCTTTAGCCTTTGCCATCAAATCATCTGTACTATAAATTTTGTACGCTTCCTTAACTTCTTCTGCTGATTTATGGCCTTGCTCATACAAATCATTTGCAAGTTGGATATTCATGGTCCATTGCTGATCCATATAATCTTTTGCCATTTGTAACATTTCTGCGCGGATTTCAAAAGGGTTTTTGTGTGCCATTGTGTGTTCCTATCTAAATTTAATTATGTTCGCCGTTCTTTTGTCGCCCGTTGTATCCATCAATTCTATCAAAAACTTTAGGTTTTCGCTTCGCAGTCTCAAATGTGCCAACTGTAATAACAATTGCAGCGAGTAAAAGTGTATGTGCGATTGCGTTGATCCCCCAAAAAGTGATACTACCAATGTACATAGAACATACAGATACCCACATCCATGCAAGAATTTGCATGATTAAATGGCGTACTTGTAAATTTGGGATATTCTTTAAAGGATTGACGTTTGCATCCATAACACTATTCCAAGTGTCATTAATATATTCTTTCATTATATTCTCCATAATTTGTGTGTGTGTGAAAGAAGGGCATTGATGCCCTTCCTAATTTTAAGGTAAAACTCTAATCCAGATATATTCTGCAATCTGTCTATAAAGTTTCCATTTCATCATAATATGGTATAAGATCAAATCCACCCACGAAGATTTTCATTCATAGATGTTTTTTCCCACGCCTTCATTCTTCTTTCAAGGTCACATAAATCTTTTGCATTTGCAAAATATTCATCTCTTTCTTCTATCATAGTTTTAGGAGCCGCACTCTTAAAGAAATTTTTGATCCAATGAATCATTTAAATTCCTCCAAAGTTCTCCTATTTAGTTCAGTCAGTATTTCGTGATCAGACATATTTGGATATTCTATTCTAAAATATCTTACCAAATCTGCATTTGCAGAACATTGTCTTGTGAGTTGAATACTTTTTACTAAAGATGATAAAAGATCAAACAGTCCTGTTAGACCTTTCGTTAAGTAGTTGTGCGTTGTTAGTATGTGTTGCATTTGAGTTTTCCTCGTAATTGCCAATTTTAATTTTACGAGGACGCATTTCTTCTGGGATAATATACTGCAACTCAATTGCCAGAATACCATCTTGAATATCTGCTCCGTTTACTTGTACGTGTTCAGACAGCCTAAAAGTTCGTTTAAATTTCTTTGTTGAAATGCCACGATGGATAAATTCTCTACCTTTAGAAACGTGTTCACCAGTTATTGTCAAAGTTCTATCTTTTACTTCAACATTGATTTCATCTTGTGAAAATCCAGCAATAGCAAGTTCAATCAAGTAATCTGATTCTCCTGCTTTAATAATATTGTGTGGTGGATAGTGATCTTGAGCATGTTTAGCAGTGAACTCTAGTTCATTGAATAGATGGTCAAAACCCACGAAAGATGAACGTGGAAAAAGTGTTTGTAAGCCTGTCATTGTTATCTCCTTTTGATCAAGCAAGATATTAATGGGACCGATTATTCGCATCCCCTTAATTTGATTAGCACCAAAATGCTAACTCATTAGTATATATGTCTTTATTTTGTGATTTCAAGGGGTTAGGTAAAAAAAATTAAGAAATTATGTTTTTTATTTTCCAAGGTGTGAAACATACTGTTCCTAGACTTACATAGTCTGCGCCTTTATCAAAATAAAATTCTGCATCATCCTTATTTGTAACCCCACCACCAGCGATTATAGTGACACTGGGATGTTTTCTCTTTATATATTCTATAATCCTTGTAGTATATGGTTTTAAAATTGTTCCACTTTGACCCCCATTTAAAGAGTACAAAGTGTTGCTTGCATGTATTTGATTATACCCCAAATCTACTATCTTGTCTATGAGACATTCTGTCGCAGTAGGCGGTATCTTACATATACACCATTCTCTGTTATTTTTAGGAAATAAATCAAATCCGCGAAGATTAACCGCTCCTACATCTTTATCAAGGTTTGGACAACTTATATTAATTTCAACAGACAAATTTTTACCTACTATGCGGTCTAAATTTATCCAATCATATTCATTTATTGCGGCAAGGCTCAACACATCTGTAGAGTTTGTTCTTTTTAAACCTTCATATATTCCTGCGTTACGCAATCCAATTTTATTAATCCATCCACCATTTTTATACCTAAGAGTTTTAAAAATTTGAGGAATGAGTCCTTCTCTTTTTTCAACAGTCCAACTTCCAGTTACGCTAATTGCGTTAGGAAGTTTTAAATAGTTTCCAAAAGGTGCTGATATAAAGTATTTCATAATTTAATCCAAAAATGTTCTACGCCATTCCATTCTTACGCATATCGTATTATCTTATCTGGAGTTTTAAAATCTTTTTTACGCATAATGGTTTTCAGTACAACATCAAATTCATCATTTCTTTGATCATACTTAACTGCTACTGGAATATTCAAATTAGTTTGCATATCTTTAATTACCGCTTCTGCACCAGCAACACCTTTAAGGGATTTGCCTTGCTTTGCATAAATCTTTTTTATAAATTCTGCCAACTCTTTCATGGAAATACAAGGATTATTTCTATCATCTCCCATCCTATCACCAAAATGACGAGTGAATTTAAAATCAATTCCATACTTTTTGAATAGTTTATCAACAATAGATTCAAATGCTTTGATTTGTTTCATACCTACCAAATCACATTTATCTTCTATTATAAAATTTTTGAATGTTTTCATTTTAGTTTTCCATATATTGGTTTATTTGGATTGCCACCAGCACGTTTAATTTTTTGTTTAAGTTCTGCCATACTTTTAGCGAAAAAATCATAATCTGAACGTACATCACCAACCCATCCCTTATCACCGTAACCATGGTTATAATATGGGACGTTAGGTAATTTATAAATGGTTATATCTCCACCCTCTTCGTCATCTTCTTTGGCAAAAATGGCGATAGCATCTCGGTCCATACCTTCTTTAAAATTTTTAAAAGATTTCATTTATCTCTCATCCTTGGCTCTTTACGATTATAATGGACAGTTACACTTGATAAGTTTTTTGGATTATTATTGAGTGGGTCACCATCTTTGTGATGAATATCTCTTCCATCAAAAGGCTCTGCCTTACCCTCTTTTTCCATCTTTCTTCTAGCGCGTTTTCTAGCGGCGTTTCTCTCCATCTGCTCTGGAGTTCCAAGATAGTTTTTTCGTTCTTTTTTGTAATCTCTCTGATACTCATCAGTTATAAATGTCATAAACTTAATCATGATACATTATCCCAAAAAGTTTTACTAATTTCACCCATAGAAACTGTAGATGTACTAGATGCTGGAGTGTTTGCAGTCCCGCCCATATTGCTGTGGTTTGTACAGTAATAATATAAGGTAGGCGCACCAACAGCCACAGATATCTGAGTATATGCCCCAGAACTTCCTGGAGTTCCTGCTGTTGTTACTCCTGTTGTGTACTCGCTCCCGCCGCCATGCGTTCCATTTGACGTAATAGAAAATCTAAGTGGATGCCCAGAATTAGAAGATGCGCTTTGATCGAATCGGTATGTTCTACCTTCTGTCAAACTTAATATTCTAGCAGGACCAACACCATCTATATAGTATCTATTTCCTACTCCTGGATTTGAAACAGTTATAGCAAAAGTAACAGTACCAGTTCCCGCGATAGTTTTGCGAACACTTGTATATACCTCATGACCATTGGTAGTTCTAACTCCGCTGGTTTGCTTTAACCATAAGGGTCGTAATGGGCTATTAGCACCAGGATCAGCAGGGGCATTGTCATATTGCCAACTCGGATTATTTGTAATAGTTACCCATGCCATGTTTCAGTCCTTTATCATTTGTTCTTACTATTTATATGTTTAAGAAGATCGTTTTTACTTGTTTTATTAGTCTTAATAGAGAAATCTAATGCAGATTGTAAAGCATCACCTATACTCTTACCTTTAAACCCCAATTGAGAAACATCTTTTCCATTTATAGGTAGTTCTTTAATTGAAAGGTATTTAACACCTTTTAATTTTGATGATACTGTTGGTTTTCCTATAGCAGTAAGATAGGCATCAACAGATTTAATATCGTTATCTTTAGCCCATCCAACTAATTTAACTAAATCCATATCTTTGTATGAAGTTACAGATTGAACTGCTTTGGAATCAATATTAGATAATTTCATTCCAGCCTTGGCGATTTTACCAGCATCTTGTTTATAACTCATTAGAACCATTCCTATAAAAGCACCATAGTTTTTAGTTTCTAGTTTATCTAATGCTTTTAAATTAATGTCTTTAATGGATGCCTTTGGGAATAAATGTTTAATCAATCCACTTTCAAATAAAAGTTTTACACCGATTGATGGTTTTTTTGATTTGGTGAAAAGTTTTTTAAATTCTTCATTGAATCTATCAGAAGAAACTGATGAAATAGTATGTGCTTGTTTTTTCATTTCCTTGAAAGTATTTTTTTCAATTTTAAATTCAAACCTAGCCGCGAATTGAATGGCTCTTAACATTCTTAAAGGATCATCTTCAAATGAAGTAGGACTGATCATACGAATTTCTTTATTCTTAATATCTTTCATACCCTTGCCATCAGTGTCAATAATCTCTCCAGTATCAACATCTTTAGCCAATTGATTTATCCAAAAATCTCTTCTCAACTGATCTTGTTGTAAAGTAATACCTTTTCCTAATTGTACCTCAAAATCTTTATGACCAGCCCCAGTACTCTTAGAGTCAACTCTTGGTACTGAAATATCAACATCTTCTTCTTCTGTTGAACCTGTTGGTACAAATTTTAGAATACCAAAAGATTTGCCAACCATATTCACTTTACCGTGAGGCTTTAATATTTCTTCTAAATCGCTTAGTTCTACACCAACAACGATTAAGTCTAAGTCTTTTGAAACCTTTCCAAGTAGTTCATCACGAACCACACCACCAATTTGATAGATTTTACCACCAGCGTTTTTAATAGACTTTCTAACTTTCATAGTTAAAAGTTTTTCTAACATACTTTCATTTAAATGAGATATAAAACTTTTCATTTATTATTACCTACCAATGCTGTACGTCTGGATATTTTACAATTGCCCTAACTGCTCTTAATGCTAGTTTTGCAACTTTATCACCTCTATCATATAGTACAACCTCTGAACCATTTACAAATTCAGATACATTTACACCTTTACCGATAAGAGTCATAGTTCTGTGTAAATAATCATTTTCATCGTAATTATTTTCAAATCCCACCTTACCACGTACCTCAACCCACTTGCTTCCTGGTAATGGCCTAATTCTTAGAATACCCATCTTGCCTTGCCTAACATATGTCAAAGCATAGGCTTCTTTCTTTTTACGTTGATTTTTAGTTATTTCTGTTATAAATTTAGAAAAAAGTTTCATAGAATTTATCCTTTCACATAAGGTTTGATAATAGTTTCTATATTCTTAATAATTTTCTTATGCGTAGGACTCAAATGTTTTCTATCTCTTTTTACAGCGTCTAACGCCAATTTTGTATCGCCAGCATATTTTCTTTGCCATTCTGGTTTCTGCTGCTTAATATCAGATACATTAGCAAGTCTATCAGCGAGTTTAATAACTAATGCCCAACTTGTCATGTTGACCATCTTATCTTTTATATACTCACCCTTACCACCTGCTGCTTCCAGATCATCTTTTTTAGTGGTCAATTGGTCAACAAGATTGGCAACCAACCCACCAAACTGCTTAACTAAGTCAGCGTGTGATAAATCAGTATCTTCTATAGTATCATGCAGATATGCTGCTTGAACTAATGCAGATAAATTTTTTGATTTTGGTTTGAACTTAGCAACTATTTTAGCGACTTCTTTTGGATGAGCAATGTATTCACCACCACTTTTTCTAAACTGCCCTTTGTGGGCTTTCGTCGCAGTTCTTAGCGCACTAAGCGCACTTTCATTTATAAGGTGAGATTTGAAACTCTGCATTTATTTTCTTCCTATATTATACTTGGGGCATAGTTCCCAATTATTTTTTTCTTTAAAAGGAATAATCTTAATCTGTCGCAGAGGTGCTAAATTTTTAGCAACTGATTCATTTTGTATGGAGACTAGACCCCAATCTGACATAAGTGTAGCGATAGTATTTCTACGGCCTATGTCGCTTTCTTCTAAGTTTGATTTTTTACCATCTAGCAAAAACAACTCTTTAAAATGGACTATAAAGTATCTACCTTGTTTATGAAGGATATGACAAGATTGAAATAGTTTATTTTCTTTCCTACTTGATACACCAATTCGTGTTAATGTTTCTCTTACTTTTAAGAAATCATCAGGTTCATTTAAAGTTATCTCCAACATATCAGTTGGTGACCAATTTACTATATTTGTTTCTTCATTCATTGTCAACTCACTTTTTTTGTTATATTCATTAATGACAATGGTATTTATATAATTTTAGTTTTTACCACCCTTACGCAACTTAAATCTAATATGATCTAAATGCTCTTTGGGGATCAATTTTAGAACTTCTCTTGCCCTTTGATTTGAGTATCCATAATACTCCTTAATTGAATCTAAAGCATCCATTTTATCAGCCTTAGTCCATTTAGAAAACCGCTTTCGTTTCCTAACAATATTACGCATAAAATCATATTGTAACCTACCATCAATATGATGGTGCCTATTCATCTCGTTTGCAGCAAGAATAGTGTCATTAAAATAGGATAACGATCTATTAATGTAGTATGATTTATATGATTTTTCAGTGATATCATCAACCATAATATCGCCTTTATTATGGTTGATTGAGTTTAAATAATCAAAGTGGTTCATAGGTTTTGTATCACTGTTTGCATACGCATTACATCCATTACACAATCATGCCGCGCATCATGTTTAACAAACTTTTCTGCACATCCTTCTGGAATATAATCGTTCTTAACACCAGACCCCCAAAGCAAACCATCAAGAAATGATCTTGTATCACGAACCATCCAAAATGGATAAGGAACTTTTTTACCAGTATCATTTAAGATACCTTCAAAGAAAGGAATATCAAAGGTATTTCCGCGAGAAAACACAGTTTTTAGGTTATTGATATTTACATTCTGCACAAAAAAGTTATAGGTTTCGCTAATATCTTTATCATTTTCTGATGGAACCATCACTGCTGCTGTTGTTTCTTTGGGCTGTTTATTCCACCAATCAAGTGTAGATTTTGAAATTTTACGATCATAAACTTCCACTTGTTTTTTAACATCATATTTAATACCAACACTACCATCTAAAAGTTCTTCATAACTGTATGGATTATTTGTAAATCTCGCCCTAGAGAAAGTAAGCAGACCTAAAGATAATACAACACCTCTGTTTACATCAACAGAAAGTGTTTCAAAGTCATATATCACACAATCATTTAATCCTTCATAAGCAACACTCATTCTATGAACTCCACATTTGCCATTATTTCAGTTAGACACGCAACTGTATTGATTTCTAAATCAGCAACAAAAGCATTTTTATATTGATATTCTGCAAGAATTAACACAACTTGAGGGATAGCGTGTGGTTTTATATGATTTGACATTTTATCATAAATTCCCCTAAAAATAGCAGAACTATCCGTATCAATATTATTGACCACCCAAGAACGCATTTTCTTAAAGTCTTTGTCTTTGATGAACTTTAAGAGAGAGTCAATTTCATTAATACCAGTATTACTAGAACTATTCCCACTAAGAATACCACCCATAGATCGTCTTTGTGTTTCATTTAAAACCCTTCTCCAATCAGGAGCATGTTTCATAATAATATTAACAAGGTCTTGATCTTCAAATTTTACATTCTCTTGTTCAAGAATATTTCTAGCGTGTTTAAGAAAATCCCCACAAAGACCAGCCATTTCTTTTTTAGTCGTATTAAACTCATATACACCACATCTGGAATGTAAAGGTTCAATAATTCTATTCTTAAAATTGCATGTCATTATAAAGCGACAATTGTTGCTAAATTCTTCTATAAATCCACGCAAAGCAGGTTGAGTTGATTGTGGATTGAGGTAGTCTGCCTCATCTAAGATCACAACCTTATAACCACCTTGCAATGATACAGTAGAAGCAAATTGTTTGATCTTGCCACGCAAGGTATCAATATTACCATCTTCAGAGCCATTAATTATTATGTAATCCAAACCTAATGTATTACATAATGCTTTGGCAACTGTTGTTTTGCCGAGACCAGCGGTTCCAGTAAATAGCATGTTAGGAATTTCGGCGGTCTCAACGATTTTTTGTAGATTTTGCTTTAGTTCTTTTGGTAGGATAGTTCTTTCAATTTTCTGTGGGCGGTACTTCTCCACCCACAGAAATTCATTTGTATTACAGAAGTCACTCTGAGTATTCATTATATAAATCTATCCTTTAATATCTATTCTTCTGCTTGCTCTTGCTTATAGTTTTCAACAATCTGTACACCTTGAGTACACTGATCTCTCAACTGCCCAATCGTTGATAGTTCTTCACCACGAAAACCACCGCGCTGAGTTACGGTATCAATTACTGCAATCGCGCTGCGAGAAATTTGATTCATAAGATCATATGCTTTTTTATTTGGGTCTTCAACTTTTTTATTTTTATCGTCAGCCATTTTTAATTACTCTCCATAAGTAGATGTTTTTTCAAGTGCAATCCAGTATTGCAATTTAGTTTCAGTATTAGTTAATTTTGAAATCAATTTTGATGAAATCTCCACATCATAATTACCAGTTAAAATTTTCAAGTTGTTAATGTTATACACAAACTTATAACTACTTGAATTTTCTTCAACAGGAATATCAATAGAAAAAGTATTCGCTGTAGAATTATCAGTTGTCGTTACCGTCAATTTCGCAAGACCGTCATTTCCACTAGATTCAATGATCAATTCTGAGTGACCTAGTGCGGATGCCGCTCGTTTTAGTTTATTTAATGTATCCATATCTAGGCGAAATTTAACGTCACCTTCTGGCATCTTTACATCTTTTGTAGATGTTGTCAGCATGTCTGGATCAGAGAAAAAATACTTGATATTTGATCTACCAGTAGAATCTCCAATAGTCACATAATCTCCAGCGAAATCCAATACTGGCGTGTCAACCAAACCAAGTACTCCAAGAAATTCGCTTAGATCATAAATTCCAAACCTTTGGGGAAATGTTTGCTCAACTTCCGCTTTTGCCAGAATATTTTTTGCTTCTGAAATAGTTCTAATACTGCTGCCATTTTCAATAACAATATTTGAATTAATAGATGCGAAGTTCTTCAATACTTGAATTGTAGCTTCGCTAATCACTTCTCTCATAATTTAATCTCCATTGTTTCATTTCTGTGATTATAACATATTATAAATAATTAGTCAACCTCTTACTTCATCCTACTAAAGTTTTTTTCTTTATAAAACTCCAATCTGTTTTCAAATTTCCCATCAAGAATTTCTCCTTTATGCGATATTACAAACACGTTAGTATCTTCACCGAGAGTATATAGTATTTTCATAAGATTGTCAACACCGTCATGGTCCAAAGATGAATCAAAAGTTTCATCTAAAATTAGAAGATTGGTCGCGACAGAATTTTTCATCTTAGCAATCATTCTCCAAGTGAACAAAAGTGCCAAATCAATACGCTGTTTCTCACCTTCACTAAAAGAGTCGTATGAAAAGGCATCTCTATGTCTTGAGCGAATGGTCTCTTGAAAAGATTCATCTAGATCAAAGTGTACGAAAAAGTCTAAGGTCTGTAAATATTTATTGACCAAATTATTAATTACAGGTAAATATTGTTTAATTACTTTGGTCTTAATTCCAGTATCTTTAAGCATTTCACCCATGACGTTATTATAGGTATGTGATTCGTTTATCTCATACCTCGTATTATTTGATATTTCTTTTTTTTCTTCTAAATCTTTTAATTCAATATTTGCCTTTGACAAATCTCCAGTTTGATCAGAAAGTTGGTTTAGTTCATTTTGGTAAGATTGTACTTGTCTTTGGAACCGTGTGATTGTGTTATTGTTAGAAGATATAGTTGACATTTGTTGTCTAATCTTTTCTGCCAACTCAGTGTACCTTTCAATAATCTGTTCCACAGCAGCCGACTCTTTAAGTCCATGGTCCATTGCTTGCTGAAATTCTTTTGCTTTGGCCTTTGCGGATTTAAGGTTCTCTGATCTAACACTTTCGTCAATACTCTGGGTACAAGTTGGGCATGTTTCGTTTTGTTCATAAAACTTGCTCTCCTTTACCAATCTTTTGATTTTTGTTTGGAATTGGGCTTGATACTGGAGCAACGCTTGCTTTTTATCATTCGCATTATCTAATTCCTCTTGCATAGTTTTCTGATTTTCATCTATAAACTTTTGACATATTTCATTATCGCTTTCCAGTTCTTCACGCTCAGAAATTAAATTAGATATATCAGTATTTCTTTTTTCTATAAAATCATCATTTAGTGTGGTTATGTCATTAATATATTTCTTTTGAGTTTTTATCTGGTTTTCAGTCAAATCTATGGTATATTTTATGTCCTTTAAATTTTCGCGTAATAAAGAAGTTTTTTCTTTTAGAATAGTATTCATTTTAGAAAAGACGTTAATATCCAATAAGTCTTCAATAACATCCCTACGGTGTTGTGCTGGCAGTTGCATAAATGGAATAAAAGAACTGCTACCTAATACTACAATCTGATGGAAAGATTTATGATTTAATTTTAAAATATTTTGTTCTAATATTTTTTGATACTCTTTAGCGTGAGATGATTGATCAATCATATTACCATTTGTCCAAATCTCAAAAAGATTTGGTTTTATTCCGCGAACAATTTTGAAGTCTTTACTACCTATTGAAAATGCAACTTCAACTACACAATCTTTATTATTAATTGTATTAACTAATTGAGGTTTATTTATACCACGATGAGGTTTACCAAATAGCCCAAATGATATGGCGTCCAGCATGGTTGATTTACCTGCGCCGTTTATTCCTACAATGAGAGTGGACTTAGAATTATTTAATTTTATTTCAGTCCAATTATCTCCAGTTGATAGGAAATTTTTATACTTCAACGATTTAAATATTATCATGCGATTTCAAGTGCCTGTGCTTCAGTCAATAAGTTTCTCATTTCAATTTTAATTCTAGACTTATCTAATTCAGTGTCAACATTATCAATGTAACTATCAAGAAGGGTGGTAGTATCCTCTACAGATACACCCTCATCACCAACTCTTTCACCTATAAATTCGTCAAAATTCTCAGCAATTTTTAATTCATGTATTTTTCTATCTGTTATTTTATCACATAATTTATCAAATGTAAAGGGGTTAGATTTATTGATCACAACTAATTTTACAAATTTATTATCTAAATGGTCTACATTATAATTACTATAGTCTGTTTTTGTATCATCATAGATTATCTTTTCAAATAATGTGAATGGATTAACGATTGCTTCAATCTCGCGAGTTTCAGTATCTAAAACATGAAAATGTTTTGGATCATGTGCATCTGACCAGAAAAATTCCATCTGCGTACCCAGATACATAATGTTATTTTTTTGAGATTTGGTATGATAATGACCAGATAAAACTAACTCAAACCTAGAGAACGCTTCTTTATCCATTCCATGTTTATTTTGAATTCCTCTCATCATATCAAAACCAGATAATTCTAAATGACCAGCAAGGAATGATGCTTTGCAATTTTTAACAAAATTCATAGATTCTGAACAGTTTTCACTGGTGATCCATGGTAGTAACGCAACGTCAAGACCACCATAGTTCATTACTGTGGGTTTCATAACAATATGAATTTCATTCATATAATGACCCAATAGTTCTTTGAGTGAATTTAAATCATTGGTGTTCTTGAAATATGTGTCGTGATTACCCGGAATAATATCCATAGTCATGCCACGCTCTCGCATAGGATTTAGAAAACTCTTGCGATTGTGTGTCAGTGCCTTAAAATTTATAAACTTACGATGATCATAATAATCACCCAAGTGTAATATCTGCTTGATATTATGATCGTCACAATGCGGAAATAAAATTTCTTTATAAAATTTTGCAGCATTATCTAAAAAAATATCAGAGGCATTTCTTATACCTGTATGTGTATCGTTCAGTATTAATAATTTCATTCTAAAAAGTCTTTCAAATCGGAATCAACATTAACTGTTCTTTTTTTTCTTTGTTGCCTTTCAACCTTACCAAATTCTTTTATTTCTGTGTCGTATTCTTTTACTTTGTCAATTCGGTCTTTGAGAACGTCAATGAAGTGTGTCGCAACGCCAGTTGATGCTTCACCAGTTTCAGTCACAAGGAATGCTTCTATGCCAGATTGGGACATATATTTTTCTTTAATATCTTGTTGTTTTTTCTCTTTGGCAATTCTTCTTAGAAATGCATACCAAATAATTTGAGTGAAATAAGCAAAGGCGTTTGGTTTACCACTTCTAGTAGCAGCATTAATATTATAATTTTCTACTGCCTTTAAACAATTCTCTACTGCGTCCATAACCATTTCTTCACGATAGGTATACCTAATAAAATTAGATTTGTGAGAAAGATTTTCAGCAATTCTTAAAAAACATAATGCTAAATAATTTGGAACTACAGGCAATTCTTCATTATTATCTCTTGCTTCATTTATAGTTTTAACATATTCTACTATTTTAGCGGAAAATTCTTTGTTATCTACATAATGCGTACTTTTAGACTTTGCTTTTGGCATCAAATTCACTCCTTAATATTTCTACCATTCTACCACAAATAGACGGTAATGTAAAGCATAATTATTTTATTTTAGGGGTTGACAGAATCATAAGTTATGTGTATAATAAGGAGTATCCTTTATGGGGGGGAATCAATGTTTGTATCCAGATGGAAAACTGATGATATTTTCATCACTATCAAGCATCTCACTAAAATTAACTTCTAAACTTTCTTTTTTATTATACAATCTATCCATCCAAGTATCAACATCAAAATCTTCATCGCTATTATTACCTTTAATGGCGTTACCAAATTGAACTATTAAATCTTCACTAGGTGTAGCAATAGCAACAATATGCATGTCGTTTAATGATACTAATTCTTGTGTTTGCTCTTGAAACGAAATCCAAGGTTTTAACATACCATAACTTCTACTGGCATCAACTTCAATTTTACAGATTTGAAGGGCGTGACGAACTATAAGTTCTTCATCCGTAATATCCATTATTTCACATAAAATTTCATCACCAGAAGAAATCTTTATCTGTTTTACTTTATCAAAATCTTTAAGTTCTTTATAACTCATAATCGGACCTCATACCTTTTAAAATTGAATTGTTCTTTTTTATATATTTTCAATCGTTCTTCCCCATGAAGTAAAGCATAATTTAATTTCTTTTTGTGTCTCAAATCATCTACGATATCATATAATTTAGTAATTCTTCCATCATCACTTTTTCTCAGTCCTCTCCCAACACTTTGTAATACTCTAATTTGGGATTTACTCGGAGAAGCAAATACTATGTTATGTAAGTTCCTAATATTTATACCAGTACTAAAGGTTCCTAGAGATGCGACGATGATTGAGTCTTTTTGACTTTCTACAATTTTTCTAATCGCTTCTCTGTCTGTTGCTTCTGTAGCACCAGAAACAAAAAATACTTTTCTTTTATCTTCCTTTTTATCACAAATCAGATCATAAAGTACCTTACCATGTTTTTCCACAAATTGAAATAATACTAAAGTATTACCATTCATATCTAATGCTAAATTGCGAATAAATTTATTTCTTTTTTCATTTAGAACAATCCAATTAATTTCTTGGGCATAGGTGTTACCTACGTTTTGAAAACAATCAGCCTCATCATATTCTAATTTCAATAAATATATTTCAAGGGGTGCTAATGTTGAATCGTCTTGCAATTTTTTTGTAGTGGTTACCTTTATTACCTTACCAAACAATCCCTCTAATACTAATTTATGTGTTTCAGTCCCATCTAAAGTTCCAGTAGTTCCAAATCTGTATCCAGTATTTCTACTCTTATTCATAATAGATGTTAAAGATTTTGATTTAAAACCATGACACTCATCCCCAAAAATTACACCAAAATTAGAAAACCATGTTGCAGGTAACTTATAAATTGACTGCCATGTTGATATAATTATTCTTTCTTTTATTCCATTTTTTGCTTGACCAGAATAAATAAAATGACAATCATTTTCTATATTAACACTATCATCGTGTGATGAATAATCACTAAAATCTGCAAACATCTGCTGAACAAGTGAAGTGGTTGGAACAATAACCAAAACATTATCGTGATGATTTTCCATGTACCAACGCATGAGTACATAGATAATTAAAGATTTACCTGATCCAGTTGGTGATAGTAAAAGAGACCTTCTTTCTCTTATAGCAGAACACACAGCATCAAATTGATAACTTCTTATAGATATCGGTTCACCACGACTCCTTAAATTCAAACCTTCAATAAAATTCATAATTTCTTTAGGGTTTATTTTATTAAAAACTTCTGGTGGTCCATACTCACCATCTTCATAGTCTAATTCATACCCTCTTTCCTTAGAGAATATTTTAAGTTGATGTAACAAACCTGCTGGCAATTCATGAGATAAAGCATTAAATATCTTTATCTTACCATCCCACATCTTTGATTTATATTTTGGCATGTACTTATATCCTGGAACAAAAAATGAAAAATATTCATTTAGTTCTTGAATGATACCATTGTCACAACCTAACAGAAGAGAGCATTCATTCTTCTTCTGCACTACTATCTTATCCACCGCTTTGATATACCTTCCATTTGATTATATTACTAATTGTTTGATGCCGCCAGCGCAAAGTCTCTACAATTTCTTGTAGGGTTTCAATCAATGTTTTATAATAGATTATTTTTTCTTCACTTTTCTGAATATCTGGATCAGAATCGTAATAATGGTTCATATCACCCTTCATAATTTTCATACCATCAAATGGGTCAAACTCCCAATTCTTTTCAATGATTTGCTGTTCAGTCATCTTACCATTATAATATAACCACTTATCCTTGAGAAGAATTTTTTGATTCATCTCAGACTTTTTCTTTTGAAGTTTATATACAGAAAGTAATTGTAAATATTTTGCATGTAGTTTTGCAATGTCCACACTAGATTTATCTAGATTATGTTCATCAATATTACAGTCGTTTGACCAATGTTCAAGTATTTCTTCAAGGTTAAGCAATCATATTCTCCATAATGTATTAACAATATATAGGTCTATTTTATCTCGTAATATCCGATCTTAAAGTTTACTGGAAAGGTAATTACAGGCGATGTTTCAGAAGTCGCTTCCATCAAAACTGTACCAATGCTAGTGGGAACACAATCAATATATCTAATTGTTCTTACAACATTATTGTGACTACTAGTTATGGTTAAAGTTATGTCTAATTCTTGTGTTATACTGGCAGTTACTGCTTTAGTAATAGGCGATTTATATTTGGTTTCAACCAAAGAACTCAATAAGTTAAAAACTTCAATATAAGTTTGCATATTTTCATCAACTAAAATATCCATTGCCAAATCTTCAAAAGTAAGCGTATCACCGGGAATTGAAATACTTGAAATTCTTTTGTATGGAACATTTGCTGCTTGAACACTTACTCCTGGATGGATAATCCTTTGAGCAAAAAACTCAAGGTTCCCAAAAGTTTTGTGATTTATAACTACCTTAAAATTAGTAGGCTGAAGATAGTTCATATTTGTGGTAACTGTTGCCATCCGATTATATCCAATTATATCCGTTTATATCTGTATTTATACTTGACATACCCATAAACTTATAGTAATTATAATTGTAATCAATAGAAAGAGAGAATCATATGACTTTTGTAGTTCACACACAAGTTCTGGAAAATTATGGCTCACATGAAGAGGATGGAAAATTCTCAAGTGGAAATGCCTATTGGAAGTTCAAAGGTGGAAATACCTATATTGTTTCTGACGTTGAACGTGAGCAAGATGCTGTTGCTTTTGTAATGGCTGCATTTTGTGAAAACACTTTGGGTTGGAAAGAGTATCCTTCTTCAAATACAAATGTTGATGAATGGTTAGAGAGTATGGAAGATGATGATAAAGACTATCGTGATTTTCAAAAGGAAATGGCTTTGAATGTTTCTCCCCATAATGGAAAAACTGTCAAGGTAGGTTTTTCTTCCTAATTATCATAAAAAAAACAGTGCCGAAGCACTGTTTTAAAAGTTTTATAGAGGGCGAAATCATTAGTTGTTTCGCCCTTCTTGTGCAATACTATGCACCCAGAATGTTGTCCACTCTGAAGATTCTGTAGTACTGGTTTGTTTGCTTTGTTGCAAGACCGTTTGCTGGTGTGCCACCAACAAATGGATTTGATACCATACCATAACGGGTTTTGAAACCGATTTTTGGCTGGAAATCATTCTCACCAACGGCGCGAACCATTGTGAGAGGTACATATGGGCAATAGAAGATACCAGCATCATATGCATTTGTACCTTTGTAACCTACAGTGATGTAGTCAATAGTGGCATATGGGTCAACATATACTTTTGTGCGTCCGTTAAGAACACCAGCAAATGTGTTACCAGTGTCATCAACATTCAAGTTGGTTGACATTGCTGGAGCATAATCCAACATACCAGTTGCTGCCAAGCACGATGCAACATCACTAGATGTGATGATGAAGTTACCGCGACCTCTACGAGTTTCTTTGGCAATGTTATTGGCTTCACGCTCAATTTGAACCATGAGACCTTTAAACTTCTCAACGCTCCAACGACCATCAGCATCTGTTTGAAGATCAAAAATACCATTCAACAAGGTGTTACCAGTGGATGCACCAGTTTTTGCTTGTGAGTTAATGGTACGAATTACTTCGCGGTTGATTTCCGCAAGGATTTCAGTTGAAAGAATGTTGGCGAGTTCGCTTTCAGCGTCCAGACCATGAATTGCTTTCAAATCCTGTGCGAGTTCAAGCGAATATTCCGCTTTCAGTGCGCGTGTTTTGGCAGATACAGTTGCTTTTTCAATGGTGAAACCCATTTCAGCAAATGCGCTTGCGCCAGTTGTACCCAGAAGTTCGCCATTGGCGAGAGTCATTCCAGTTGTACCAACAGCAGGATCATTACGGTTATTGTCAATAGACGAGTCACCTGATGCTGAATCTCCTACACCAGAAAGACCAGAACCATCGTTTACCATGCTTGCAGCAGAATCTCCAGAGAAAGCAGTTACCGCTTCGCTAAAGAGTGCTTCATTGTCAGCAGTCGCGCCACCGCGAGTTGTTTCATAGGTTGATTTCATTGCGAAAATCAGACCAGTTGGACCTGTCATTGGCTGAACACCACATACGTCATATGCCATCATGTTTGGCATTGCGCGGCGAACCAACGAAATAAGTACAGGGTTCCAGTTAGCAACATTACCAGTGTTGTTTGCTGGTGCTGCTTCTGTCAGTTGACCGAAACCACCTTGTTGTGTTGCTTGCTCACGCAAAGCAATTTCTTGGTTTTCAAGCACAACAGCAGTAACTGCTTTGCGGTGCTTGTCTTGGATGGAACCAGCAGATTCTTCATTGAGAACCGGGGCCCACTTTTCAATCAATTGATTGTAGTTCATTTCCATAATGGATACTCCTTAGTTACTTGCTTTAATAGCAGCGACATACTTAGCCATGCTATCTGATACGTTTACATCTACATCCGTATCTTCTTGGGTTTCTTCTGTAAGTGTTTCTTCTACGATTGCAGCAGGTGAAACTGCTGGTTTTCCATTGAAGTAAGACTCTTTGATGGTGTCAACTTTAAATTTGAAATTATCTTCATTTTCAAATTCTACGCCTTCAACCAGTTTTTCCAATTTTGATGCTTCAGTACTAGCAAGATCATATGATGCTTCTACAATAATAGCAGAACGCTTCAAATTAGAAATTGTTTCGTTCATATCAACATTGGTTTGGGTTTGCTTATTCAAAAGTTCTTCTAATTCTAGAACTTCTTCAGCGAGTTGGTCTACTAAGTCAACTTTGGTTTCTGGAACTTCAATGTAAGATTCCGTGAACAAGTCTTTCAACTTACCCATGAAGCCTTCAGCGATTTCCGTGCGAATACCTTGCTCTACAGCAATGCGGTTTTCTTCCATCCATTGTTCAACAACGTAGTTTAAATAAGAATCAATCTTGTCTACAAGGTCACCCTTTGCTTCATTGATTGCTTCTTCAGTCTCTGTAGCGTATTGCTCTTCCAGAGATGTGACTTTTTCACCAAATGCCTCATCCAATTCTTGAACTCTAGTTGCAACTCTTGTAGTAAGTGCTGCCTCAAAAATTGTACTTGCTTTTGCTTTAAAGTCTTCTGATAGAGATTCATCAGTAGAAATAAGGACTTCCAAATCAGCAGTAGAAGTATCTTCTACCATTGTTTCTTCTTCCATATCTACTTCAATTTCTTCACCCATCATTTTTTCATATGCTGCTTTGATTTCAGTCTTGGTTTTCATACCATTCATTTTATCAGTCATAGCATTAACCATACCCGCCTTAGTTTTAGGTGGAGATGCTTTTTTAGTAACTTGAGCCGCTTTCTGAACAGATTGTACAGAATTATCTTCCGCACCTTCTGGATCATCTGAAAGTGATGCTTCAGTTACTTCTTCGTGAGATTCCACAATTTCGTTGTCATCATGGACCTCAAGTTCCTGGTCTTGTGTTTGATCAGTCATACTTGACTCCTTTTTATTTCAGCAACGAGAGGAAATTTTCAAACCCACGAATTTGCGCTTCTTGCAAACCTTTTGATGGAGTTCTTTTTATTTCAGTCTCTATTTTTTCAATTTCTTGAGGTTTAATCATTCCATTATCCCATACCCAGTCTACACCTTCCATTATACCATTAACAAAAGCGTTAGGTGCGCTTGGGTCTTGAACAATGTCAACGGTGTTAAGAATAAAATCATCCTTAACCTCCATTATTCCATTACGTTTCTCAAGACTTCCCATACCACGAGTCGAAACACCCAGTTGACACCCACCATCAAGTAAACCTTTTACAACTTTACCCATTGGAGTATCTAATATAAGTGCTTTACCCATCACATCATTTCCCTCAAACTTGAGGTCAGTAATACGATGGGATACCTTGTCCAAGTTAACAGTTGGACCGTCTGGATGATTTAACTCACCTACAGCGCGTCCAGTTTTAACTTGTTCTTTTACATATTTGTTGATCGCATTTTCCATAATAGGCTTTGGATACATACGACCATTTCTATTCTTCGCCTCTGCTTGTGCAAAAACGCCTTCTATTTGATAAGACTTTTCACCATTTTCTTTTGCTTCAGTGATTAAATCTAATGCACCGTCACAGTACTCAGCAATTAGTTTCATGTCTTATCCTTTATATTGCTTAATGAATTCTTTTGCCATGGTGATCGCTTCTTTTTCTGAACTATAATTATCCAGATGCTCACCATCAATCTCAACTTTAAATTCTTTTCCTACTTTTTTAATATCAACTTTAGCACCATCTATTTTCATAGATTTTTCAATTAGTAGGTTTTCTTTTAATTCTTTAAAAGTTTTCATTAAATTATAACTCTTTTTTATTAATCTATAGTGTATTTATATAAATTTATTCTTCAGATGATGCATTTGCGAACATTTTTTGGCCCATGGAAATTCTTTCTACATCCAAAGCAGATTTGATTTTATCCCCAAGCATATCGCTAAAAACTTCACCAGCAACTCTAAGGTTACCATCATAGATAGCGTCAATCATATCAGAAGTTTCATCTCTTACTTCAAAATCCTCATCTTCCATCTCTGCTTCAAAATCACTATTAATATCCTCATCTTCTATCTCTGCTTCAAAATCACTATTAATATGGTCATCTTCCATAGTATCATTAGTCTCATTCTCTACTTCAAAATTGTCATCTTCCATTTCAATATCTCCTTATTATACTGTTATTTATACAAAATAGTTTTTTCAAATTAATGCCATCCATCACTATCAAAATACCCATCTGCTGTGGGAAATATATGTGGTATAATCAATTCTGTTCCTTCTGCCGTTAAAAACGCACTATCTACTGAAGGTGTTGAGCCGAATATCATAGCAATTCCAGGACCACCGCAAACTCCCCATGCTCCTGTACTTCCATCAAATGCAGCAGCACCACCGCCACCACCACCCCAGTTTTTAGGGTTATATATTCTACCATGTGATCCAGAACCACCATCACTAGTAGTTCCTGTTTCTCTTGCATTTCCATCTTTTCCACCATAAATCCCATGACCACCTGCCTTTGAGTGAGAACCTTCACCACCATCTTTAGCACCATCAGTTTTATTAGTGTTTGTAAGTTTAAAGTAAGAATTTCGTGTATTTTTTGTATTTGAATTACCGACAAAAACATTCTTTTTCATTGATATGTTTCCAGTTGTTACAGTGCTAGATGTTCCAAAAGGAATACCTTGGGCGTCTTGAAACCCAGTTTCTGCAACACCTGTAATCATACCTCTATCCATTGTATACTTTGTTGCCATATCGTAGGAAGAATCAAAAATACCTCCACCAGAATTTCTTTGAAAATTAGTACTACTTGCACTTGATGGTGATACTACTGGACCTCTTGCCCCACCACCAGCAGCAAGAACTCCAGTACCACCATTTCCATTAGAAGGAGTTTGACCACTTGCCCCAAAACCTTTTCCACCAACAGGGTCTAAAACTGTTCCACTTGACCATGGACCAAATATATAATTAAATGCACCTACTCCACCACCCCCGCCGCCGTGATCACCGCCAGCAAACGCGACTATAATACCACCATCACCGCCTGTTGAAGTTTGAATATCATCATTATCTGGATAATCATTGAATATACTATTTTGACTTCTCTTGTGTGTCGTGTTAAACAATTCAACAATGCCGCCATCCCCAGCGATGCCAGAATTATTTGTTAGACCATCACCACTTTTACCGCCATTGGCTTGCACAAAAACCTCATAAGAACTTCCACCACTTGGTTTTACCTTTAATTTTGTTGAACCACCAATTGCACCATCACCTGTTGATCCTCCTGCACCTCCTGCACCAACCTCAAATTTCCATTGATCTCCAGCATTAAATGGAATTCCTTTTGGTATATAAACTACTGATCCACCGCCACCGCCGCCACCCGGCGCAATTCCAGCACCCCCACCGCCAGCAACAATAATACATCCAAAATGTTTTCCAGCGAAATGCGCTGGTGGAGTTATATCATATGAAACAGTTGCACTAATGTTTTCCCCAGATTGTCCAGTGACTATTGCACCCCAATGTGTTCTAAATGGTTCTGCTATTCCATCACCAGCACCTTGAAAATCTAGTATTGATATCTCACCGCTTGTTGGAATTAAAATTGATTCATTTGCTGAGACATAACTTCCACCTCTATAATAATCAGTTAAGGTGTGGTTTACCGAACTACCAGAAGGAAAAACTTCGTCTATAGAATCTAAACTGAGACCTGGATCATTTGCATCAAATAAATTAACCATCCTCAACTTTACCATTATCTTTTCTCCAGTTCTTCAATTCTCTCCTTTAACTCTTTGATTGATTCAATCAATAAAGGAACTAATTTTTCATAATAAACGGCCTTATAACCATCTGCCCTATCTATAACAATCTCTGGTAGAACTTCTTCAACTTCTTGTGCTACAACACCTACATCATTTTTAGATGAGAAAATTTTATCTGCTTTTTCATTCCAAGTAAATGTATATCCATTTAATCTGCTAACTTTTTCAAGAGCATTATCAATTTTTTCCAAATTGTCTTTAAGTCTTAAATCTGATGATGCAGCAGCAATAACATTCCCTTCTGCACTAATATTTCCAGTTGCAGTGATTGCACCAGCAATCGCTAATGTTGAACCATCAAAAGTAGCATTTGCTTCAGCGTTACCGCCACTACCAGTTGCAGTGACGATTCTATTATTTGCGTTATTGTCAACAGAGAACCCACCTACACTTGAAGCATCAATTGTTACTGTTTGTCCACTTGCTGATACAGTTAAACCACTTGAGCCATCAGCAGCAAAAGTCACAATTCCATTATGTGCATCTGGTGTAGTAGTCCCACCATTACCGCCTGTAACTCTACCAATAAAAAATGGTGGTTTAAAAGAAAATTCTCCATTAGTATTGTCATAAACAATATTTCCATTAACATCATCTGCACTAGTAAGGCCAGTAACACTTAAATCTGTTAATCCTATTGAAGAAGGTAGTGCTTTAAATTCAAAATTAGAACCGTGTGGTGTAGCATCTGCATACCCTTGATGTGTTTTTGTTAATACAAAACCAAGAGCGGCATTAGCACTATCTGCCACATTAACTAAATCACCTAAACTTATTCTTCTATTTGAAAACTTTATAGCAGCACTACTATCCAACATCATCACAGAAGGTTTCGTAGCAACAACTGCTGCCGAAACTTGGCCCATGGTTTCCCCAGCATGTGGTATAGTTAAAGTAGTGTCCAGACACGAATCTATATTGGTAGCAAAATATCCAGGAGTTAATTTAAAAGTACCAATTCCATAATTAGAATCAGAACTAAAACTAATTGTACCTACTTTTCCAAACTCAGCATTATCAGAATCTGTAGTTCCTCTAAAATTTAAAAGATTTACTGTCGCCGCTCTAAGATGCGTTAAAACACCAGTTGCGGAATCATATGCTAAACTTCCTTCACCATGAGATGGTATAGATGGTGTATCTATGATTGATATTGGTGGAAATAGTTCCGCTGGTCTAAATGTAAATGTTCCATTTGAATGTGATAATGCCGCTGGTACTCTAGATTGTGCCGCACTTGTCGTTACAGTTAACCCATTACCAGCAGAAGGTGGTGTGAAAGTAAAACTACCAGTTCCATTATAAGCAAGACTTCCTGTACCAGATGGTGTTGCATTAGTGACTGATAAGAGATAATCCTTTTTAAATGTTATTACACCAGTACCTTCAGCATAACTTATTTCGCCACCTGCTTCTCTATTACTTGCGTCATTAGTTACAGAAATAGATGTTTTTGCTGTTGTTGGAATATCCGCTGGTGTTAGAGTAATAATTCCAGTACCACTATTATATGCAAGAGAACTTGCATTTCCACTAGGAGTTGCATTTGCCACACTAATATTTTCAAGTGTTGAATCTACAATATCTGATATTTTTGCAGATTTAAATGTAAATGCTCCAGTTGAAGCATCATATGCTAAAGTAGATGTGCTTCCATCAGGATCACTAGTAGTGACGCTATGAGAAAGTGCTGGCGTAAAATTAAGAATACCATCTTGAACAGCATCTGGTGAAGGTGTCCACGATAATGCACCCCCACCAGCCGCTGATACAGTAGTTACAGATATTTTATTTTGTACAGCAATAATTGCTCTACTATCTCTGTGGTAAAGGTTTGTTGATCCTTCCGTAAGTCCATCTGTAGTAACTGTATTAAATACTCCAGTTACATTAACATCCCCATTCTCATCTACTCTAAAGATTGAATTTCCAGAATTTACGGTATCACTATATGGATTTTTATTATTCCAAATTCCAAAATATTTTCCAGTTGAGTTATTAGTAATATCTAAAAAGTTATATATTGAATTATAACTAGATAATAAGGTACTATTTGTATCATCTGCTGCTTCATCGTAATCAAACTCAAATGTTGGTTTATCTCCTTCCCACTCATCATCTGAAGGCTTACTAAATATTTTATACTCTTTGATATTTAAATTTCCACCCAAACTAGGACTGTCATCGTATGAAATATCTAAATATCCCTCAGAGAATATTGATTTCATATTATGACGTAACCCTTTCATACCCTTTCCATTACCATCAGACTCTGGAGTACTAAGGTTGATTAAATCGGTATTGTCATTTTTTACTTCTATTGTTAAAATTTGATTCCCAGATGCGTTTGGACTATCAATCAAATATATTCTTGCTTGGTCATCAGCATCAGAAGCAAATGCTTCATCTGGAAAATGAATACCGTTTGTAGCACCAGCAGCAACATTTACAGTACTGTTAAATGTTGATGGTGTGGTAGCAATAACACCACCACTTAATTTTAAATCGTTGGCTCCAGTAGTTTCTGCAATAATAGTTCCTCTAAAATTAGTCAGTGCGCTATTACTATTAGTTTCTCCACCAATTAAGAAAAAGGTTTTGTTTAATATGAAAACTCTTATCATTGCCTGATTTATTGAATCCGCAAACTCAGCAACTTCATAAACTTTACTTTTTGATCCGAGTTGAAAAATAGCAGCATATTGATAATTTCCTATTGCTGCCGTACCAGCCGCTGATAATTTTACTAAACCATGTTCTTTTAATTCTGCTATTAAAAATGAATCGGTATATTTCCAATTACCAAAAGATGTAATTACACAAATATTATTAGTTCCACCATTTCTCAAAGCAGTTAAATCTGTTGCCATTTGTTGAGCAACAACCCCACTAGTATCAACCGTTGCATCTATATCATAATTTGTAGTTGAGACTAAATCACCAATATCTGTAAAAACTGTGAGTGTTATACCTTTTTCATTTTTTATAAAACTATTATCAATGCCTTCTAACCCAAGATCATCTTTTTCTATTGTTCTGCGTTTATCTCCATCATAACCACCTGCTATGAATAATTTAACGCCATCTAAGAGTTTCTGCTGGGCCTTACTTTGTACTTGCCCTATTTGAAATGTTGAATATGGGTCTTGATACCAAGTAGCACCTAATTCTGGATTATGATAAAGTCTACCAGTAATTATATCGCCGCCAACAATAGGCCCACCAAAACCATCACTATCAGTCTGATGATATCCTTTGGAAACCCCAAAATCTAATGCTTTATCACTATCAAAATATATGTATGCTGTTTTATTTTGTAAGTCTACAACAGTGTTTGCATCAGTCTGATTCAAACCTTCTACGCCTTCAGAGAATAATATATCTTTCACTGTTGCATTTGAAATTTTATCAAACGCAAATCCATAATGAACAGGATTTCCAAATTCTCTTAAATCAAGATAATCTACTTCTGAGGGAATTCCTAAGTTATCATAAAGATCAATTCTTTTCGTTGTCAGAGGATCAATTGAAGAGTCTCCAAACTGACTCGTTTCTATTACTAAACTATAGTCTCTTTTTTGAACCTTAATTACAACATGACCACTAGAATCCCATGATGCATCAGTATTAATTGGTGGTGCTTCAACTATTCTACCCATATTAATTACAGTTTCATCTGCTTGACCAGCATTATATACTAATTCAAAATTAAATGGGTAGTCATCGCGAGTTTTTACCATATCTATATCAGAATCAAACATACCGTCTTGTCTAGTGCTTCTTAATACAGTTAATGTTTTTTCATCTAAACCAGATTTTATTAATCCAACTAATATACCCATAGCACCAGTTTGTTTTTCACTATCAACAGCACTAAATGTTGCTTGCAATGTATAGGATTGTGAAGGACTATTTGAATAAACTCCATTAATAGATTTATTAATTTTTTGTATTTTAGATGTTATATTGAGTCTATCAGAATCCAAATTAGTAGTATTAAATGTATGATTATTGGAATCTAAATACACGTATGTATTTTGGTTATTCACCCTCGCAGATTTTATTTTGTCGTGGTTGTTAAATGAATTAAGGTTATCAATATTAGACTGTACTAATATTAAATTTCCACCACTTTCAATAAATTTCTCATCACCATGACTATAAAACTTATAATCAAAATATTGTTTTAAACTTTCTGCTTTATCCGAATCTGATCCAAGATCAGCAGGAATATTTTTTAGAGCATTTGATAATTGATCACTATCAAATACAAATTTACCACTTGTTACAATATAATCCCAATCGTACTTTTTTTGAAATTTATCATAGAAAAGAAATTGTCCGTTCTCACCTTCCCCAAAAGGCATATTAGATGATTTTGAAACTGCATTTTCGCTATCAACGACACCAGAACTATCCAGATCAGAGATATTTAAATTCGGAAAAAATTGCCATTTTCTGTCTATCTGGTCATACTTTACATGTGCAAATTTTTCTCTAATACCACTTATAGAATCTGGTTGAGTATAATAAATGCCACCAAAGTCATCTTTAGCAAGTGCATTAATATCTGTTAATAAATCATTACTATCCCATTCACCAGCGTCAAAAACATACCTGCCCACTCTAAGTTCTGATTGAATACTTGCACTATCACCACTTAGTTTTGGAACATTCAAGAATGATATTTTTGCGCTATCTGATCTAAATTGAGAAATATATCCACTATCTGCCCTAAGATATTTAAAATATCCACTATCTGAGGTTAATTGTTTTATATATCCACTATCAGCCCTAAGAGAGATAATATCAACACTATCAGCCCTTAACCATTTTATATCGGCACTGTCTGCCCTGAGATATTTAAAATATGCACTGTCAGCATAAAGATCATTAAATCTACCACTATCCGCGACAAGACCACTAAACACACTATTTGATTTAGATGAATCTGTTAATCCAGTAGATGAATCTTCTGATCCAGATGATATGACCACACCAGAATTTGATCCTAAAATAATATCAGACGGTGCTATTTTTAATTTTAATTTTATTCCTTGATATGTTGGTTGATTGATATCAGACCACATATCATTTTTAGCAGTATTTTCATTTGAGGAAGAATACGTTTGTATTACAACATCAGAGAATATTGGGTCTGTGGGTATTGTTGAAGTATATTCCCAAACGTAATTATTGGGTCTAAAATATGGGTAATCAGAACTAACATCAACTCCATCAATAGTGACAGGTTTCCAAGCCCTATTCTGCTCAAAAGTTTGATCTAAATCTATTCCTATAGTAACACTTATTGTGTTAAAAGGAAACTCTATCTCAGCATTATCTCTTAAATCTAATGTTCCAGTAATTCCTTGTGGATGTATTATATACTTTAGAATATCATTTTTCATACTTACTCTTCTTCAGCATCAGCGGGGTCTGCTATTTCTCCGCTTTTTATTTCATCCTCTACTTGAGATTTCAAGTCTTTAATATCCTCTTCTGAATATTTTAACACATTTTTAAATACCCATTCTTTAGAGAAATAGTCGCCAACATACTGAGTCATTATATCAAGCGTCTGCAATCTTTCTCTTAATATTTCTGCATCTTTCAACTCAGAAAAATAATTATCTCTTGCATAATCAACTCTAATACTAGTTTTCCAAACATCCCAATCGGCTTCAGTTATAATTTTTTTAAGAACTAATTGTTTTTTCAAAACTTGTAAAAAAATCATACTAAATTTTTTGCGAAGACGGTCTATAAATTTACTAAACTTTACTTCTTCTCTTGTAATTTCGTTGTTTCTACCAAGGGAAAATTGTGATTCTTGTTCTAGTCTATTCAGTGGAACATTTAATGAACGGTATAACCGTTTTTGAAAATATATGATATCATCAATCTGACCTAAGTTATCACCACCTGGAAGTGTTGTTACTTCAGTTCCTCTACCACCTTCTCTGCGCGGCAACCAAAAATCTTCTAGCATTGACATATGCTTACGATCATCACGCAATTCTCCAGTACCAGCATCGTAAACCAATTTGTTACGATATTTGGTCATAATATTTTTCATGTATTCTTCTGCTTTACCTTTTGGTAAGTTACCAACATCAACATAGAAAATTCTACGTTCTGGTGCGCGACTCAATCTGTAAATTACTAGAGAGTCTTCCATCATTCTTAATTGATTTACAGGCTTAATGCACTTATGTAAATGAGAAACAACCTTTTTTCTAGATTCGTCTAAAAGACCACTTGTTACATAATTAATTGAATCTAGTGTAAATTTTACACCTTTATTCTGTATTTGACCCGCTGATGTTTTTCCTGGTTTTTCGGTATATATGAAATACTCATTAATTGATTCAATAATATCTGCATTTGTATTAGCGTCTTTTTTAGTTTTGACTTCTTTAATTTTTCTTATTTTGGTAGCATCAATAAATCTTAATTCTTGAATACCCGCTTTTTCATTTTTTTCATCAACTAAAATGTGATGATAAATTCTACCATCAATGTACCATCTTTTAAATAAATCATGAGCATGTTCAGATGCATCAAACATTGAAAGAACATTTCCAAATTCCTCTTGAACAATTTTTTTAATATTATCTGGTGCTTCTATATCATCGGTATTTAAGGATAAAGTACTTTCATCTGAATTATTTACAATCGCTTCATTTACAATATCTTCTATCGCCATATCAACTTCTGGATGAATAGAAATTCCACGATATTTGTTAATCATTGCGATATTATCTTTGGTGTTGTCACCATCAATGTCCACATACTGACCAAAATGACTTCCAGATGCAGTAATATATCCAGCACCATCATCATTTTGTGGCGCAACTACACTTTTAATTCGTTCCGAATCTTTATCACCTTGCTTCTTTCGTTTTATTTCAAAACCAAAGAGAGAAACCGTATTTTCTGCCATGAAACATTCCTATAATTTATATTGAGTGGGGGAACGAATCCCCCCACTTTTCACAAGTATTTATACGTTAACTTGTGGTATTACTTTCCCAATATTGTACTTGGAACTCGCAAGTAAATTCTTCAATAGCATCTTGAGTATCATAAGATAATTCAATTGAAGAAATATTAGTTGGAAAACAACCTCTGAAAATATATCTTTTCAGAACACTTTCATCCTTATCAAGTTGATCAACCAAAAGGTCTGCTTGATAAGTTTGAGGATTGGTAAATCCAATGTTGGTGGTATGAGAATTAATACCATTCATCCAACGCTCTAGGGCATCTCTTGTACCAAAATCTGTATCGTTAATGATTGTTGTGGTCCAAGTTTCAAATGTCCTATCTCCAGCAATTTTTAACTGTCTACCTCTGAAGGGAACTTCAATTGCATTCAGTGTTGATGCTGGAAGTTGTGCTGCCCTACACATAAAAGATGTAAGTTCAACATTACCTGCTGCATATCCTGGAAAGTTAATGGTTGCTTTAAAAAGGTTTGCTCTTGCGCCACCCCCTTTTAATTTTGCTTTAAAATCGTCTACGCCTAAAATCGCCATTTTTTATCTCCTATGCTATCTTATACGCCAGAAGTGCCAACAACTTCTTCAAACGAAACTCCAGTGCGTACAGCAACAAAGTTAAGAGTGATGAAGTTAATAGACCTTGCAGGTTTGATGAATAGGGAAGCGATAAATTGATTTGAATCTATAATTAACGGTGTGTTATTAGTTTCATCACAAACCAATTTGAAATCGGTAATTCCCCTTCTACCTTTCACATCTCTGAGTAGAGGTTCAACGATATTTACAAATTCTGCCCTTGTAAACTCATCGTTAAATTCAAACAGAATGTTTTGTGCCGCTGCTGAAATTGCTCTCTCAAGAACAAGGAACAACCTGCGAACATTAATCCGATCAAATGCGGATGGTCTTGCTAAGTGAGTTTTATCACCATAAAGCAATACGCCTTGGCCCGGAATATTAGCGATTGGGTTGATACCTGCTTTATACAGCGTATCTCTCTCTGATTTATTTGGCGAATACGCCAAACTAGTTACACCAAAATATTGACCTCTACGTGTACCTGCTGGTGAGAACCATGGAGCAAAATTATTGTCTGTTGCCGCCATAATACCTGCTGTAGAAGATGCTGCTGGAATAAAAATGTATTGATCATTATATTTGTCGTAAACTTTTAGATAGTTGTTATCAACAGCAAGATAAGAACTTCTTGTAAATCCATTAGAAGTCATTGCGCTTGAAATTGCCGTGACCGCCGCCGCTGAAGTTGTTTGCCCAACTACTGCTGCACGATTTGGTGATGCAAGTACCATACAATCCTTACGAATTGATTGTGCAGTTGTAATCATATCATTCACAACAGTTGCATGGTCTGCTGCTGTTGCCATACCTGGTGCAATCATAAAGTCAATAGCCAAAGCATTTGGGTCTTCAAATTTATCAAATCCTGTTGCAAAATCTGCCGTGCCAAGTGCTGCTGAATTTACCCCACCAACTAATGATACATTAACATCAACGGCTAAACCAGCCGCAAAATCTAAACCAGTTGTTGGCGCACTACCAGCATTTGTTCCGAAGGTTGCTGTTGCAATTCCTGCCATCCAAATATATTGTGATCTAGTGTTTATAACATTCAAAATATAGTTTGAAGTTCCGTCTGAAGTTTTTGCACCTAGTGCAATAGACACAAATGGGAATGTTTCTAAAACTGTACCAGCAGTTCCACTAATTGCTCCATCTTCATCTATAACGGCAATATGTGCTTCATCATTTGTTGCACCTGCTGCCGCTGCAAAATCTGATGTTCCTGGTGCTGCATCATAATATGACTTATACGGCCAAGTAGCATAACCTGTATCACCTTGTCCAGAAAAAGAAACTGATATACTGTTTCCTAATGTTCCCGGATATTTTGCTATAAAGTTATGTGTTGCTGTTGCTAATGCCGCAATTTGACTGTCAAAGTTATCTCTATTAGTAACAAGTGGTATACTACTTGCGTTTGTATCAGAAGCATTTTTTGCTACTGATGTGTAATCTCTAACAACGTATAGATCATTAGAATATCTAAGATAATATGCTGCTGTGTGGAAGTCTACAGTATTAACTGTATCAGGACTTCCAAAAGTTCCGACTAATGTTGCTTCGTTGCTAACCAGTGTGGGTATGTCACATGGACCCCAAGAAAAGTTCCCGACCATAGCACCTGTAGATGTAGGTATGTTTGGGACTCCACTAGTTAAATCAACTTCTTTTACAACGATTGCAGGAGATTCAGAGGGTGCTGTTAATGCCATTTCTCTTTTCCTTTTCCAAGTAAATTAATAAGTTCTTCATAATACGGTTATGTTCAATTACTTGTATTTATATAAACGGTATTTTAGAACCTTTCATACTCTGTTTGCACATGCCATCTACTTGCATCATGATCAACAATAATTTCTTCTCTCCCATCATCTATAAATCCAAATGGAAGCACATCATTCTCAATTTCTTCCATTCTTTGGGAAAATAATAAATCTTTAATTTCTATATCTGTAATTTCATTAAAATGAAGTGTACCTACAAAATAACCAAAAAGAACAAAATTCATTACTAGATCATCATGATTACCATCACTCGCTTCCCATGAATTTCCCTTTGCTGAAAATGTAGATATTTCTAAAATAGTATTTTCATCGTGTATAAGTATTTTTTGATTTTCAAGTAAGTCTTTGAATGATGAACAACCCATTCTTTTTACTTTTTTATTCATTTTAATACCAATAGAATCTGCTTTCACTAATGATTCTACATACATATTTTCATATTCTAGATCGTGATATAATCCGTTTGCTACAACCATGCCAGCATCATTAGATTCAACCACAACAGTTGCCATATTATATGCTTTGGCATATTTGTAAATTATGTTTGGAAATAGTAATGGTGATATTAGATTATTTCTATATACTGCGACTTGTTCAAATACGTCACTTGAAACATCTATTATATTAAAGGTTGAATAATCTCTACCTCTACCTTGTGCAATATCTACCATACATGTATAGGTATGGCCTTCTATCGGTTCATTATATATTAAAACACTGTCCTTGTCAATTCTTTTTTTAGGGATTCTTGCTGATAATGAGAGTAATGTCTCCACTTCAATGAGTGTATTGCCAGTACCAATAAATGTGTTTCCAAATTCTTGGTCAAATTGTACTTGTGAAGTGTTTGCTATAGTTTGATTTTTCCATTCCTCATCTCTACCCGGAACATCAAACCAATCAACGCGAAAAGGCTTATATTCATTTACTTCTTGAACAGCACCTTCCCAAATTTTATGGAATACATTACCTATGCCGTTTGCAGTAGAAGTGATGATAACCTTAGTATTTTCCCCAGCAGAAACAACAGGATATGTTGAAGTATAAAACTCATTCGCCCTCTCAACAAATGCAAATTCGTCAAGATATAGGAGATTTACAGACATACCACGAATAGAAGAACCAGATGTAGCCGCCGCCACAATTCTAGAATTATTACTAAATTCAATTGAACCTTTATTCAGTGCTTTACAACCTGGCTGTAAAAAGAAAGGTAGGTTCTCTAACATAAGAGTTACTCTTCCTAACATTTCTCTTGCTGTCGCGCCTTTATTTGCCATCACTGCAATAACTTGTTCTGGGTTAAACAAAGCAAACCAAAGTAAATATGCTACTGATGATATTGATTTACCTGATTGCCGACACGCCAGAACAATAGAAAATCTATTATCGGTAAATTGCTTAAACATTTTTTCTTGATAGGGATATAAATCAAAATTGACAAGACCTTTATCAAGTGATATTATTTTACAATACGTTTTAGCAAAATATGCTGGGTCATTCATACATTTTTGATATTCCAAGACACTTGCTTGATCCCAATCTTGGATTACTCCATCACGTTTTACGTTCATATTTCCAAGATATGAATTGTTTACTTGACGATCAGTCATCGTCGTTCTTTGGATTAAATTCTATGATATTTGCATTATCTTTAATATCAACAGTTTTCGGTTCTTTCATATCTTGAAGCATTCTCTGTAGTTCTACAGTTGAACCCACAAACAAATTATTTGTAGTCCCACCTTCCAATGTAGGATCAATCCTACTTAATTCATATTTCTTTTTATGAAGATCAATAAGTTTATCACTTACTTCTGATACATTTTTAATTAAACCCGCAACAACTTCAAAGGCTCTAGGATGCTCTAACGCACTTGCTATTGAAGTCATTTCATCTAAAGCATTTTGACCTTTATTGATTAGATCGTAATATGTTTGTCTTGTAAACTCAATATCATTTTTTTCATTATCTGAATCACTCATTTTTTTCCCTATGCGCTATCAAAATTTTCTTTTATTGTCTCAGTAAATCCAAAATCACTATCTCCTTGTGGTGGTGCTAAATTTAAAGGATTTGGTTCAATAGTATATTGAGATAGTTGAGGATCAGCAGAATCTCCTAAAATTTGGTTATAAACATCAGTAGTTGTTTTTCTAATAATACTATGATCATTAATAGGCCCATAAAAGTTCGCCAGCATTGTAAAATCTAAAGTATAAATTATGGTTCTTCTTTGTTCTAATGATCCTTCAAAATCATCCGCAAAATTTACGCTTGTTAAAGTAATAGGAACATCTTCTTTTATATCAGAGGCTAATGTTGCAAAAGGTTTCATTGTTATGGTATAATGAGGATTAAAATATGGGATTATCTGTTCTACCATTTGCAGAGCATCATCTTGTGTCTTTGCATAGATATTCAATTGAAATGCAATATCATATGGGGCTGGGCTGAAAAATTTATTTCTTTTAGTATTAGATGTTACAGATAAATTCTTATCATACGCATTCATTTTAGGAAGTTTACGTTCAGCATTGTACGTGAATGATGTTATCTCAAAGGACATTCTAGGAAGTTTAATAGCAACTCTTGTATCATTTTCAAGAGTTGGATTCTCTCTAATCCTATCCAGATATTTTACTTTAGGTGCGTATGAAAGTGGAACTTTCACTTGACTTATGACTTTGCCAGAAGAATCTTTTCTTAGAACATAGATGTTATTAAACATAGTTCCAAATATTGCAACTGATTTTCTAATTCGTTCGTGATAAAAATATTGTAACATTATTCGTCTCCTGGATCACCAAATGGATTAGTTTCAGAAAAATCCAAGAAATCTAATGTAGTACCACTAACATTAGCAGCAAACTCTTCATTCTGTTCATTTGAAGAAATTTTATTAACTTCTTTTACTGACAAAATTTTTGTTTTAAATCCATTATCAGCACCAACAATGTCTGAGTCTGATCCAATTGAAAAAGTATGATATTTCCCATCATCAGCACCCACATGAACTAAAGACATTACACCAGTTTCTGAATTAAAATTAGTTATTTCACCTCTAAGTTTAGTGGTTGCTAATTGATGAGATATTTTTTCACCAACAGAATATTTTGCTAAAATTGGTGCCGCGATATGAATTGCAGGTGAGCCAAGACTTGGATCATAATATTTTCCCCTAGCCGTTATGGTTATTCCTGTTATTGTTCTATTTGTTGGGTGTACAATAGAAAATCCATTCGCTCTAAAATGGTTACTATCTCCAGTTGCACTATCAAAAATTACTGTTGGTAATTCTGTATAAAATCTTCCAGCATTAGTCATTGTAACAGATAAAATACTATTATCACTATCAACTGGATTCATATTTGCAACGGCAGTGGCTGTAAAATCAGTCGCGAGTTTGGTTGGGGCTGAAATAGTTACTGTTGGGGCATCTGTATAAAAATTTCCAGAATCTGTTATAGTTAAAGATGATAAAACCGCATTGGTTATCACTGGTAATGCACTAGCAGTGAAGTCACTTGCTATTTTTTCTGGTGCGGAAATAGTCACACTAGGTGGAGAGGTGTAAAAATCCCCAGAATCTGTAATAGTCACAGTAGACACCACATTGTCAACTATCACTAAACTCGCAGTCGCGGTAAAATTGCTTGATGGTAGTGTTGGTGCAGAAATAGTAACAGTCGGTTCGCTAGAATAAAAATCTCCAGAGTCAGTAATCAACACAGAATTTAATCTGTTATTGGTTACAGTGCTTGTCGCTGTCGCAGTAAAATCACTTAACGGTAATGTCGGTGCTGAAATTGTAACAGTTGGTGATGTTGTATATCCACTACCAGAATCTGTAATTAAAACACTTGAAAGTCTATTATTAACTATTGTTGCTGTGGCGGTAGCAGTTGAACCACCAACAGAATCAAAGGCTGAAATTGTTATTGTGGGTGGTGTAGAATTATCATAAAGTTTACCAGCATTGGTTATAGTTAATCCTGATACCTTATCATTTATAGCATCATATTGTAATGATAATGTCGCTTGTTTGTTACTATCACCAGTTGGACTCAAAACACTGATGGTTGGTGGTGTAGAACTATCATAAAATTTGCCAGCATTAGTTATTGTTAAACCAGAAACTTTATTGGACAATATTGACGATGTAACTAACGCTTGTTTATCATTATCCAATGGAGCCGATATTGTTATATTTGCTGTGCCAGCACCATCACTATCATAAAATTTGCCAGCATTAGTTATTGTTAAACCAGAAACTTTATTGGACAATATTGACGATGTAACTAACGCTTGTTTATTACTTGAATCTATGGGTGGTGATATTGTTAAAGTAACTATACTAGAACTATCATAAAATTTACCAGCATTAGTAACTGAAAAAGAACTTACTTTATTACTTACCAATGTTGCTGATACTAACGCTTGTTTATTACTTGAATCTGTAGGCGATGATATTGTAATATTTGGCGCATTTAGATAATGTGATCCAGCGGTAACAACTCCAATTGATATTGTTGTAGCAGCACTATCTAAGGCTGGTTGCATAACTGCTTTTAGTATTGGAATAGTTGGTGCTGCAACTATTATTAATGGTGCAGAATCATATCCGAAACCACCATCAGTGATTTCTCCGCTCTGAATGTAGTTAGTGGGCATTATATAACTCCTATATTAGCAGTCGCAGTTGCTTGTTTAGGAATTTTTAAGGTAAGTTCATAGGTATAAGCATCTGTTGCCTCAAGTTCATTAAGAACAGCCAAACTAGTATCAAATGATTCATCATTATAAACAAATAACTCACATCGCATTTTATATGTCGGTAAATTACTTAAAGCATAAAATGGCTGTTCATGCTCAACATGCATTATTTCAAACATAGATTTTGATAAAGGTAAATATATTAAATCACCTTCTGCTGGCCTGTCTATTTGATCTATATCGTTGGTTGTTTGACCAACAAGGTTTCTCCACCTTCTTCTAGCAACTATAAATGTAGCAGCATCACGTATTTCTACGCCAAACTTTGTAAACAGATCACCTTCACCATCAAAACCCTCAGTATTTTCAATATACATTTCTATTTTGTATGAAGAATTAAATGCTGATGGTACATCATCACCAAATACTTTGTTTTCATTTACTATAGTTCTAGGAAGATAATAAACGTCTTGCCCATAAGTTTTAAGAGACTCTATAACGATATCTTCATAAAGACTTTGTTCGCTTCTTACTGTTTGAGAAATATAATGATTAGTTGTCATATTTTAACCCACCATAAAATCAGGTGGCATTTCTTGTTCCAGCCTCATTCGTTCTTCAAGTCTATCTCTATCTTGTATGGCATCATCATATATTTGTCTACCATTTAATGTGACCCCACCTGGCATTTGCATATTTTCAAATTTTATAAGATTTGATCCCCATTGAATTTTTATTAAACAAGTTGCATAATCTTTTAGAAACCTATCATTATAAACAGAAACATTCGTGTCTGGATCAATAATTTGCAATACTTCTACAACCAAATAATCACCTGCTTTTATATCACCGTTTTGCCACTCACCGTGAATATGAAGTCTATTCTCTCTGCGTGAATACCCTACTTGTGGAATACCATTCAATTTAGTATCAATCAATGCCAAGTGTTGCTGCATTTGTTCATAATACATTAAATCCCCAATAAAACTACCCATGTCAGCAACATCATTCAACATCATTTGATATTTAATATCAAAGAAATTTGAAGTATTGCCAGCAGTAATAATAGGAAATAATTTTGTTACATAAATTACGCTTGAAGGTATTGGAATATATTTGTTTGTAACATCGTCAGAAGTAACGAGATGTTTTAAATATGTCCTATGTGTGGCGTCTGAGTGAAATTCTTGATAAAAATCAATTGCGTCATCAATACGATCTTCTACTTGGTCTGTCGCAACATTGATCTCAATCACTGGTGAGCCTAATCTTCTCAAACAGTAATCTATCAATTCATCTCTGGTGTCGGGTCTATTTGATGACATAGTATTTCCTAATTAAATAGTTTATTCACTTCTATTTATATAGATTTTAATCTCAACATATTATTAAAATTATCCATCAGACCAAGATTGTGCTTCTGAGCCAGTTGCTGCACCACCACCACCACCACTTCCATCACCAGCAGAACCAAATAATAATATATTTGTAGTTTTACTTACTGTAGTAGTAGATACTGTAGTTCCACCATTAGATACCATCCTTGCCAACCCTATTCCATTAAGATTATGCGGCGGTGATGACGATACTGATACCATGAGTGCCATTTTATATTATCCTATGCATAAGGTACATTAGCTTCAGGAAATGCGTAACATGCATTTATATCCCCTTCATATCCACCGACTCCAGACCCACATTTATGAGGTTTAAAAATTCGATATCTAGTACTACCTTCTAATATAACATCTCCATCATTACCTGCATTGTCTGATATTCTATACATATTCATCATTCTGCCACGCCTTGGATTTTTATTAATCGCATTAGCAGTAGACGAGGCCACCGCAAGCCTCAGAGAATGTTGTCCAACAAATTGAATAGGAGTTAACTGATGAATAGGAGCATCTCCACCAGATACATTAAAGTGTTCTTGATTAAGAGAAGGAGGTGGATTTATTGTAGACCATCCAGTGCTTGCTACTTGATCCAACCCAAAATGTTGTATTGCATGAAGCGGTGAAAAAAGTGCGGTTCTTACAACACCGTTATAATCAATATATCTAGGTTGACCAACACCAAAGTGACAATAATTTGTATTAGTTTCACTAGGAATAGGATTGTCCATAACATTCATCCATGCAGAATGTATAAGAACAGACGGACAATATGTATCATCTATATTATATGCCCAATTATCTATTGTTGGAGCGTATTCCAGATCATTAAGAACAAACCATCCGTGATCGCGAGTAGTATCTGTGCCTCCCCCAGAAACACCATCGCCACTTACTTTCATCATAAAGGTAGTATCATTTGCAATTATATGCATTTGGTGCAAATATGAGCCATATGCTCCAGCAATTCTATTATAACTTGCATTTGTGTTGCCTCCCATACCAACACTAGTGTGGGATACAGGAGTTGAATTGGCTCCATTATCATCATAAACATTCACTCTCCAACCATCGGAGGGGTCACAATTTATTACAATTTTATAACTCGGAGTATAACCAGAGGTTTGACCTGTCGCATAATGTTTTTTGTAAAAAGTCACTGAACCATTGGTTATTGATCCAGTGGCTGATATCGTGTGGTAAATACCACTTGTTGGATTCGTGCCAGCA
>CESU01107283.1_pt1 | contig 41269 bp, 38 predicted proteins | sample 531141 | NCBI WGS metagenome assembly CESU01 (sample SAMEA2621401, study PRJEB7988) | marine metagenome | isolation source: saline water (ENVO:00002010), including
GTACTATTATCATTTTGAACTGAAATTAGAGCTGAACTAGGTAGTGGTGCATATTTTCCAAAAAACTCGAAAGCGTACTGCTCAGCACGCGATGAATTTAAACTGCTATTCGCTGTTTTTAAATCCTTTTCGATCGCCTTAACCTTGAGAACATCTGAAGTCGCCTCCAACTCTGTTTCCAATTGAGTAATGAGCACCTCAAATGAACGAACTACACCATTTAGACTATCCCTATTTATAGGTTCTCTTATAGGGAAATCTTCTTTAGCAGGACCTAATGGTCTTAGAACGTTATCTCCATTGGACAGTAAAAATTCTTTAGCACCTGCTTTGAGGTCTTTGACATTCATTACCTTCTCTTCCACAAGCAAGTCATTATTGAAGTTTACTAAAACCTCATAAACATTTCTGGCGATTACAGGAGGCGGAACAAATTCTGGAGGTAATGGTGGAGGAAGTAGCCTTTTCATACCGCTATCAGAGTTCATAGTAGTCACTACTAGAAAAAATACTAATAAAAGGAAGGCTATATCAGCCATGGAGCCCGCATTAATTTCAGCTAATTCTCTTCTTGCCATTTTATTTATTTTACAATTTTAGAAACTTCAGCCACCACTGCTACTATCACAGCTATGGCCACTAAGATGTAAACAGCATATATTCCACCTTCCGAAAATGTTAACCAAAAATCTGTGAGTCCATTATACTGAAGGTCGGCATCTAGAAACTTTCCACCTCTAATGTTTCTGTAATCCAAAATATCCGTTTTCGACATAAATCCAAAAGAAACAGCAAGGATTACTACAAAGGCAATTAAACCAATTAATCCCCCTTTATTCTTTCCAATTTTAGTGATGAATTGGAATAATCCGAATAATACAGCCACTACTGTACAGATAACAAGACCTGCCAAACTCATCCAATAGCTACCATCTAAAAAAGGTAAAATATCAGACTCGTTTTCGAGCTTAGTATCCCATTTAAACATAATCAGTGCAGCCAAAATCACCCCAACGATAGCGAAGGTAAATTTCACAACATTAGCACCGACATTAATTCCTTTTGCTGCTTCCATTATGCTTTATTTTGAAGTTGATGCTTATAAATCATATCGACCATTTCGATAGAACTATCTTCCATGTCTAATACAATACCGTCAATTTTAGAAAGGATATAATTATAAAACACTTGAAGAATAATGGCCACTATAAGTCCAGAAACTGTAGTAATAAGGGCTACTTTAATTCCGTCAGCTACAATAGCTGGCGCGATATTATTTGCTTTTGCTATGGCATCGAAGGCACCAATCATACCGATTACTGTACCCATGAATCCAAGCATCGGTGCTAGTGCAATAAATAAAGAAATCCATGAAAGACCTTTCTCTAATAATCCCATTTGAACACCGCCATACTGTTCAATCGCCTTTTCTACTTGATCTATGTTTCCATGACTTCTGTCAAGAGCTTGATAAAATATAGAAGCTACAGGTCCACTCGTATTTCTAGTTACTTCTTTGGCTGCGTCCAACCCACCTTCATCTAATGCTGCTCCAATTTTATCCAGAAGTTTTCTAGTATTGGTAGTAGCCATGTTTAAATAAATAATTCTTTCTATACATAGAGCTAATCCTAAAATCAAACAAATAAGTACGAAAGACATGAAGAATGGTCCACCATCTATAAATGTATCTAATACACTCTGATGTAAACTTGTGATTTCTTGAGCGTTTGCTTCTGCTCCGTCTCCTTGCATAAATGCCTTAGAGGTAAAGCCCAGGATTCCAAATCCTACTAGGGTAACTACTGATAACAGCTTTTTCATTGTTAATTTTTTTGTTTGACTACTATTTCTATATTTTATTTTACTTTTTTACACTTAAGTTTAGATTTATGGCGGAGAGAGGGGGATTCGAACCCCCGTTACCCTTTCGAGTAAACACGCTTTCCAAGCGTGCGCCTTAAGCCACTCGGCCACCTCTCCAATTTCTCGTAAATCGGGAGCCAAAATACAAAAAATTAGTCTAGACAAACAAAACACATTTATCTAAAAATACACGTGTGAAAACATCGCTTTCACATTGATAACTCTCCGGCATAATCAATTTGGAATTCTCTAGCAAATCCTTCTGCACTTAATTTCTTGCCCAGTAAATGCATGACCTTCACTACGACAGCTTCGAAAGTCATATCTTCAGCAGACAATACTCCAATTTTCGACAGCTTCAATCCAGAGGTGTATGTTTTCTGATCCACATTTCCTTTTCGACATTGACTCACGTTTATAAAGCATTTACCTTCATCAACCTTTCCTTTTATAAGGTCTACCAGATCATTTCTCATCGGAATATTTCCACTTCCGAAGGTTTCGAGAATAAAAACTTTTACTTCTGGCTGATTCAGGGCGTATTCAAGTTGAGCAGTTTTTAAGCCTGGGAAAAATTTAATGACAGAAATAGTATCGTCCCATTCATAATGTATGGCTAATTTTTCATCATCTAGTTTGCGCTGCAACGCCCCGTAATTCCAATTAATATTCACTCCAGCTTCTGCGAGAGGTGGATAGTTAGGACTTATGATGGCATCGAAATGCTCAGTACTAAATTTATGACATCTATTCCCTCTGTATAAACTGTACTCAAAATATATAGCTACTTCCTGCAGTATTAAAGAGCCTTTATCATCTTTTAAACTTGCTATTTCGATACTAGAGATAAGGTTCTCTCTACCATCTGTTCGCAGCATCCCCATAGGCAGTTGGCTCCCTGTAATGACTATTGGTTTCGTCAAATTCTCGAGCATCATGCTTAATGCGGAGGCAGTATAAGCCATGGTATCTGTCCCATGCAGAATTACAAACCCATCAAACAAGTCATAATTTATCTCTATTACTTTCGCTATATCATTCCAAAATTCAAAATCGGCTTCTGAACTATCTACTGGGTTAAGAAATGAATAAGTGCTCAATGCACATTCCAATCTACTTAACTCTGGGATGTGTTTTACCAAATTCTCTAAAGAAAGTGGCATTAAACTTCCGTCATTTGAATTCACCTCCATACCTATAGTTCCTCCGGTATAGATCAATAATATTTTTGATTTTATTTCTTCCATTTGATATTAAAACTTATACAGCTTCATTGCATTTTTAGTAGTGATTTTACTTATTTCTTCTATTGTGTTACCTGTTACTTCAGCTAATTTGTTAGCTATGTGATGTAAATAAGAACTCTCATTTCTTTTACCTCGATTTGGATGAGGGGATAAATAAGGTGAATCGGTCTCCAAAACTAAATGGCATAAATCTATATTCATAATGGTGGAGGCTAAACCTGAGTTTTTAAAGGTGATTACGCCACCTACTCCAAGGCTAAATCCGCCATAAGCTATTATATGCTCGGCTTGTTCCTGGCTTCCGGTGAAACAATGAAAAACACCTGTTAATTTCTCATCATTTAGTTCATCAAAGATCTCAAACAACTCTTCATAACTATCTCTAGCATGAATGATTATCGGGAGGTCTAGTTCCTTTGCCCAGCCAATTTGAATTTTCAAGGATTCTATTTGTAAAGGAAGGCTTTCTTTATCCCAGTATAAATCCAAACCAGTCTCTCCAATAGCATAAAATTTATGTTTTGAAATAAGAGCTTTCATATTGGTCAAGACTGTTTTATAATCTTCCTTTACATCACAAGGATGCAAACCTATTGTAGGAAAACAATTCTTTGGAAAAGCGGCCGCTAAGTCTAGCATTGGAGTAATGCTTTCCATATCGATATTCGGTAAAAACATTTTACTCACACCGGATTCAATGGCTCTTTTTACCGCTGCTTCATTATCTCCTTCAAACTTTGATGAGAAAAGATGTGTATGCGTATCTATGAAATCCATAGAACAAAGGTAATTTGATAATTCATTTTCCTTTCATGTTATTCCGAAAAGAAATATTCATATCCAAAATTGATAGTACTTTTGACAAATCAAAAAAATTCTCATTATACGACTTAGTTCTATGGGTGATGTTATTCTCACATCTCCAATAGTTAGAACTGTCCGCAATCAGTTGAACTGTAAAATTCACTTCCTTATAAAGGACTCTTTTAGAGAATTAGTGAAACACTCCCCTTATGTTCATTCAGTTCATACGCTAAATGAAAGTCTAGGGAGTACTATTTCAGAATTAGAGAAGGAGAATTTCGACTTAATAATAGACCTCCAAAAGAATAGAAAAAGCAAGAAAATAGCCAAAGAATTAAAGACAGAGGCACTTACTTTCAATAAATTGAATGTGAAGAAATGGTTATTAGTTCAATCTGGGATAAACCTTCTTCCGAAGTCACACCTCATAGATAGATATTTCGATTCTTTAAAAGGCCTCGGAATAAAAAATGATTTACTGGGAAACGAACTATTTATTCCATCATCGATCAGCGTGTCGACAGACAAACTAGCTCTTCCGAAAAAATACATTGCCTTAGGTATAGGTGCTCAGCACACAGGTAAATGTTTAAGTGAAGAGCAATTATTACACATCATAAAAAATACGAGCCTTCCAATAGTTCTTTTAGGAGGGGAAAGAGAATTAGAACTCTCTAAAAAATTAAGCAAATCCTCGAATGATACTGTCTGGAACTTAACTGCTAAAAGCTCTTTACTCGAAACCGCAGAGGTGATTAAAAGGTCAACTATCACCATAAGCGGAGATACAGGTGCAATGCATATGGCATCAGCATTTAAAGTTCCTCAAATTTCAATTTGGGGTTGTACTTCACCTGAGTTAGGTATGTTCCCTTATCAGGGGCATGCTCATTCTGTAATTATAGAACCCCTTGAACATTTCAAAAGACCATGTGCTAAGCTTGGGAACAGCTGCAAGTACGCGCCAAATTGGTGTATTCAATCAATAAACCCCTCTCGAATCACAGAAGAAATAGAACTAATCCTTAAAAAAGAGTGCTTTTAATTCTGTGGCATCCTGTGGATTCATCTTTCCTGCAAGTATTAATGATAACTGCTTTCTTCGAAGTGCTCCAGCAAACCTTGATTTTTCCTCATCTGACCCTGCTATCAAATGCGGGACTTGAATTGGAGAACCTACTTGATCCACGGCCACAAAGGTATATATCGCCTCATTGCATTGTATTTTTTCTCCAGTAGTATGGTGCTCCACCCAAACATTCATAAACACTTCCATAGAGCTCGAAAATGCTCTGCTAACTTTAGCCTCAATAGTAACGATGTCACCTAGCTTTATCGGTTGATTAAATGAAACATTATTCACAGCAGCTGTCACCACTACTCTTCTACAATGTCTGTGCGCTGAAATAGCAGAGGTAATATCCATCCAATGCAAAAGCTTACCTCCCATCAGGTTCCCTAGAGTATTAGTATCATTTGGTAGCACGAGGTGCGTCCCCATGGCTAGGGTTTCTATTGCTTTTTTTGAGGATTTCATAATTATAAATTCTACTTGCAAACTTACCTTATTAGACATAAATACCTCAAGAAAAAAATCCATAAAAAAAACGCATCAGCATAAACTGAGGAGTTTTAAATATGTCAGTTAGTAAATGAACTATTTAGCCACTACTACTCTTTGGAATCTAGATCCGTTATTTCCAGTTAATCTAACCATATAAACTCCACTTTCTATTCCTGCTGTCTCAAACATCTGCTGGTAAGTTACACCTGCTTCTGCTGACCCTGAGAAAATGGTCTGAACTAAACTTCCATTTATATCTAATATATCTAATGTAACATGACATGTATTAGCCTCTCCATAGTTAATCTGAGATTTATAAATAACTGGATTAGGGAAGATATTGCCGATGAATAAACCTTCATCTAATAAATCAAATGAAACTTCTGTATCTAATCCTGAAAACTCGGAAGATGGGTATGACAATCCTAAGCCTTCATTTTCATTCCAAATATATTCGTGTGGAATATTGTTAGCAGCAGGATCTGGTAAATTCTCAAGGATTAAAGGACTAAAATTAAAACTAAATTCACCATCCGTAGTAAATTGACCTATCAACACCGAGTTATTAACACCTGTCCCATAACCATTTAGGCTAGAAGATTGATTAAACCCCCCATTAAGTGCAACCCAAGCCCCACCAGTAAATGTATTAATCTCTATATTACCTCCGGCTGTAAACTGCGGAATCCAATTTGCAGCTGGGTCAGGGATAGAAGTAGTAGCACCATTTCCTGCAATTTCTCCTAGAGGATTTTCAGAAGTAATAGGCGTTCCAAGTTTAGTGTCAGAAATCTGTCCTATGGTAACTCCAGAGCTGTACCTTAAATCTTCAAGACCAAAGTTTTCTATCAATAAGGAGTTAATTCCAGAAAGAAGCTCTGAAAAATGAGCATCTGACCTGTAAAAATTAGTAGAAGTAGAAAAATTCAACGGATATTCAACATTACCACTAATACTAGTGACAAAGTCTGTCCCGCTTACTGTATTGACAAATACACGATAAGTAGTCTGACCAGTAAGCGAGGGTATTGAACCGTCATGAGAAATTTGATCTACGGAGACATTCGTCAACTGCCCGTGAGATAAGCCACACCATAAGAGGCAGACCAAGGTACTTGGTAAAAGTTTTTGCATGACAGTTTATAATTTTATCTCACCTTTTGGATTAAAGCCAATTACAAAGATATAAAAAAATGCAATAAATAATTCCGACTACTTTTTACATCCATTAAAAAAAATGATTCGTCGATTAAATTCATTATTTCATCGAATTAATCAAAAACATCAGGAAATAAAATTGAAGAAGAAATATTTTTTTACAAAAAAATCAAGCTATACAAAGAAATAGAATCAATTATATTATATTTGCGCCCCGATTTGGTGCTATAGCTCAGTTGGTAGAGCAACGGACTGAAAATCCGTGTGTCCCTGGTTCAAATCCAGGTAGCACCACAAAAAAACGCCTCAATGTGAGGCGTTTTTTTTTGAATACTAATTCTTAATAAGATGCTAAGTCTTCATTCAAAACAGAAGGTTATTCCTTAAATTTGACACTTGATGAATTTTAAGGCAACAGAAATAGCTCATCTAATTAATGGTGTAATACTAGGAAATGAAAACGTCCATGTAGATGGATTTAATGGAATAGAACTCGCTCAAGAAGGTGATATCACCTTCTGCGATAATGATAAATTCCTAGAAAAAGCAATACATTGCAATGCAAGTATCATAATCGTTTCTCAAAAAATAGATGCTACTCTATTCAATCTTTCAAAACATAGCTTAATCATAGTAGACAACCCACGGATGGGATTGGCGATCTTATTGTGGCATTATAAAAAGAGCACTAATCCCTATAGCGGAATTTCTGAACACGCACAAATTTCTGAATCTTCCACGGTCAGCGACTCCTCTTATATTGGTTCCGCTGTAATCGGAGAACATTCTCTAATCGGGGAAGACTGCGAAATTCATGATGGAGTAGTAATAGGCCGTTCTATAAAAATAGGAAAGAACTGTGTTTTTCACTCAGGAGTGAGAATACTCGATGATTGCATAATAGGTGATGACGTGACAATTCAGGCTAATGCTATAATAGGCAGTGATGGATTTGGGTTTGTCCCAAATTCTTCTAATTCATTCATGAAAATTCCACATATAGGTAATGTAATATTGGAAGATCATGTAGAGATAGGAGCGGGAACCTGTATAGATCGAGGAACCATGGGCTCTACTATAATTAGAAAAGGAGTCAAACTAGACAACTTAATCCAAGTCGCTCATAATGTAGAAATCGGTGAAAACACCGTTATCGCCGCTCAAACGGGAATAGCTGGTTCAACTAAAATTGGCAAAAACTGTATGATAGGCGGACAGGTGGGTATAGGAGGGCATATCTCTATAGCAGACGGTGTTAAAATAGCAGGCCAAAGCGGAGTGGGAAATAGCATTACAGAAGAAAATATGATTATTCAAGGTTCTCCATCCCTTAAAATAAAAGATTATAAAATGTCATACATTGGATTTAAGAAACTCCCAGAGATTATGAAAGAACTTCATAATCTTAAGAAAGAAATAATTGAATTAAAATCAAAGAACTAAATTGGTAAAGCAAAGAACCTTGTCAGCACCTGTGAAACTATCAGGAATAGGACTTCATACAGGAGCAATTTGTGAGATAGAACTTTGTCCCGCACCTGAAAATCATTGGTATAAATTTCAGCGAATCGATCTAGAAAACGAGCCTATCATAGAGGCATCTGCCCTAAATGTAAGTACCACAAGAAGGGGCACTACACTAGCAAAAAATGGGGCTGAAGTAAATACTGTGGAACATCTATTAGCCGCACTTTACGCTTCAGAAGTAGATAATGTCCTTATCAAAATAAATGGCCCAGAAATTCCTATTCTTGACGGAAGCGCTAAACCTTTCATAGAAGCTTTAGAGACTGCAGGAATTACAGAACAGTTAGCAGAAAGAAACTTCATAAATATAGAAGAGACTATTCCTTTTGAAATAATTGAAATAGAAGCGGAGTTTTTAGCTGTACCAACTCTCGGAGATGAATACCGGATAACAGTTATGGTAGATTACAAATCTCCTGTACTAGGAACTCAACATGCTAGTATGTATAAGCTTGAGGATTTCAAAACTGAAATTAGCGGTTGCAGGACTTTTGTCTTTTTAAAAGAAGTATCCGCATTGGCTCAAGCTGGATTAATAAAGGGAGGGGATTTAGACAATGCCCTGGTATTAGTAGAAAAAGAGTATACTCAAGGTGAAATAAAAGCTATTTTAGAATTGTTGGGCAAACCTGACTTAGAGGTTAAAGTTGAGGTCGGTTATTTAAATTCTTCTAAACCCATTTTTCAAAACGAGCCTGCAAGACACAAGCTACTCGACATAGTCGGTGATTTAGCTCTTACTGGAAAGTTTATTAAAGGACATATTTTAGCCGCTAGACCCGGGCATCATTCAAATGTTGAATTTGCTAAAAAGCTCATAGAATATGATAGGTCGAAGAGAGGTCGGTTCGATATTGACCTAACGAAAAAACCTTTGTATGACATCAACCAAATTACAAAGATGCTACCTCATCGGTATCCGTTTTTATTAGTAGATAAAATAATGGAAATGGATGAAAAAGAAATCATAGGTGTGAAGAACATCACCATGAATGAGCCTTTTTTTACTGGTCACTTTCCTGAAAACCCTGTAATGCCTGGTGTGCTTCAGCTAGAGGCTATGGCTCAGGTAGGAGGGATATTCGCATTAAGTTCATTAGATGATCCTGAAAAATACAGCACCTACTTCTTAAAAATAGATAATGTAAAGTTTAAACAAAAGGTCTTACCTGGCGACACCATAGTTTTTAGGCTTAAACTAGATTCACCTATAAGAAGAGGACTTGTTAATATGACCGGTGTAGCTTATGTTAACGGAAAACCGGTGAGTGAAGCATCTATGCTAGCACAAATAGTCAAAGACAAATAAAATATAGCCATATCATGAATAGTATTCATTCAAATGCGCAGATAGGAGAGGGAACTACAGTAGGAGCTTTTTCTGTAGTAGAAGAAAATGTAAAGATTGGCGACAACTGCTGGATAGGTCCTAATGTAACCATTATGAATGGAGCTAGAATTGGTGACAATTGTCGGGTTTTTCCTGGTGCCGTAATTAGTGCTATTCCCCAAGACCTCAAATATAACGATGAAGACACACTAGCTGAAATAGGCTCTAACACTACCATAAGAGAATGCGTTACAATAAATAAGGGGACCACAGACAGAAACACTACTAAAGTGGGGAACAACTGTCTGCTAATGGCATACGTGCACATAGCCCACGACACTTTTGTAGGGAATAACTGTATTATCGCTAATAGTGCGAATATAGCAGGACATGTTGACATCGAGGACTGGGTTATAATAGAGGGCGTAGTGGCCATTCAGCAATTTGTAACCATAGGTCAGCATGCATTTATTGGAGGCGGAAGTCATGTTAGAAAAAATGTCCCGCCCTTTATTAAAGCCGCTAGAGAGCCACTTTCTTATGTAGGAGTGAACTCTATAGGCTTAAGAAGAAGAGGATTCGAAAATGATGTAGTTACTAGTATAGAAGACATTTATCGAGCTTTATACGTTCATAATAATAACATCACTCAAGCGGTAAAAGCTGCTGAAATGGAACTTCCTAGTAGTAAATCAAAGGATCTAATTCTGAACTTCATAAGGCATAGTGACAAAGGAATTATTCGCGGACCTTTTTAAATTTAAAATTTCTGGAAATCACTCTAGACAATATCACTCATTCTTACAAAGGGAATAACGTTTTTTCATCTCTTTCAAAAAGATTTGAACCTAACTCGAAAACCGTTATCCTAGGAAATAATGGTTCAGGGAAGTCTACACTATTGAAGATCATAAGCTCTTTCATTACGCCGAGCACAGGTGAAGTAATATACACAAAGGATGGGAATCTCATCCCGACAGATTTAATCCCTTTCCAAATATGCTCCTGTAGTCCTTTTATGGAACTAGAGGGAAATTACAGCTTAGATGAACTTTTCGAGTTTCATTTTTCACTTAGGCAAATTAAATACGGCTATTCCAAGGAAAACTTTTTTGAGCTATGCTATCTCTCCGATGCTCAATTTAAAAAAGTAAAGGAACTATCCAGTGGAATGACGCAACGCTTGAAGCTAGCTTTTACATTTCTGACTGAATCTAGTTTAATACTTTTAGATGAACCATGCATGAACCTAGACAAAAACGGCATCGAGATGTATACTTCGTTCATTAAAAACCTAGGAGATAAAACCACTCAAATAGTTGCTAGCAACTCTCATCTAAAGGAGTATGAACATTGCAACGCTGAGATAATACTCTAAAAATGCTGTCCTCTTCTTTACTAGTATTTACAATCTGCACCAGAGCTAAATATTACGTCAAGAGAGTGCGACATAGAAGACTCTATAAAGCCAAGAACAGATGACACTTAGCTATTAATCAAGGACTAATTCTGAGCCACCCTAAAACACTACTATCTGTCTGAAAGTAGCGCCCCTGAATTGATTTACCAATAGTTATTTCATCTCTAGATTTCTTATTTACATTTTGCTGGATGATTTCTACAGTCGATCTATTAGCCGAAATTACGATAGCTACATGACCATATCCTCCTGCAAAAACTAGAACATCACCCGAAGAGGGCATGCTTGCTCCATTATTCTTAAACTGAATTAAACCACGAGAAGAATTAAATTCTCCATTTGGAACACTCTCATCATAATAATCAACTGCATTTCCCAAATCAGAAAGCATCTTATGACCGTAGATTTCTAAATAATACCGTCTAACAAATTCTACACACTGCCATTTTACTCCTAAAAGATACCCATCATCAGTATAATTCACTCCATGAATACCTGCAGAAGTGCCGTTATAATATATGGGTACATCATTAAAGGAGTCTAACTCCTCTCCTAACTCATAGTATTGAAAAGGAAAGTCGAAATGGTAAGAAAGACTTGCAAATATGACCGCAACAACTAAGAATGATAACGGAATTACTATCCTCAATTTTGATGAGATTCTTTTAATAAATCATTTACTGTTTTAACAGGGTTAAAAGTCTCTGAAGGAACTTCTAAAAATACAGAATTCCAATTAGCCATAGCTCCATTCCATAATCCAGGAAGTTCGAGGGTTTTAATCTCTTTTCCTCTATAATTTTTAACAGAGGTGAAAAAGGAATCTTTATTCATAAATTCTGATAAATCGTATTTCTCAGATTTATAATTCTTAATGCCACAGACAATATCCACAGGGTTAAAATGAGTGGCCATTTTTAATGCTTTGACGTGGTCAGAATTAGTTTTATCTAACTCTGCCGCTTCTACTATTTGCAAAGAAACTCCCGTCTTCTTGTCTTTAACATAAAAAGGCCCTCCACCAGGCTGCCCCATCTCCTTCACCATTCCGCACACCCGGATTGGCCTAAACAACAACTCTTTTAAATTACTTGAAATTAAACCCTTATACCCGAAAGTGTCAGACAAAAAACTCATTGCTTCATCAGAATATATTCCTTCCTCTACTTGTCTTTGAAAATGAAATATCTTCTTAGACAATTTAACTAAATACCCCCCTAGTATTTGCTTCCATCTAGATTGTATTTCCTGAGCAGACTCTTTCACAACATTGTCTATGTTTTTAATAAAGATTAGATCGGAATCAATTTCGTTTAAATTATAAATGAGAGACCCATGACCCCCAGGCCTAAAGAAGGTGTTTCCTAATTCATCTTTCACCACTTCTTTAACAGTATCTAATGCTAAAGTGTCCGTTTCAGGCTTTTGTACCGAGTAACCTAAGATAATATCTTCTCTATTTAGCTCAGCTATATAGGACGCTAACATTTCTTCAACTTGCATTCTATGAGATGGAGAAACAGTAAAGTGAATCTGAATTTTTTTCCTTTTACAGACATACTTAACAGCTTCATTTACATGAATCTGAAAAGGGTTGAGAGTTCTTTCACACTTATGAAAAGGAACTAATCCTTTCGGTGAATTAGAGTAATTCAACCCCGAGGGTTTTAATATTAAATCAGACAGGTCTTGAAATCGTTGATCAGAAATAAGCTCTCTAAGATTCACATGATAAAGGTCATTGCATTTTTCTCTTAGTTCAGAAATAAAAGGAAATTCATGTATTCTTTCTAAAAACTCACTTACCAGAGTGCTCCCCTTTTCTGATAAATCATGAATATGTTTGAACATTCGGCTTGCTGCGCCTGAAGCAGGTACAAATTTCACAACATCTCCACTGTATTCTTCATACTCTTTGATAAGTAAGTTTCTCTCGAACTCATCTATCCTATTGATTCCGTCACCAATAGACGCAGCGCGATCAATATCGGCAAATCTATCTTCTTTTTCTAAAGCACTAATTTGATTTTCTACAGGAAAAAATAACTTTTCAGCATCCATTTTTAACACAGTTCTGTTCGAGCGGAAAGTTAAGACATAAAAAAACCTAATGGAAACGCTCCAACAGGTTTGGTTAACTTTTATTTGTTTAGGTTTATTCTTGTAATAAATACTCCAGCTGGACTGAGATACCATTATAATCATTTAAAACTCTCGATACTAAATTTTCTAACAACGCTCCTTCACCACCGTTTTTTGATTTTTTTTCTATTTCTAAAACCGCAGCTTCCATGTCTTTAAGCCCTAACATAGCTATGCTAGACTTAGCCTTATGGGCTAAAGGATGAAGTGCACTAAAATCTGCCCTTAGGACACATTCCTGCATTTGATTAAAGTAATCTGGTACTTGTTTTACAAACATTATAATAATCTGATGTATCATTTCTTTGTTTCCTTGAAAAACTTGATTTAAGTATGACAAGTCAAAAGAAGGATACTGATTTTCATTGTCTATCATCTTTAAACATTTTGTTGGATGTTACTTAAATACGGGTTTGGTTCAAGATTAGTTTCAGGAGATCACATAAAATTTACCCCGTTAGGGTTTTAGCCTTAGTCTATTTGTATTTTAGCACTCGATTCACTATCCATGAAAAATATTTTAGTTACGGGAGGCGCGGGATTTATAGGCTCACACACCATATTGGAGCTCATTAAAAGTGGCTTTAATCCTATAATTTTAGATAACTTCTGTAATTCTGAACGATTTATTATCGATAATCTAAAGGACTTAACGGGGAGAAAAGATTTAAAAGTATATGAGGTAGACTGTACTATTAAAGCTGAGGTAACAGAAGTTTTTAAGAAAGAGTCAATAGATGCGATAATTCATTTCGCCGCCTACAAAGCTGTAGGAGAATCATTTTCTAAACCATTAGAATACCATAAGAACAATGTCAACTCCCTTAATGTTATTTTAGAATGCATGAACGAATTTGAGGTTACCAATTTGGTTTTCTCTTCAAGTTGCACTGTTTATGGAGACACTGAAGATTCTCCAGTTGATGAGAGTTCGATTAAAAATGCTCCTACCTCTCCATACGGTCGCACAAAGGCTTATTGCGAAGCTATTCTGCAAGATAATCACAGCTCTGGCGGATGTAACTTAAGTGCTGTAATGCTTCGTTATTTCAATCCAATAGGAGCACATCCCTCTGCCCTGCTAGGAGAACTTCCATTAGGTCCGCCAAATAATCTAGTCCCCTATATCACTCAAACAGCTATTGGAATAAGAGATAAATTAACCATCTTCGGAGGGGATTACAATACACCCGACGGAACCTGCGTAAGGGATTATATTCATGTAGTAGATGTAGCTCTGGCTCATGTAGCAGCACTCCACTGGGTTCATACCCAAGAAAAAGTGTTAGAAGCATTTAATCTAGGTTCTGGAAAAGGGGACTCTGTGTTACATGTAGTGAAGACTTTCGAAGAATGTACAGGAGAAAAACTTAATTACTCATTAGGCCCAAGAAGAATAGGCGATATTTCTACCGTCTATGCTGACCCAGCAAAAGCAAAAAAGATATTACACTGGGAGACTCGATTTACTTTAGTTGACGCTTTAACTCATGCGTGGCAATGGCAGAAACAACTTTTAAAATAGGGATTTATAAAAAATAATTGTTGCCGACCATAAGGTAATTAATAAGAAAACCCACTGAACTGCCGGCTAAGACCTCTATTAAAGTGTGGTGACCTGTATAAATCCTAGAAGCACCCACCAGACCGAGCACGCAGGCCAGGAGGCTTATCCAAAAGTATTCGTTGAATGTAGCATTAAACTGATACATATGTGAAAAGGCACAGATAGCGCCCAAAACGCCACTGGCTGCAAGAGTATGAATGCTAATTTTAAATCTGAATGATACTAAAAGAGCGATAACTAAAGAACAAATCACACCGCAAAACATGCTGTAAATATCAGAGGGAAGAAAACCGTTACCAAGCTTACATCTGAGTAACAAATATGTCACGCAAAAATAAAAGAGCATGAGTAAAAAAGGTATATAACGTTCTTTTCTTATAGAAACTTGAATGTCGCTGATAATTTTCCTGGAGACCATTGTTCCGAGGCTAATAGCCGGGGCAAACACATTTATAGCCATAACGACTAGGAGGAAGTCTTTTGTTTTCGGGTCTATAGCGAAATAAATATAATCTACATAATAAATCGCTATGAGCGTAACATAAACAGGCATAAAAAGAGGATGAAAGACCACAGCTACAACTCGAAAAAAATCTTTCATTTACAGCTCCTTTCTAAGTCTGGCTACTGAAATATTTAATTGCTCTCTATACTTAGCTACTGTTCTTCGAGCTATGTTATACCCTTTATCCTTAAGAACTTGACACAACTTCTCATCAGTCAACGGTTTCTTTTTATCTTCATCATCTACCGCCTCTTGAAGTATTTTCTTAACTTCTCTAGTAGAAACTTCTTCGCCAGAATCTGTACTTAAAGATTCTGAAAAGAAAGATTTAAGAAGAAAAGTACCATAAGGGGTCTGTACATATTTACTGTTAGCTACTCTACTCACAGTACTGATATCCATGTGAACAATCCCAGCTATATCTTTCAATATCATTGGCTTTAACTTAGTTTCATCTCCCGTAAGAAAGTACTCTTTTTGAAACTCCGCTATAGCATTCATTGTGAACAATAAAGTCTGTTGCCTCTGTTTAATAGCATCTATAAACCATTTGGCTGAGTCTATTTTTTGTTTGACAAACTGAATAGCCTCCTTCTGTTTTTTATCAGGCTTATCTTTAGCAGCGGCATACCCCTTTAGCATTTCATTATACGACCTGCTAACTTTCAAATCAGGAGCATTACGCTGATTTAAGTTTATTTTCAATTCATCGTCATCCGCCGATAACATAAAATCAGGAACCACTGCGGCTATTGATTTAGCGGTCTCTTTAGAAGTATTACCAGGTTTAGGGTTAAGTTTCACTATTTCCTCAATCGCATCTTTTAAGAGTTCATCATCAATCTCCATTCTTTTCAGAATTTTATCATAATGTTTCTTTGTAAACTCTTCAAAATAATTTTCTAACACTTCCTCTGCGACCTTTAGCTCCAGGCTATTTCTCGATTTCCGTTGTAATTGAATTAAGAGGCATTCTCTTAAGTCTCTTGCTCCTACTCCCGGAGGATCAAAAGACTGAATGATCATTAGAATATCTTCTAAAGCCTCCTTTGTTGTAATAATATTCTGAGAGAACGCTAAATCATTTACTATTGCAGGGATCTCCCTTCTTAAATATCCAGAATCATCCAGATTGCCGATGACCTGTTCAGCTAATTGTTTTTGCTCTTCTAAGATGTTCTTAAGCCCTAATTGGGTATTTAATATATCCCTAAATGTAACCCCACTTCCTACCGGTATATCCGTATCTTCTGTATCTGCCCCGTGATTATTAATATTTAATTTATACTCTGGAGTCTCATCGTCTTGCAGATAGTCTGAAATATCAAAATCTTCTTCAGTATTCGTTTCTTCGGCTTCATCTGCCTCTTGAAGATCCTCTTCTAGATCCTCCTTCCCTTCATCTAATGCTGGGTTTTCCTCCAATTCTTCCTTAATACGCTGCTCTAAAGCTATAGTCGGAACTTGTAAAAGCTTCATCAACTGAATCTGCTGAGGAGATAGCTTTTGGAGTAATTTATGTTGTAAACTCTGTCTTAACATACTCTAAATATAAGTTTAAAACTCTGCATTCTGCGGAGTTCGAGGAAATGGAATAACATCTCTAATGTTGGTCATTCCTGTCACGAACATGATAAGCCTTTCAAATCCTAGACCAAATCCGCAATGCTTAGCGGTTCCGAATTCTCTAGTTTCTAAATACCACCACACGTGCTCTTCTGGAATGTTCAAATCGGCACATTTCTTTTTCAGGACATCTAGTCTTTCTTCTCTTTGGCTTCCTCCAATAATTTCACCTATTCCTGGCGCCAAAACATCCATGGCAGCCACGGTCTTCCCATCATCATTTTGGCGCATATAAAACGCTTTAATTTCGGCAGGATAATCCGTAATAATCACCGGCTTTTTGTAGTGCTTTTCAACTAAAAAACGTTCGTGCTCACTACTGAGGTCTACACCCCATTCGACAGGGTATTTAAATTTTTTCTTCTTGTAAGGCTTAGAGTTCATAAGGACTTTTATAGCCTCTGTATAGGTAATTCTTTCGAAGTCATTAGAAGTCACAAATTCTAATCTAGAAACCAAATCCAATTCATTTCGTTCTACCTGAGGTTTTGATTTCTCCTCATTTAATTCTTTTTGCTTCAAGAATTCCAAATCCTCTTTGCAATGCTTTAAAGCATAATTCAAACAGTACTTTAAAAAATCTTCCGCTAAGTTCATGTTATCATCCAAGTCAGCAAAGGCCATCTCCGGCTCTATCATCCAAAACTCTGCTAAATGTCTAGAAGTATTCGAGTTTTCTGCTCTAAACGTAGGACCAAAAGTGTAAACATTCCCCAAAGCCATAGCCCCGAGTTCTGCCTCAAGTTGACCAGATACCGTCAGATTAGTTTCTTTTCCGAAAAAATCTCTACTCTCATCTATAGCTCCATTTTCATCTCTAGGAATATTATCTAGGTCAAAATTAGTCACTCTAAACATTTCTCCTGCTCCTTCAGCATCAGAACCAGTGATAATAGGTGAATGAAGATGAAAAAATCCATTGTCATTAAAGTACCTATGAATCGCATACGACATCGCATGCCTTATTCTAAAAATGGCTGCAAAGGTATTTGTCCTAAACCTTAAATGGGCCTTTTCTCTTAGGAACTCCATAGAATGACGCTTCATTTGCATTGGGAACTTCTCTGGGTTAGCCTCCCCTAGAATCTCTAATTCCTCGGCTACTAATTCAGTAATCTGACCTTTACCTTGAGACTCCAATAATTTGCCTTTTGCTCTAACAGCTGCGCCAGTGCTGAGCTTTTTCATGAGTTCCTCAGAAACCACCCCTTCGTTCACTATTACTTGTAAATTCTGAATAGTGGAGCCATCATTAACACTCAGAAATTGATTATTTCTAAAAGTTCTGACCCATCCATAAATTTCTATATCTGAACCAATGTGCTCAGCCGTTATAAATTCTTTAATTCTCTGCTTATATCCAATCATAATTTTAAGGTAAAATTAGCATTGCAAAGAAAGAAAATAGAAGCATTAGAATAGCCGATATTCTCTATTTATTCTTTTGGTCACTTTCTAGAACGCCATCTCTTAATCTCACTATCCTATGCGCATAGTTAGCTATACCCTCCTCATGAGTAACTAAAATTATGGTATTACCCGCTTTTTGGATATCTTCGAAGAGTTCCATGATTTCATAAGAGGTTTGAGAGTCCAGATTTCCTGTAGGCTCATCCGCTAAAATAATAGAAGGCCTATTTACTAATGCTCTCGCTACCGCCACACGCTGTCTTTGACCACCACTTAATTCATTAGGCCTGTGATCCATTCTATCAGCCAGACCCACTTGGTCCAACACCTCTTTACCTCTCTTTATCCTATCCGCCTTACTCGTTCCGTTATAAATTAATGGAAGAGTGACATTATCCAATGCGGTATATCTTGGAAGAAGGTTAAATGTTTGGAAAATAAAGCCTATTTCTTTATTCCTGATTTCAGCAAGATCATCATCTACCAATGAACTAACGTCAGGCCCATTTAAGTAAAACTTCCCTGAAGTTGGACTATCTAAACAACCCAGGACATTCATAAGGGTAGATTTACCAGAGCCCGAAGGCCCCATAAGCGCCACATATTCGTTTTTAGAGACAGAAAGAGAGAATCCATTAAGCGCATTAACCACCTGGCTTCCTACTTTATATATCTTAAAAAGATTCTCTACCCTAATTAAATCTGACATACTTCAAATATACTTTTTCCCTCTATCCCGAGGGCAAAGGCTCCTCTTAGAGTATGTTAAAATAGGTTATTGCTAATAGGCTTTAATTCATCACAAAAGGGCTCAGAAATTTTAGACCCTTTTTTTCTATCTTACACCCCTCTATCAAAGTAAAACTCTTATAATGAATAAATGCCTTCTAGTGTTACTCGTAATTTTATTTTCAACTCAGGTTAATTCTCAAATAATAGTTGATCAAACCGTAACACCAGAGGACGCGGTTAATAATATACTATTGGGCTCAGGAGTAACCGCTGAGAACATCACTTTTAGCGGTGACCTCAATCAAATAGGTTCTTTCAGTGCTAATGGATCAAATGTTCCATTGGGAGAAGGGGTAATTCTAGGAACCGGAAACGTAAACTTCGCCTCAAGTCCCGACTTTTTTGATGAAGACATTCCAGGGCCAGGCGGGAATAATAATACTGGTGGAGGTGCTGGAGGGGGGAACTTTGGAGTGGGCGATCTAGATTTACAAATCATAGCCAATGTGGACGTAAATGATGCAGCTATTCTTGAATTTGATTTTGAAGCTACAGGAGATTCAGTTCAATTCAACTTCGTTTTTGCTTCTGAGGAATATCCAGAATATGTTTGCGGAACAGTTAACGATGCCTTTGGGTTTTTTTTAAGCGGTCCCGGCGTAGACGGTGGTGGAGTTTATCAAGATAATGCTATTAATCTTGCACAAATCCCAGGTACCAACCCTCCAGTTCCTGTGACCATCAACTCAGTTAATCCAGGAGTAACTGGGGCTAATGGACAAGAGGTGAATTGCGATGACATCGATTTAAACTGGTCAGATTATAATATCTATTACATAGCCAATGACACACAAAATACGGACCCTAATATTATCGAATATGACGGATTCACAGTAGTATTAACGGCTAAATCTGCGGTAGAATGTGGTGAACAATATCATATTAAAATGGCTATTGCAGATGGAGGAGATACTGCCTTTGATTCTGCCGTTTTCCTTCAGGCTGGCTCATTTGAGTCCAATGCAGTTGAAATAACCAGTACTGCTGCGATTTCAGGGAATTTAACTTTCGCTGGTGATTCCGTTATCGTGGAAGGATGTAATAATGCACAGTTTACTTTCTTCAGGCCTAATACTGATTTAGCAGATACTATACGTTTTGAGATTTCAGGAAGTGCTGTAAACATGACTGACTACGAAAGCATCGCAGACAGTATAATAATTCCACAAGGAGAATCAGAAGGTTTCATTACCATTGAGGCGTTTGATGACAATATCATTGAAGGTTATGAAACCCTTATTATTAGCTATATCTATGAAAACGGTTGTGGAGTGTTGGACACCACATCCAGTCAACTATACATAGCAGACTATGTGCAGCCCACCGTTACTTTAAATGACATAATTCCGCCATGCCCTGGAGACGATGTTACATTAACTCTAGAAACAACAGGCTTTGGAGGGTTTACCTATTTATGGAGTAATAACTCTGACGGCCAAAACTTAGTCGTCTCACCCAGTGAAACAAGCGTTTATTCGGTTACAGCGACCGATATTTGCGGCACTGATGTCACTGATGAGGTCACTATCACTATTGGAGATGAGCTTGAGGTAATAACGAATGGAGGGGTAAGTGGATGCCCAGGATCACCAATAGACATAAGCGTCGAAGTGTCCGGTGGAGTTCCTGATTACACTTATGACTGGCAAGATGATGGAGGAATCAGTCCTTCTAATACATTCTCTCCTTTGACTTCTGGAAGTTTCACAGTAACCGTCTTTGACCAATGCTCTAGTCAAGATATCGAGGTGTTTATAGATGTAGCCCAACTTGATGACATTACTGCTATGTACAATGACACACTGTGTTTAGGAATCTCTAGTCCTTTTGTTGGCTTATCGGGTGGGACTAACACCTATTCATATGAAATTTTAAACGTGTTAAATGAACTACAATCCAGCGCAGTGAGTATTTCAGAAACTGAAAATTCAACGAATTATACGGGTAATACTCCTGGTTTATTTGAAATTGTAATTACCGATGCCTGTCCTACAGTAAATTCATTCAGTGCTCTCGTTTGGTTCGAAGGATGTAACACTGTTTTTCCAAATGTATTTTCGCCTGACAACGACAGCGAATCACTTAATGAGACGTTCCAAATTGTAGGGCTTGAGGATTTTCCTGGCTCTAGTATGACTGTTTTCAATAGATGGGGAACTGTCGTTTATGAAGACACCAACTACAATAACAGCGAAGCATGGGATGGAAAGAATAGTTCTGGAGACAATCTGCAAAACGGAACTTACTTCTACGTATTCAAACGCTCAGATGGTGAGGAATTTGGTGGAAGTATTACACTATTCAGGAAATAAAATTGTCTAGATAAAAAACAAGCCTCTAACAACCTATTTTTTTTATGAAAGATTTACCAGTCATCTCTATTGGCTGAGCTACTTCTAATAAATCTAATACCGTAGGAGCCACGTCAGCTAATTTTCCACTGGTGATTTCTTTATGGTCCGTTCCTAAAAGGAATACAGGAACAGGGTTAGTAGTGTGTGCAGTATATACAGAACCATCTGGGTTTTGTGTTTTTTCAGCATTTCCGTGGTCAGCGATAATTATAAGAGCATATCCTTTAGAAAGAGCTAATTCGCATACTTTTTTAGCTTCTAGATCTGTAGCTTCTACTGCTTTTATGATAGCCTCAAAAACCCCTGTATGCCCCACCATATCTGGATTAGCAAAGTTCAAGCAGAAGTAATTAGGTTGATTCACTTTTATCTCCTCCATAATTTTACTAGAAACATCTGAAGCACTCATTTCTGGCTGGAGGTCGTAAGTAGAAACTTTAGGAGAGCTAGCCATTAATCTAGTTTCACCTTCAAACACTTTTTCTCTTCCTCCAGAGAAAAAGAACGTAACATGCGGGTACTTCTCTGTTTCGGCTATTCTAACTTGAGTTAAACCAGCTTTAGAAATAACCTCTCCTAGCGTGTTTTCTAAATTATCTTTTTCAAACACCACATTCACCTTTTTATATGTCGGATCATATGTGGTCATAGTAACATAATGAAGACTTAATGGACTCATCCCGAAATCTGGAAATTCTTCTTGAGTGAATGCCTGAGTAATTTCCCGACACCGGTCTGTTCTGAAATTAAAACAGATAATGGCATCCCCTTCATTTATTCTGCCATGTCCATTACCTATTACAGACGGATTTACAAACTCATCTGTAATTTCATCTGCATAGTTTTTTTCTAAACACTCAGCTATAGAAGCATACTTATGGCCGGAACCTGAAATCATCAAATCATAGGCTTTTTTCACCCTTTCCCATCTCTTATCTCTATCCATGGCATAATATCTCCCTATGACACTTACTATCTTTCCCTTGGTAGCATTGCAATGAGTCTCTAAATCAGCTAAAAAAGCCTTTCCCGAATCTGGAGCTGTGTCTCTACCATCAGTGAATGCATGGATAAATAACTTATCGAAATCTTCCTTCTCTGCCATTGAACACAGCGCCTTTAAATGATATAAAGAGCTATGCACTCCACCGTCAGAAACTAAGCCCATTAAGTGAATAGGCTTGTCATTTTCTTTGGCATACTTGAAAGCGTTTTTCAACGCTTCTAGATCAAAAAAATCTCCTGAAGAAATACTTCTATTTATCTTCACTAAATCTTGATAAACCACTCTCCCTGCGCCTATATTCATATGACCTACCTCGCTGTTACCCATCTGTCCCTCTGGTAATCCTACAAACTCACCGTCTGTTCGTAACTCAGCATTAGGAACCGTTTCATAAAGATTATCGATAAAAGGAGTTTTAGCCTTGTAAATAGCGTTAGAGTCTATATTCTCTCCATGTCCCCAACCGTCTAATATTATCAGTCCTACTTTCTTTTTCATCTTATGGGTTTTCGGTCAAATGTACAGATTTAAGCAGCTTAGAACTTGAAATAAAAATGCTGCTTTTCAATTCCTTTCCTAAAAAAAACAATTCCAAATTTATAGCAGTTTATACTTAAGGAGATTTCAGGCTTACAGATGATGTCCTCCCAGGCTTTTTTCATTTCTGGCGACCAGTTAATGTCATCAAAAATGAGCACCGAATGCTCTTCAGTATGCAGTGAGATCTGCTCGTAATGCCACATAGTCCCTTCGTAACTATGGTTTCCGTCTATGTAGGCCATATCTATCGCCCTCATTTTTTCCAGTGCTTCAGGAAGAGAATCTAGGAAATTACCAACCTCCAATTTCACATTTTCTACGTCTAACTCTTTGTAATTTTGCAAGGCCACTTGAGCCGTGCTTGGACATCCTTCCAAAGTGACTAGTTCAGTCTCTGACGCTAAAGCCATGTATGCGCTCGAAAGACCTATATGCGTCCCTAACTCTAAAATAGTTTTAGGTTTAAAGTAACGCACCAGTCTATAAAGAAATTCACCCTGTTTTTCAGAAACAGCGGCGGAGCTATGCATCTCGCAAACACTTCTAGTCTTAGATTTACAAACTAAAGAGCCCGCACCGAAATCAGTAATTTGAATCTCCGTTCTATCTCGTTTTAACTTCCTCCTAAGCTTAGAAATTGAAGGAAAAGAATGCTTAAAATCAGGTCTGAAACAAGCCTTATAGAACTCAAATAAAAAAGGGCTATGAAGTCCATATTGGTTCACAGCCCTTCTTCTATATTCTAAATAAGTTTTTATTCTAAATCCTGCGAGTTTCAATAAACTTGATTATCTGTAGTAGGTGTTTCTGAGGCACATTTCATTCATTTATCCCTTTAACAAATTTCTAGAAATTACTATTTTCTGAACTTCAGAAGTACCCTCATATATTTGAGTAATCTTAGCATCCCTCATTAATCTTTCTACATGGTATTCTTTTACAAATCCATACCCGCCATGAATCTGAACAGCTTCTACAGTATGTTTCATAGCTGTAGCCGAAGCGAATAACTTTGCCATAGCTGAGGCTTGGTCAAAGTTTTCTCCAACATCTTTCTGGCAAGCTGCCTTCAAACACAACAATCTAGACGCTTCTATATCTGTAGCCATATCAGCTAGTTTAAAAGCGATAGCTTGGTGTTGACTAATTTCTTTTCCAAATGCTTTTCTTTCTTGAGAATAAGCAAGTGCCAATTCATAAGCTCCACTCGCTATTCCTAAAGCCTGAGCAGCTATCCCTATTCTTCCGCCTGAAAGAACCTTCATGGCGAATTTGAATCCAAACCCGTCCTCACCTATTCTGTTCTCTTTAGGCACTTTTACATCTTGAAACATAATAGTATGGGTATCACTCCCTCTGATTCCAAGTTTGTTTTCTTTAGCTCCGACCATAAATCCTTCCCAATCCTGCTCTACGATAAAAGCATTAATTCCTTTATGGCCTTTGTCTATGTCTGTTTGTGCTATTACTACATAATAAGATGCTGTTCCACCATTAGTTATCCAGTTCTTAGTTCCATTTAGCAAGTAATGATCTCCCTTGTCTATAGCAGTTGTTCTCTGAGATGTGGCATCGCTTCCTGCTTCTGGCTCGGATAAGCAAAAAGCACCAATTTTCTTACCTGAAGCTAGGGGAACTAAATATTTCTGCTTTTGTTCTTCTGAACCGAATTTTTCTATTCCCCAGCACACGAGAGAGTTATTTACCGAAACACAAACACTCGCAGAGGCATCTATTTTAGAAAGCTCTTCCATAGCCAAAACATACGACACTGTGTCCATTCCACTTCCTCCATACTTCGGATCTACCATCATACCCATGAATCCAAGTTCTCCTAACTTTTTAATTTGCTCCGCAGGAAAAGTCTGTGTCTCATCTCTATCTATAACACCGGGTAGTAATTCACTTTTAGCGAATTCCCGAGCTGCATCTCTCACCGCTAATTGTTCTTCGGATAACTCTAAATTCATCTTGATTTTGATTTAGTTTTTGGATATTAACTCTTTAATAAAAACAAGTATTTGTCTTTATTAAAAGTCCTACAAATTTACGGGTTAAATTGTCACATTTCAAAGACATGAAAGAGCTTCGTATAATAGGATTAATGTCGGGTACATCTCTCGATGGATTGGACTTGGCTGCTTGTACTTTTACTTTTAATAATAAATGGATTTTTACCCTAAATCATTGTAAAACGGTAGCTTATTCTACGAGATTAAAATCAGCGTTGCAATGCCTAGATACTTCCTCTGCGTTTGTATATGCTAAGACTGACCATGAATTAGGAAGATTTTTTGGCTCAGAAGTCAATAAATTCATTTCGGAAATAGATTTCGAGCCAGACTACATTTCATCTCACGGACACACCATTTTTCATCAACCAGAAATAAATCTCACTACGCAGATAGGCCATCCCTCTGCTATAGCCGCTATAACTCAGACTCCAGTAATCGCAGATTTTAGAACTATTGATGTTCACTTGAAGGGTCAAGGAGCTCCGCTAGTTCCAATTGGTGATCTACTGCTATTCAATGCATTTAAATACTGTCTCAACCTAGGAGGTATAGCTAATATTTCTATCAAGGATGAAAAAGGCGGAATTCGAGCTTTTGACACAGGAATCGCTAATATGGCACTGAACCTAGTGGCTCAAACCGAAGGAAAAGAATATGACGCTGGCGGAGAAATGGCTAAAAAGGGTTCCGTTAAAACAGCGCTACTGGAACAATTAAACAAACTAGACTACCATCAATTACCTGCTCCGAAAAGCACAGGTAAAGAGTGGTTTAACGCTGAAGTAAAACCACTGATAGATAAAGCCTTAAAGGATAATTCCGCCTCCGATGTTTTGGCTACTCTATGTGAGCATATAGCTATGCAAATAGCTGCTCAAATCTCCAGCTCAGGAAAACTACTGGTAACAGGCGGTGGAGCTAAAAATGATTTTTTAGTGCAGTGTATTAAAAAACATTGCTCCGCAGAGATCAACCTGCCCAGTGATGAATTAATAGACTACAAAGAAGCGTTAATCTTCGCATTCTTGGGAACTCTTCATGCTGCTCGTCAAACCAATATTCTAAAGGCTACTACTGGCTCTAGCTATGATCACACAGGTGGTTGTATCTACAGTCCATTTATAAGGAATAAAAATTAATGCATTGCAACGCTGAAATACGCTGAAAACCTTATGTTAATTCCTATTTTTGGACTCGATTATTTTAGACCACATGAAAGACCTCTTAAAAAAGTACGAAGACAAACAACCAGAAATAGTTTTTAACTGGAATGACCCGCACACTGAAGCTGAAGGATGGGTGGTAATCAATAGCTTAAGAGGTGGCGCTGCCGGTGGCGGAACTAGAATGAGAATTGGATTAGATATGCACGAGGTAACTTCTTTAGCTAAAACTATGGAAGTTAAATTCACCGTTTCTGGCCCTCAAATAGGAGGAGCTAAATCTGGAATCAACTTCGACCCGAAAGATCCTAGAAAAAAAGAGGTTTTAGAAAGGTGGTACGCTGCGGTTACACCACTTTTGAAGCATTACTACGGAACAGGTGGCGATTTAAACGTGGATGAAATTCACGAGGTGATTCCTATGACTGAGAATAACGGTGTATGGCATCCACAAGAAGGAGTCTTTAACGGTCACTTCAAGCCCAATGAAGCACAGAAAGTAAAACGTATAGGGAACTTAAGAATGGGTGTAGTGAAGGTGTTGGAAGACCCTAAGTACTCGCCTGACATCAATAAAAAGTTTAAAGTAGCTGATATGATTACCGGTTACGGGGTGGCAGAATCTGTACGGCATTATTATGATATTTACGGAGGAAGCATAAAGGGAAAAAGAGTCATAGTTCAGGGCTGGGGAAATGTAGGCTCTGCTGCCGCTTATTACTGTGCACAAATGGGGGCTAAAATAGTAGGGATTATAGACAGAGTGGGAGGATTAATTAATTCAGAAGGAATGTCTTTTGAAGAAATTAAAGGGCTTTTCTTAACTAAAAATGGAAATGAGTTGAATGCTCCTAATATGCTTTCATATGAAGAGGTTTATGATAAAATTTGGGATTTAGATGCAGAGGTATTCTTGCCGTGTGCCGCTTCTAGATTAGTGAAAAGAGAGGAGATTGATAGAATGATAAAAACAGGAATAGAAGTAGTTTCCTGTGGTGCTAATGTCCCGTTTGCAGACCAAGAGATTTTCTTCGGGCCTATTATGGAGTTTGTGGATGAAAACATTAGTGTAATCCCAGATTTCGTAGCCAACTGTGGTATGGCTCGAGTTTTTGCATATTTAATGAGTCAGGGTGATTTAGATATGACTGATGAAGGAATTTTCTCAGACACATCAAACATTATTAGACAAGCTATCGTAAACATTCATAAATTAAATCCAGACAAGAACAATATCTGTGCTACTGGATTTGAAATAGCCCTTAAAAAATTAGTATAGAACTAGACAATAAGTATAAAGATGTTTAAATATTTCTTAGGTAATAGTCCATCATGGTATAAGTATATCATGATTTTCTTCTTTGTTTTTAACGTGTGTTCCTATTTCGCTTTGGGAGCTACAGTTACATCATGGATTTTCATAGGTGAATTTATTTTCACTTTGGCCATGGCCTTAAAATGCTACCCACTCCAGAGTGGAGGGCTGCTATCCTTACAGATTTTAGCGTTAAACCTTACTACACCTCAAAATTCCTATAATGAAGTATCTGCCAATTTGGAGGTGGTTCTTCTCCTCGTCTTTATGGTAGCGGGAATTTACTTTATGAAACCACTACTGATGTACATTTTCAGTAAGGTATTCACTAAGATTAAATCGAAAATAGTATTATCACTCTTATTCGTTTTCTTGTCCGCAGTGCTTTCAGCATTCTTAGATGCTCTTACGGTCACAGCTGTTCTCATTAGTGTGGCTATAGGTTTTTATGGGGTATATCATAAAATTCATTCTAGTGATTCCGATTTAAATGATACTGGTATATTGGACAGAAAAGAACTTAGCGGAGACACGCTGGAGCAATTTAAAAGCTTCTTAAGAAGTCTTATCATGCATGGTGTGGTAGGCACTGCATTAGGTGGTGTATGCACCATAGTCGGAGAGCCTCAAAATCTTTTGATAGGTGAGAAAATGGGCTGGGATTTCGCTCAATTTTTTATTATTATGTCTCCTGTTACCATTCCTGTATTAATTGGTGGATTAATTACTACTGTTCTTTTAGAAGCTACAGGAATATTCGGTTTCGGTGCTAAGCTACCTGAAGTGGCTAGAACTATTATAGAAAACTATACTGAAGAAGAAGATGAGAAAAGATCTCCTGGCGAGAAGTATGGTCTTTGGGTTCAAGGAATATCTGCTATTCTTTTAATAGCTGGGCTGGCACTTCATATAGCTCCCGTAGGAATGATAGGACTTGGATTAATCATAGTTCAAACTGCCTTTATGGGAATCACAGATGAACACCAATTAGGACATGCTTTCGAAGAAGCTCTACCTTTTACAGGATTATTGGTAGTTTTCTTTGTGATAGTAGCCATGATTCATGACCAGCATTTATTCGCTCCTATTATTCACTGGGCTTTAGATCAGAGCCCGGCTAGTCAACCCGCTATTTTCTACCTGGCTAACGGTATATTATCCATGATCTCGGATAACGTATTCGTAGCTACGGTATATATCAATGAAATAGAACAAGCATTTAACAATGGACTGATAGACAGACCACAATTTGAAAAGTTAGCCGTAGCTATTAATACAGGAACCAACCTGCCCAGTGTAGCTACGCCTAATGGTCAGGCTGCATTCTTGTTCTTGCTTACTTCTGCACTGGCTCCACTCATTAATTTGAGCTATGGGAAAATGGTCATAATGGCTATTCCCTATACTATCGTTTTGGGAAGCTTAGGCCTTCTAGGAATAATGTATTTCTTGTAAATCGTTTTTAAAAATCAAGCTTAGGATATTAACCGTCTAGAATGGAAAATTCTAAGGGAACTAATCTCTGCTCAATAATTTTCCACCTACTTTCACCGTTAAGCATTATATCTGACAAGTTCTCAGATTTAAACCTGCTTATTCGGGAAGTGTTTCCGTAAACATATTTTATTAATTAGAGTACGTATTTAAAAAATCAACTGAATGAATCCCTTATTCTACCTACAAAATGGCGGACTAACCGTTGGAGATGAAACTACTAACACAGCTACTGAAGTAACGGAAGAAGCTGTAAAATCAGAAGGCATCATAGATGTTATGTTAGAGAGTTGGTTCATCATGGGGCCTCTTTTAGTCCTAAGCATACTGGCCGTTTATATCTTTTTCGAGCGTAGCATGGCTATTTCTAGAGCACTAAAAGAAGAGAAAAACTTTATGCCTAAGATTAAGGATTATGTGCATGATGCTAAAATAGAATCTGCCAGAAACTTATGTTCCACAACAGATTCGCCTGTAGCTAGAATGTTAGACAAAGGGCTTTCTAGAATAGGGAAACCATTAACAGATATTACTGCAGCTATAGAAAACGTGGGGAAATTAGAAATTTACAGTCTAGAGAAAAACCTTACTGCTCTGGCTACTATAGCAGGAGCTGCACCTATGATAGGTTTCTTAGGAACAGTTATAGGTATGGTTCAGGTGTTTTATAACATGCAGACTAAAGGAGTAGTAGAAATAGACGATTTAGCAGGAGGTATGAAATTCGCTATGATTACTACCATAGCCGGTTTAATTGTAGGAATTATAGCTTACGTAGCCTATAACTCACTAGTAGCTAGAGTGAGTAAAGTAATTAATAAAATGGAAGCAGGAAGTATAGAATTCTTAGACATTTTAGAGGAACCAGGAAAATAACCCCCACACATGGATTTTAAAAGACAAAATAATGTAGATGTGAATCCGGGGATGTCTTCCATGACAGATTTGGTTTTTCTGATGCTGATATTCTTCATTCTTTTGGCAACTCAGGTAAGTACTGGGTTAAATGTGAATTTACCAAAGGCCCAAGGAAGCGTTGGAGGTTCTAGTCAAGTAACTGTAGGAATAGACCCAGATAGTAATTTTTTCATCGGAAATGAGCCGGTAGCTAGGGAAGAGCTAGAGATAAAACTACAAGCTCTTCTAGTGGACAAAGAGCCAGATAAGAAAATGATTATTCTGAAGGCAGATGAAATGGCCCCTACTGGCGCGACTATTGGCGTGGTGGGAATGGCGAAAGTCAACGAATGGAAAATAATGGTCCAAACCAAAAACGAGAAATAATATGATATACGCAGGAAAAAAAGAAGACTCCAGAACATCAGCCATTATAACAATGGTGGTTCATGCAGTTATTTTCTTGCTTATATTTTTCTTTATGAGTTTCGATTTACCGGATCCGCCACCAGCAGAAACTTATGCAGAACTCTCTCTCGCAGATTTTGGTTATTCTGATACAGGAAGTGAAGATAATGAAGGCGCACCTACTCAGAGCAGTGTTGCTGTAGCAGAAGAAACACCAGAAGAAGCAGTGATAGACAATACTTCTGAAGTGGCGGCCAATGTCGCAGAAACCCCATCTACCAGCACTCAACCTACGACTACTCAGACTCAAGCTCAAACACAGAGTCAAACACAAGTACAAACTCAATCTACTTCTAATGCTCTCAATAGCTTGTTGCAAAACATTAACAGCGGTGGAGATGGGAGTAGTGATACTGGTGGAAATGTAGGAGTAGCCGCTGGTAAAATAGAAGGTAAAGGGCTAATGAATGGTGATGGATACAGCGCTTCCCTTGATGGAAGAGGAATGAATGGAAAACCGAAGTTTTATGGAGAACCAAAAAAGAGTGGTAGAGTTGTTGTTAAAATTGATGTAGATAGAAATGGAAAGGTGATTTATGCCAAGGTAGACCTTGACAATCCGAGAACTACCGCCTCTGAAAAATCGCTATATGATTTAGCTATAAAAATGGCTAAAACGGCCACGTTTAATAGCGACCAAGCTGCAAAAATTCAGCAAAGAGGAACAATAACCTTTACGTTCAAAGTCAACTAATTGGAATACGAAGAAATTCTTCAGCGTATGTTTTCCAGTTTACCCATGTATCAGCGGGTAGGTTCATCAGCCTATAAAGCTGATTTATCTGCTACTTGGGCATTAGCTGAGCTTACAGATCATCCAGAAAAAACTTTTAGAAGCATCCATATAGCTGGAACCAATGGAAAAGGTTCCACCGCTCACATGCTTGCCTCCATATTTATGGAAGCTGGCTATAAAGTTGGGCTCTACACGTCTCCCCATCTAGTAGATTTTAGAGAAAGAATAAAGATAAATGGGAAGATGATTCCCAAACAAAATGCAGTAGATTTTTACACTACTTATTCTCCGCAGTGGACAGAGATTAAACCCTCATTTTTCGAGATGACAGTGCTGATGGCTTTTGATTATTTTAGTACTGAAAAAGTAGATATAGCCATTATAGAAACCGGCATGGGTGGAAGGCTAGATAGCACCAACATTGTTCAGCCTGAAGTTTCTGTGATTACAAATATCGGTTTAGATCACACCCAGTTTTTAGGAAACACCATTCCACTCATCGCTGAGGAAAAAGCGGGGATTATAAAAGAAAATACTCCTGTGGTTTGTGGTCAGATTTCACCAGATGCTTTGGAGGTGATAAACCGCGTTTCAACGCAGAGAAACACGCTTATTCATCCCTCAAACACTACAACTCCTATATACACGTCTGACCTTAGAGGATATTACCAAAAACAGAATATTCAAACTGCGCTGAAGACCATTGAGGTCATTCAATCTCAAAAGAAATTCTATATCCAAGAACCACACATCGAAGCTGGCATAGCTCACATAAAGTCAAACACAGGACTTAGAGGAAGGTACGAGACTCTATCAGAAAACCCCAGAGTTATAGCAGATGGCGGACATAATACAGCTGGGATTAAGGTGCTGTTAAACGAGCTCAAAAAGGAGAGTTACTCAAAACTCCACATTGTTTGGAGCATGGTTTCTGATAAAGATGTAACAGAAGTTTTTAGCCTACTTCCTAAAGATGCTGCTTATTATTTATGTGAGTCATCTGTACCCAGAGCCATGAAATTAGCTGACCTGGTAGAGAGCGCTGAACCATTTGACTTATCTTTTTCAGCTCACAGGACGGTAAAAGACGCACTATCAGTGGCTAAAAAAGAATCGCAAACCGATGACTTAATTCTAGTCACGGGAAGCTTTTTCACGGTAGCGGATGTTTTATCCCAATAAATTACAACAGCTAAAGAGAAGAGAGTTACATAATTTTCTAAAAGATGAGGAAGAACTTGAATTAAAAGTAGTTTATAATCTGACAAAAAAAACCCACTCTTTTGAGTGGGTTTTTTGGTGGGCGCTGAGGGATTCGAACCCCCGACCCCCTCGGTGTAAACGAGGTGCTCTGAACCAACTGAGCTAAGCGCCCTTATCTTCCAATGTCTATTTTTGGAAAGGGAGTGCAAATATAATACTCTTATTTCAATTGCAAAGCATATTTCTTAATTTAAGCGGCTAATTACTGCCCGTTTGAAAACCAATTACACTCTTCTGGATTAAATCTCTCATAATTAACTAAACACTCCGTAAACATTACAAACACCTTTTTAATAGAAACCTAAACCAATGAAAGAAAGGCACTTTATCACACAACTAATAAACAGAATCTAGGAGCTTCTGGGTGTAAGGATGTCGAGGGTTCGTGTAAATTTCTTCTGCCTCTCCCTGTTCCACAATCTTTCCTTCTCTCATCACCATAACCCTGTCGCTCATATAATTAACCACAGACAAGTCATGGGAGATAAATAAAAATGTTAAGTTGTACTCCGCTTTCAAGTCGTTCATAAGATTTAGCACCTGAGCCTGAACAGAAACATCTAATGCCGAAACAGATTCATCGGCTATTATAAACTCAGGGTTAGCAGCTAAAGCTCGAGCAATAACAATCCTTTGCCGCTGCCCTCCGCTAAATTGATGAGGATACTTGTATAAGCTATCAACAGACAAACCCACATCAATTATGAGCTTAGTGCACAGACTATCTCTCTCTTGTTTATTCAGACGAGCTTGGTGTTTGATCAGCACTTCTTCCAAAACCTTCTTCACGGAATGTTTAGGGTTTAAAGCACTAAAAGGATCCTGAAAAATAAACTGAATTCTCCCTCTCAGTTGCCTCCAATCCTTCATGGAATATCCAGAAATATCTACTCCATTATAAATAAGCACTCCACTATCAGCAATCAATAAGCCTGTAATTATTTTGCTTAAAGTAGATTTACCGCATCCCGACTCTCCCACTAAACCTAATGTTTCTCCTTTTCTTATTTCGAATGAAACATTGTTTACTGCCTTAATGACTTCACTTTTCCCGCCAAAAATACTGCCCCTTTTTCTGTAGTACTTTTTCAGCCCCCCAACCTTATAAATTACTTGACCATCATTCATGTTGATCGGAGGTCTTAACTTAGCCAAAGTTTCCCCGGATATGACCTGATCCACGGTAGTTAATCTATACTTTTTGTTTGTGTTATCGGGCTTACAAGCGATTAGACCCTTAGCATAAGGAGTAGCAGGATTATTAAAAATATTGTCTGCGCTGCCATACTCTTTAACCTGCCCTTTCTGCATAACCAATACGTTGTCGGCTATACACTTCACTACTCCTAAATCATGAGACACAAATACTACAGCAGTATGGTGCTCACTTTGGAGTCTTGAGATTAAGTCTAAAACACTTTTTTGAACAGTCACATCTAAAGCGGTCGTAGGCTCATCCGCTATAAGTAACTTAGGCTTACAACACATGGCCATAGCTATCATCACACGCTGCCTTTGTCCACCGCTTAATTCATGCGGGTAAGCTGATATTATTCTCCTCGGATTTGGCAACTCGACCTTCTGAAACCATTCTTCAGCCAGCTGGACGGCTTCTTTCTTTGCTAGTCGTAAATGTCTTCTAATTACTTCTACCAGCTGATCCCCGCATTTGAACAATGGGTTCAAACTAGTCATTGGTTCCTGAAAAACAATACCTATCTCACTTCCCCTTAAGGAATTTGAGGCCCCTGAGGCCTTCAACAACTCTATTACTTGGTTTTGAATTTTAAGCGTTGCAGCACCACTTTCTATCCTTGCAACCTCCTTAGGTAACAAACCTAGCAATGCCAGGCATGAGACAGACTTTCCAGACCCAGACTCACCGACTATACCAAGGGTTTCTCCTAAATTAACAGAGAAAGAAATATCTTTAACTACAGGCCTCCACAGCCCATCTTTCAGAAAAGAAACAGTAAGATTTTTAACCGAAAGGAGTTCTGTGCACATATTAATCAGCTATTCCGTCTTCTTGATAAAAAGTAACCGCTAAATATGGTTTATGATGACTGGAGCTTTCATCGATCAAACTGATTTCCACATCTTCGCCAGAATTAGTTTCAGTGTACCACACTACATATCCATCATCCTCACTTCCCAGGCCATAAGCCTTGTTATAATATTCTTTAAACTCATTATACAGGAGATTACAGTCCGAAGAGTCTTTCGGAAAAATATCCAAATCAATACTATAAAGCTCCCCGTTTTTGAAGTCATAATCAATGTCATAAAAAGTAGAATCCTTTATACTCAAAGGTATTCTCGCAGTAAGTTCATCGGGCATTTCAGAAACGATATGAGGTTTCATTTTTTTCATCACATAGCTTATATCATCACCTATACTAGTACCATGAATATCCCCAAGATGATTCGTATCCAAGACACCTATTAAACCCTGAGGGTCAAAATCATTGTTCGTGTTTATACCACAGGAAAAAAAAGCCAAGAGCGCTATGTATATAATTCTCTTCAAAAAAGAAAAGTAAAACCTAAAGATAGAGTTAATATCTAACTAGACCGTAAAAAAAAGATGAGGATATTTAATTGTGAAATGAGTATCAATCGTTATTATCTTTCCCTTTTCTGAATTTCGCGAAATCACAATTTAAAACCTCTCTATCCGGAAAGAACTAAATGATTAATAAACAAACGATAGATCGAATTTTTGATGCTCTAATAATAGAGGATATCGTAGGCGAATTTGTGCATTTAAAAAAAGCTGGAGCTAACTTTAAAGCTAGAAGTCCGTTTACTGACGAAAAAACTCCCTCATTCTACGTTTCACCATCTAAAGGTATTTTCAAATGTTTCTCGACAGGTAAAGGAGGCAATGCTATCACTTTTCTCATGGAACATGAGAAAATGACTTACCCTGAAGCCCTAAGGTGGTCGGCAAATAAGTATGGCATTGAAATCATAGAAGAGAAACTGACTGAGGAGCAAGAAGCACAACAAAACGACAGAGAGAGTCTAGGAATAGTTGTTGCCTTCGCAGAAAAATACTTCATGAATTACCTTCATGAAAGCGAGGAAGGAAAGGCTATAGGGCTAAGTTATTTCTATGAACGTGGCTTCAGGGAAGAGATAATTAGAAAGTTTAATCTAGGATACTGTCCTGATAAAGGACACCAATTCACAAAAACAGCTTTAGAAAGAGGCTATAAATTAAAATATCTGCTGGACAGTGGGCTTTCCAAGGATATGGGCGGACAACCTTTTGATTTCTATAAAGGAAGAGTGATTTTCCCTATCCATAATGTAAGTGGAAAAGTTATAGGGTTCGGTGGAAGAACACTAAGGAAAGATAAAAAAACTGCTAAATATTTCAATTCTCCCGAGAATGACTTATACAACAAAAGCAGAGTACTTTATGGCTTATACCAAGCTAAGAACGCCATCCTAAAGCAAGAGGAATGTTACTTAGTCGAGGGTTACACCGATGTAATAGCTTTACACCAGAATGGAATAGAAAATGTAGTATCTAGCTCAGGGACATCTCTCACAGATGGACAGATAAAGCTGATAAAAAGGTATACTCATAACATCACCATTTTATTCGATGGAGATGCCGCAGGTATAAAAGCAGCGTTTAGAGGCATCGATTTACTTCTTCAAAACGGGATAAATGTAAAAGTAGTTCTATTCCCTGAAGGTGAAGACCCTGACTCCTACTCTAAAAGACTATCCACAGAGGAATTTTCCAAATTTTTGAAAGAAAACTCTAAGGATTTTATGGTTTTTAAAACGGACTTACTTTTAAGTGAAAGTAAAAATGACCCGATAAAAAAAGCAAAATTAATTAGAGATGTAGTCGAATCTATTTCTTTAATTCCTGACGCTATTAAACGTTCCATATATCTGAAAGAATGCAGCAGACTAATGGACATCCAAGAGAGCATTATTATCTCTGAAATCAATAAAATTCTTAGGATAAAGATAAAAAAGGCGAGCTCGAGTAATTATGAAGCTCCCAACATTACTCAAGAAAAAAGCGGTATCCCTGACCCGCAGAAACAGGATTCCTTATCCTGTTTTGAGCAGGAAAAAGATTTAGTGCGAATTCTTCTAACCTACGGAAATAGAATCTTGTACTTTTCAGAAGAGAAGTCTGATGAAAATCCTGAACCCTTGACAGCTAAAATTACTGTGGCGGAATACTTAATCTCCGAACTTCAGGTAGATCAGGTTTCATTAATAGATAAGCGATGCAAAACTATCATAGAGGAATACTCGCGAGCATTAGAAAACAACGATTTTTTAGAACCTCGCCATCTGTCTAGGAGTGAGGACTTGGAAGTGAGTAAATTATGCGCTGATATTCTTGCAGAGGCATTTGAATTATCCGACAATTGGACTGATAAACATAAAGTCTATCCTGAGACTGAGGATATGAAATTAAAAAAGGCAGTTAAAGATGTTATTTTTAGGCTAAAGCTGAAACACCTTAGAATAAGAAGTAAGGAACTTCAAGAAGAGCTAAAAGATTCAAATTTATCAGACGAAAAGCTTGCCTCTATACTAATGAAAAAAAGACACTTGGATAAGGTGAAGTCTAAATTATCCGAAGAGTTCGGAACTACTATTATCTAATTAATATTATCTCCTCTTAATCTTCTGAATCTCTTCCTAGCTTCAACCGCATAGAGTGAGTTAGAATAATCAGTAAGAATCATTTCATAAAGTTCGCTAGCCTTTTCATAGTCATTGAATACATCTTCGCTCATTTCGGCCAAGTTAAAAATAGCATCATCCGCTACTATATCATCCGCATAAAAGAGAAGGATTTGATCTAACTCACTGGCTGCTTTCTGAAATTGACCTTTTTTCTGATAAATTTTAAATTTAGAAAAATGAATCTCATCAGTTAAACTATGGGCTGGATATTCATTAAGAATAGAATCAACTTTTTCGATAGCTAATTCCATTTGATTTTGATAAATAAATAAATCCGCTTGAGCGAATAGCTCCATCGGTTTATAAATAGTATCTAGGGCTAGGTTATCTGTAATTAGCAATGATAAGTCTAATGCATCATTGGCTATTAGCTTAGAAGTAGAAGCTTTTAAAACATCTAACTGAGATTGTGCCCATTCAAAGTCGCCTGTAAAATAGGATATTCGAGCATTTCTAAATTTACCCTCATGACCTATGGCATCTTCCTTAAAATCTAACTCCACCTGAGAAAAAAGTAAAGAAGCCTCCCACACATTTCCTTTGTAGACCAAAATATCGCCTAACTCTAGTTTTAACTGAGCCCTTACATTATCATAGACACCTGGGATTTCTAGCGCTCTGTTAAGAACCTCTATCGCTTTTTCAGATTTACCTCCAAAAAACACCTGGATATGAGCGAGCTCTTTCATCATCATAACTGTAGAGGAAGATTCACCTAACTCTAAAAGGGCGTCCTTATAAGCCAACTCTAAACCATTGATATCTTCAGCAGAATACATATAATTAGATGTAACTTGAATCTTAAGCGTTTTCAATAATTCTAACCTAGCAGATATGTAATAAGAATTAGAAGATCCTTTACTGACCAAATACTCAAAGGCCTCTATCGCCGAAGTATAATCTTCATTTTTTTTAGCTAGTTTCCCTAGATTAAATACTCTTAACCCGTCTTCTTTTAGGCGCATATCCAGCGCCTTAGCTTGAATCAATGCACCAGAAAAATTCTTCTCTTGCTGAAACAACCAAATAAGAAGCTCACTAAAGATGGACTCCTCTGGAACTTTCTGTATTTTAGTAAGAAGTTTTCCCTTGAGCATTTCAGCTTTATCCTCATTCTCTGCTACATTAAGGGTTCTATTAAAACTATTCTGAACGCTTTGGACGTAGTTTGGAGATGACTCTAAAAGATTTAGAAATTCATCTACCATTTGCTCATGATCTCCAGTTTGACCTTTTAAATTAGCCATTTCATAATGGTACGGATAACCATCTAAAGAGACCTTTCGCGCCCTTGAGTAGGTTTTTTCAGCAAACTCAAATTCAGAAAGCGCTATAAATTTTCTAGCTAGCTTAGTAGCATTACTCCGTCCAGACTGAAGCTCTTTAATCGCCAGTCCGAATTGTTCATCCGCATCATCGTGGGCCCCTAAAGTCTTATATAAAATCCCCAAATCCTGGTGTCCAGAGGATTTATCTCTAGCTCTCTTTAATTTCTTTTTAGCTATTTTTTCTGCTTCATCATAATCCTCAAGAGCGATAAGGGTTTGAAGGTATTTTTCATAAACCCTATTGGACGTATTATTTTTATAAATTTCTTGGTAATATAATCTAGCTGAAGCGAATTCTCCTGCCTTAAAGTAATATTCAGCCAAATCTAAATCTGTATCTTGCGCAGACAAGAATGCAGTGAGAAAGCAGAAAAATGATATCCCTAAGACTCTTTTTAAATTCATTTATTTCAAACTATTCAAGTAAGGAGCTAGTGCAGCAGATTTCTCATCATTCTGTTTTATAAATCGAACACCCCTAGCTTTAAGTTCTTCTACACTGCTAATTAAATTAGATGCCGCTTCTTCCTCCTTCGCCATGTTAAGTTTAACATACGCCTCGTTTATTTCAGAATTGTTCTTATCATGACTTGCGTTTTCCAATAATGCTTGCTTAAAGTTCTCTAGCTGAGATTTAGTTCTACCAAACTCTACTTTCATTTGACTCGTTCTTTTACCAAAACGCTTAACCACGGACTTGACCCCTCTGTATGAATCTAATAATAATCCATTAGCCTTATCTATCTCACCGCCCGAAGCTTCTTCCACGAACTGTATAGTACTCTTTATGGTCTCCAACCGACTATTAATCTCCTTGTGAGGGATTTCATCAAACCCTTTTTTCGCATCTGCCACTTGTTCTAATAAATAGTTGATTTTTTTAACCTCACTGGTAAATTCAGAAGATTGGTTACATGAGAAGAGCCCTAATGTCAAACACGAAAAAAATATTAAAAATCTCATTTAAATTTACGGATAAAGAGTTGAATTAAAATTACATTAATAAGCGAGTAAAGGGTCACAAATTATGCCAACATCGACTAATCTAAATAATCGAAGCCGGTATATTTCACAAGTGCTTCAGGAATTCGAACTCCCTTTTCATCTTGATTGTTTTCTAACAAAGCCGCTAAAATTCTTGGCAGTGCCAAAGCACTTCCGTTTAAGGTATGTGCTAGTTGAGTTTTTCCCTCTTTATTTTTAAACCTTAGTTTAAGCCTGTTTGATTGATAGGTCTCAAAATTAGAGATTGAACTAACTTCAAGCCATCTTTTTTGTGCAGCGCTATATACCTCCAGATCATAAGTCAACGCAGCCGTAAATCCTAAATCTCCTCCACATAATCTTAATGTTCTAAACGGAAGCTCTAATTTTCTTAATAGACTTTTCACATGCTCTACCATATCATCCAGAACAACATAAGAATTCTCAGGATGTTCTACTCTTACTATCTCTACTTTATCAAACTGATGTAATCTGTTTAATCCTCTTACCTCCTTGCCGTATGAACCAGCCTCCCTTCTGAAACATGGCGTATAACCACAAAGCTTATGAGAAAATTCAATCTCCTTTATAATTACATCTCTAAAAATATTAGTAATCGGCACCTCACCGGTAGGAATCAAATAAAGATTATCTACTTCGGTATGATACATTTGTCCTTCTTTATCAGGGAGTTGACCCGTAGCTATTCCACTAGCTTCATTTACTAAATGCGGAAGAATCACTTCTTCGTATCCAGCCTCTGTAGCCTCATCTAAAAAGAAATTTATAAGTGCGCGTTGTAATTTCGCCCCTTTTCCTCTATAAACTGGAAAACCTGCTCCAGAAATCTTCACCCCCAACTCAAAATCAATGAGACCATATTTATCAGCGATTTCCCAATGAGGAAGAGCTTCAGCATGAAGATTGGGTATAGTCCCTTCCTCATCAATCTTCTTATTATCAGAATCGTCTTTTCCGGTTGGAACATCAACATGAGGTATATTAGGCACGATGTAGAGTAATCTTTTAATTTCCTCCTCAGCCTCAATCATTTCCTCCTTTAAAGCATGGCTCTGTTCTTTTAAAAGAACAGTCTCTTGCTTTAGCACTGAGGCTTCAGCTGCTTTTCCAGATTTGAACAAATCACCAATCTCTTTAGACAATCTGTTGCTCTCTGCTAGAACAGAATCTAACTCAGATTGACTCGCTTTCCTTTTATCGTCTGCTGATAGAATGCCATTGATTTCTGAAGTGAAATCCTTATTTCTAACTTTAAGCAGCTCTATAGCGCCTTCTATATTCTCTCTTAATTTATTAATTTGAAGCATGATAATATTATATATAAAAAATCCCTGAGCTGCATAGAAAGCAATTCAGGGATTCAATAGTATTATTATTTAACAGAACTACCTTTAAGCTGGATCTATAGATACAAAGGATCTGTTATCTCTTTTCTTTTTGAATACAACCTTGCCATCAGTTAATGCGAATAGAGTATGGTCTTTACCCATACCTACATTATCACCTGGATGATGAGTTGTACCTCTTTGTCTTATTATTATATTTCCGGCTATGGCAGCTTGGCCACCAAAAATCTTCACACCAAGTCTTTTACTTTGAGATTCTCTACCGTTTTTAGAACTACCGACACCTTTCTTATGAGCCATGGTTTTAAGTTTTAAGATACCTGCTTTATAAAGCAGGTAAGTTATTATTAATTTTTTTTCCTCCCTCTAATTTGTCTTGGAGGACTCTTAACTCCCACTAGTATGCTAAGAAGCCAAAACAGCCTCTATACTTCAACCTCGTAGGATTTATTTTATTCTATCTTGACCTTCTTTTATTTAGAATTTTTAATCTAGATGCTGGTAACTTCGTAACTCCATTAATTCTAGCTGTGTTTAAGTGCTCAACACACTTCAGGCCTTACCTTTTTTATTTTTTCTCCGAATCGTCACCACTACTTTTAGCAGGTGCCTTTTTAACAGGTGCCTTTTTAACAGGTGCCTTTTTAACA
>CESU01107393.1_pt1 | contig 40030 bp, 31 predicted proteins | sample 531141 | NCBI WGS metagenome assembly CESU01 (sample SAMEA2621401, study PRJEB7988) | marine metagenome | isolation source: saline water (ENVO:00002010), including
AAAATAATAACTCTAAACCCTCATTTACAATTACATTCTTCTCTATGTTTAAGCTCTGTTCTTTCCAGCATTCGTGTTATACTGAGTGGAAAGTGATGTGAAAGACCAGATAGTTATATAGGTTGTCGTCATTTTTAAAATTTCATAAGAGTGTGTTTTTAGGATTATAATTCTCTTTACACACACCTGTGTTATCGGTTCATTGAAAAGTGCTTTTTTTTGCGTTGCAACGCTTTGCTAAATATATATCAATATGATATTTTAGTCATATAATACACTTTTCTCTTTCTATCTTTTCTTTTAGCTTCTTCCTTATTCTTTATTTTTTGGAAACCAAAAGCAAGAAAATAGTTTCCATACCAATAGTCTAGATTAGAAGTTGTGTACTTGATATTATCCTTTTGGTTATCTGTTAATATTCTCTCTGAAGCTTTGTTTTCTATAACTATTCCATCGAAGTTTATGGCCTTCGTAATAATTCTGTCCCTGCTAGAAAACACCATATATAAAGCATCTTCTAAATTATCTGGGGTAGAAATAAACTGTTTTACTCGAAATGGTTTTTCGGCTGGAAACATCTCAAAGGTCTCATCCCAAATCAATTCTCCATTAAATCCAAATTTAGCCACTACTGCATGCGTGTATTGATAACCATCAAATACAGTTCGGGTCTGAGTTACTGGCACTCCATTCTGGTAACTCGTATAATATTCCATTCTGTAAGTAGGGTAGTAAGCTTCTCCCAAGAAAATATATCCATCATCCACAAATTGAACATCATGATCGGCTATCAAGTAATTATAGGTAAGCTGTTTTCCTTTAGTTTTTTTACGCTCGTTCTTTTTCTCTATTCTTTCTTGTTTCCTATCAGATAAGTAACTCCAAAAATTATCTAACTCTAACCAGTTATAATATTGGACAAACGAGATTTGATTATTCTCAGCTTCACAGAAAAATAGTCCTTCTGAAGAAGACATCATTCGTGCAGACTTAGAGCTCCGCCTGCCTGTTAGCAATGATGAGAAAATATCTCCTGCTGAAATTTTATTTTTAGATAATGAGTTATAAGTACCGGTGAAAATATATTTTCTGTTATCAGTTTTAGACACTGAAATACTCATAATATTTTTATCAATATCATCGGTGAAGTGATACTGATTAGTCTTTTCACTCTCCTCGTTTAATTGGATAATATGCAGCTCTAAATTTTTCTTATAAAACACTTGAATAAAGACGAAAACTTCTTTCTCATCTTCTAATACTTGATAATCTTTGATTACAATTTTTTTACTCTTAAAGTTATCTATTTGGATAGGAACTATTTTTTGTTTGCCTGTTCTCCAATTAACAGCAAACAAATATGGCGAACCTTTTATTTCTGCCTTAAAAAAGGCGTATTCACCTAAAACCTGCATACTCTGCACCAGGGTTTTTTTAGGAAACGCACCAACAACTTCAGTGACCTCTCTGTCTAATGGTTCAAGACTTACGATTATAAATTCTCCTTTTCGATTTCTATAAAAATTATGAAGGGAGTTTTCAGCGGAGGCTGTCTCATCAAAAATAAAGGAATTATCTATATCTAAATTCTCACTCCACACCTCAACCAGCTCATTATCATACATCTTAAATCTCCAACTGTAATTTCCTTGTAAACTATTTGATGAGCGTGAACTGACCAACACCCCAACCTCTCCCATTTCATGAAATTTTTCAGAAACAAACCCATCGTTAATTTCGAATTCTATTCTCTTTTCGAATTTAATTTGGCTAAACCCAAATTGAATCGTTAGAGTAAATGCTAATAGTGTTAAAATCTTTTTCATTTGTGGAATATATTCTGTTTCTACTTCAAATTATGAGCCAATTACCCGAATTATTAATAGAACGGTTCGTAAAACCCAAAAACCTTACAGACAAAAATCCAACATTCGCTTGAATGATGGATTTTTACGTTAGTGCTAAACACCAATAACAGAACTCTCTAAATTGATCATTTCATTCTTCTGTTTGCATCATTTCCTCCTTCTGAGCTTTTATTTTATCACTAGAAACGTACTCATCGAAAGTCATTAGTTTATCTAAACATCCATAAGGAGTCAATTCTACTATTCTTGTAGCCACAGTTTGAGTAAACTGGTGATCATGACATGTAAACAATACAGTTCCTGGGAAGTCTTTTAGCGCATTGTTAAACGCCTGGATAGATTCTAAATCCAAGTGGTTAGTAGGTTCGTCTAACATTAATACGTTTCCCCCTGTTAACATCATTCTAGAAATCATACATCTCACCTTCTCCCCTCCTGAAAGTACACTAGCCATCTTAAATGTCTCTTCCCCAGAGAAAAGCATTTTCCCTAAGAATCCTCTAATGTAAACTTCATCTTTATTTTCAGAGTATAATCTTAACCAATCTATTAGATTTAACTGCTCTTCAAAGAAGTGCATATTTTCATTGGGAAGATACCCTGTAGTAATAGTTTGACCGAATGTGTATTCACCTGAATCTGGCGCATCATTTCCATTCAATATTTCGAATAACGCGGTAGTAGCCAATCCATTCTTAGCAAGCACAGTAATTTTATCGCCCTTAGTGACATTAAGATTTAGATCTCTGAATAAAACTTCTCCATCTAGTGATTTAGACAAGCCGTTAATATGAAGTATTTGGTCACCTGCTTCTCTTTCAGACTCTATAATAATGGCTGGATATCTTCTGCTTGATGGCTCTATATCTTCTAGGTTTATTTTCTCCAATAATTTCTTTCTACTAGTTGCTTGCTTAGACTTGGAAGCGTTAGCTGAAAATCTAGCTACGAATTCCTGAAGTTCTTTTTTCTTCTCTGAAGCTTTCTTATTTGCAGAGTTTCTTTGTCTTAAAGCTAACTGACTACTCTCATACCAAAAGGTATAATTACCAGAAAACATTTTCACCTTTTTAAAATCTATATCTACGATGTGCGTGCATACAGTATCTAAAAAATGTCTATCGTGAGAAACCACGATTACAGTGTTCTTAAACGCTAATAAGAAATCCTCTAACCACGTTACCGTTTGAAGATCTAAATCATTCGTCGGCTCATCCAAAATCAAGTAATCTGGATTCCCGAATAAGGCTTGGGCTAAGAGAACTCTTACCTTTTGGTTACCATTCAAATCTTTTAATGGTTTGTCATGGTCTGACTCCTCTATTCCTAATCCAGATAAAAGATTGGCGGCATCTGGCTCAGCATTCCATCCATCCATTTCTGCAAATTGTTCTTCTAATTCAGATGCTTTCATTCCATCATCATCAGAAAAATCCTCCTTGGCATATAAAGTGTTTTTCTCATCCATTATACTCCAGAGTTCTTTATTACCCATCATAACAGTGTCTAAAACACGAACCTCATCAAATTCAAAGTGATCCTGCTTTAATACGGACATTCTCATGCCTGACTCTAAAGAAATATGACCGCTGTTAGCATCTATGTCTCCACCTATAATCTTAAGCAAAGTAGACTTCCCTGCTCCATTTGCACCTATCACACCATAACAGTTATCTCCATTAAACTTAACATTTACCTCATCGAACAAGACTCTTTTACCGTATTGAAGAGAAATATTATTAACTGACAACATAATCACTGAATTTTAAAATGAGTGCAAAGGTAGTGCTTCGTTTGAGATGAAAAAACCTGATTTTCTTATTTTCTGATGGTTTAAGAAGGTAAAATCTATATTTGTCTTTATGAAGCGTTCATTTACCTTAAATATTAATGGGGAACTCATGATTTTAGATTCTCCTAAAATAATGGGAATCTTAAATATTACTCCTGATTCTTTTTATTCAGGGAGTAGAGTGAGCTCTGAAAGTGAAATTTTATCTCGTGCTGAGGAAATGCTTTTAAACGGTGCCGATTTATTAGACATAGGTGGTTACTCCTCTAAACCAGGAGCAGAAGATGTCTCGGAGGAAGAAGAAATAAAAAGAGTGATTCCTGCTATCTCTGCTGTTAAAAAGGCCTTTCCTGAAACAAGAATTTCGATAGATACATTTAGAAGTAGCGTAGCAATGACTGCTATTCATGCTGGAGCAAGTATTATTAATGATATTTCGGGTGGAGATGGAGACCCCGAAATGTTTCAGACAGTAAAGAGACTAAAAGTGCCTTACATTATTATGCACATGCAGGGCACTCCCAAAACTATGCAGAAAAGTCCTTCATATAAAAATGTAGTTCAAGATGTTTATAGATCTCTAAGCCTGAAAATTAACAGACTAAGACTTACAGGCGTAACTGATGTTATAGTTGATGTTGGTTTTGGTTTTGGAAAAACACTAGAGCACAACTATGCCTTACTCGCTAACCTTGATTATTTTCATTCCTTAGAATGTCCATTACTTGTGGGCATCTCAAGAAAGTCAATGGTTTATAAAGCACTTGATATTACTCCAGAAGAATCCTTAAATGGTACGGTAGTGTTGAACACCATTGCTGCACAAAAAGGAGCTCAAATATTACGAGTTCACGATGTGAAAGAGGCTAAAGAAATGCTGCGCCTTTATTCTTTAACGAATCTTAGTTGAGCATTTTTAGCTTCAACTTGGAGAACATAAGTACCTGAGGCTAATTCATGAATATCTATACTAGAATCCTTTTCTAAAGATGCGGTCTTCACTAATCTCCCATCTAAAGAGAAGATTTGAATTAACCCTGTCACTCCTTCGATGCTTAATTTATCTAAAGCTGGATTGGGATAGATTTTCACATTCTTATTAGATTCAGAAACTCCTAAGTAGTTATTAGAAAATATTCTTACTTCTGATTCAAAATCAATTCCGCATGAACTAGGAGCTATTAGTTTCCAATAGAATGCACCTTGATCGGAAAATTCATATGAGGTTCCCTGAACATCCTCATCTACTAGAATAGACGAAAAATCTTCAGTATCTGAGATTACTAAATTATACGTGTCTAAACCTTCAATAGCTAGCCATTCTATAATTACGGAGGGGTCTGTGGAATCATAACCATTGGTTGGAGAGAATCCCGCGAATTCAGGGAGTGTTCCATTGGTCACCACAATTTTCAAAATATCGTTAAACAAAATATCTCCTACGTTAAAGAGTGCAATCGGAATGAGGTACTCTCCTTCCTCTATAAGATCTGTAAATGTAATTGTCAATGGTATTCTTCCTGGTGATTCAATAGCACCGACCTCTAGAATCATATTGATTGGAAGGAAATCTGTACTCCAAGCTGCAGTTATAGTCTGAGATGACGTCACATCTATATAAAACTGCACCCCATCAGCATTGCCGCAGACCTCTGCATATCGGTATGCATTTATTAATGTAGGTCTTAATATAAAAAAGTCAGAGTACATATCAGACATAATAACCGTTCCACTTGGAAAGTAAGCATAGTTACTCCATGTTCCACTATAATCTTGAAAGTCATCCATAGGCTGAGAATCAAAGAATCCCAATGTAGATATTTCTTGTTCGTAGACGTTTCCAATATCTAAAATTCTTAAGCCAGATCTATAATTACTCTGGTAACAAAGGCTTCCCTTGGTATATAAATTATGGTCAATGGCTGTACTTGAACTCAAATACTCATAATGTAATACTGGATTATCTAAATCTCTCACATCCATTATTAAGGTTTTAGTAGTAGGCGTAAAACCAGATGTTTCGTCTATTTCATCATTAAATATAAAAAAGTTCTCATCTTCGGTAAGCCAACCTTGATGGGTATAAGCGCTGAGATCATATCCTAATGTAGAAATTTGAACGGGATCTGTTTTATCTGTAACATCTACAATTGTGACAGCATCCTCATTACAACAAAAAGCTATTTCTCTTTCAAAATAATCTTCATCTGGACCAATATAATTTACTACTTGTGCATCATGTGTGTATCCGTCAGCTCCAAACCCACCTGCTACTTGTGGATTTAATGGGTCATTAATGTCTACAAAATGCAGGCCACCAGAAAAACTATCAGTACCCACTCCATAAGCGTAACCAGATGCTTCATTAATAACGATATTATGCGCATCTCCAAAAAGATCATAGTAAGCGCTTTGTTCAAAAGCTACTGGGTACTCGTCATACTCAAGTAATAATTCTGTCAAAGCAAACACTTGCATGCCATGCCCTCCAGCTTCACTCACTATAAAAGCATAATCATTAAACACTTTTACATCTCTCCATAGACTATTCGTAGTAGCAGTGGCAAGAAATCCAATAACTAGAGGATTGACTGGGTCTGTTACTTCTACGAAACTTGTCCCATTTCTCATACCGATTAAGGCAAACTCTCTGCCTGAATCAGAGTCTGTCCAGCCCCATATATCATTCATATTTTGTACTCCTCCTAATTCAGAAAGTGAGATTGTTGACATTAAATCTACATTTTCACATGGGTAGATTCCGGCCATTCCATTTTCACATGGAGTTTGAGAAAAGAGAGAAGATAAGGACAATGCCAAGAAGGCAAATAAAATATTATTTTTTTTCATAAAAGGATACATGTTCTTAGTAAAAGAAAGTAGGACTTTACCCTACCAGGTTTCTACTTCAGACTCGAAATTCTCTAGAGTTAAGAACTCGTTATTCTGAATTTGATGCTCTGCCTGCTGAATACATTTTAGAAACTCGCTTTTAATCACAGGAGTATTATTAGGTCGTTTACCTATTACCAAAGATTTACTTTTTTCTTCGAAATCGATATCATCAATGGTCTCTTTAATCCTAGTGAGTAACTTCTCGTCTGACTGAGAAGTTACCCAAGAGATTATTTCAATTCTTAAATCGTTTGTAGACATTAACATTTATTTACGCACCCCTGTTCTCAGGTGCCCATATTTATCGCTATAGAAAAGCATTTGCTCTTCGAAAGTCATTCCGTAGTTCACTTCAACATCGGTAATATTACCCTCTTTATCTATTACTGCTTCTAAGATCGGATTAACAAACCCACCATAAGCTGGTGACTTTAATTTAGATGACCTATCTAGAACTTGCTGATGTACGTCCTGATTTACTTTTACACCATACCCTTCTACTAAATCTTCTGCAGCTGCATAATCACCTTGAGATTTTATGGTTTGAACTTTTTGAAGAAGCTCTCCAAATAATCCTTGAAGTTTTTCATAGTTTTTGATATCATAAAAAATATTTCCTTCTCTTTCAATTTTCTCTATTACTTCACTTCCGCCTTTCTCAACTACCCAATGAGCTATCCAAGCTCTATTTCTCATATGAGCTTCTTCAATGTCTGCTCCTTTCTCTAATCTTCTTAATTGTGCTAACATTCCATTTCTAATATAAGAGTCATATTCTGCTCTACCCACATCTGTAGATTCCATTAGCCCATAATCAACTAATTTATTATCCAACATGAAGTAAAGCGCTACTAAATCTGCTCTACCTTCTTCTATGGTGCTTGCATAACTCTTTAATGTTTCTTTAGGAGTTCCTACCCCTTCCTCTAGTTTACCACTCGCGTGACCTACTACTTCATGAAGTGCTGTATGCATTTTACCCGCTGTATCTCCATATTTTTCAGCCAGCGCTATTTCTTCTTTATCATTACTAAACTCTTTAAGCATTCCGCTACCTCCTGCTTTACTATAGGCATAGACAATATTTCCAAGACTAACAGACTTAGAACCATACTGAGCTCTAATCCAATTCGAGTTTGGTAAGTTTACTCCGATAGGTGTACTTGGAGAAGCATCTCCCGATTCACTAGCTACATTTACTACTTTATAAGAAACACCAACTACTTTGTCTTTTTTGTGCTCTGGAAGGAATGGAGAGTTGTCCTCAAACCACTGCACATTATCCATAAGAACTTTCATTCTTCCAGAGGCATCTACATCATTAATTTCTACTACAGTCTCATAAGAACCTCTATACCCTAAAGGATCATTATACACTTCTATAAATCCGTTTATATAATCTACATCTCCCTCCACTGCTGCTGCCCACTGAATATTATAATCATCCCATATTTTAAGGTCTCCTGTTTTATAGTATTCCATTAACTTCCTAAGAGCTGTTGCTTTTCTTGGTGTTTCTGCTATTTTTTCAGCTTTTGCTAACCAGAAAACTACTCTTTCTAAGGCTGGTCCATATAATCCCCCGATCTTATAAACGTCTTCTTTTATAGTTCCAGCAGTATCTTTATACAGCCTAGAATTTAGCCCATACTCAATAGGTCTCTTATCTGACCTGTCTATCATCTCTGCATAAAACGCTTCGGCTTCTGCAGTACTAATGTCTGGAGCATAGAAGTTAACAGCAGAGTTTTCCAAAAGTCCTTTTTTAGGGTCTAACTCTACTTTTTTGGAATCCATTTCTGAATCAAACATAGCTTGAAGTGCTTCTTCAGAGATAGTTCCTTTAGACTCCTGAAGTGCTTCTTCGAACCAAGTTCTAGTGAATTCAGGCATGAATTTCATCATAGAATAATGATGGTGTATTCCGTTAGAGAACCATACCCTTTTAGTGTATTCTTGGAGCGCAATAAACGCTTCAGATGATTTATCACTAGAGTTAGTATATACTGCCTCTAATGCTTCTCTAATTTCGAGATTATGTCTGTAATTCTGATCCCACATCATATCTCTACCAGCTAAACCAGCTTGTCCTAAATAATAGACGTAAGTTCTCTTCTGAACATCTAGATTATTCCAACTAGATGCTGGAATTTGATATCTGTATAAACCTAAATCGGCTACAGTTTCAGCCTTCCACTCAAAGTCTGTTGGATCTTGAATCTCCGCACCTTTAATAGAGCTGTATTCTTTAGTTTTTAGTATGCTATAAGCATCTGATTTGGTAGATACTTCTGAACAGCCCATACCTACTAAAGCTGCTAAGGAGAGGTAAAAAAATGATTTAAACATGATTATTTCGGTTGATTTAAGGCTCGAAGTTAATCATTTTTCTCATGGTACGTTTTTATATAAAAGGGCATAGAGATTGAACTAAATGAACTTTTATTTAATGTCGGGGAGTTTTCTTAGTTCTAAATTATTCATAGCATAAAAAAACCGCCAGGAAATCCTGACGGTTTTATTTAATTCTCTGCTTAATCTCTTATTTCTTTACAAATGTTCTACTTACCTCTGATCCTCCTGTAGTGAATCTCGCAGTAAATACTCCTGAATCAAGATTAGACACATTAAGCTCAACTCTCTGCTCAACTGCGTTGCTTGTAGTTATTTCTTTAGAAATCACTAACTGACCTAAAGCATTTAAAACATCAATACTTATTTTCTCACTTGAAGCAGAGTTAAATGTAATCGATAAATTTTCTACTGTTGGGTTAGGAAACATCTCTATACTGTTTACTCGAGCTATTTCTTCTATTCCGACTATGCTAGCTATTACTTCTACTGGCTCAGACTCACATACGAATGATTCTTTTTGTACATGCCAATTATAGAAATAGTAATACCATGAAGCACCGAAGTTAGAGGTATATATAGAAGCTACATCACCTACAGCATACGGATAAGTTATCCCTCCATCATTCCTGTATAAATTGGTTTCTACACTCCTGATACTCAAACCTGTTCCTACTGGAACATCCCAGTTAAACTCTACTAAATTCTCTCCATCTACTAACGTAAATGTCTCAGAAATTAAAGCTGTTCCATCAGCATCTGTGAGACTAAAGGTTCTGTCTCCATCTCCACTAGCATAAACCGTAGCATCTAGAAGAGTAAAGTTTTCGAAAGAGTTGAATAATGAATAACCTCCTATTGAAGGTAGTCCCCACTGGTCATCCCCTCCTAAATCTTCTTTTGCTCCAGACTGTAACTCTCCGTCAATAACATTCATGTTAGTGACCCAGAAAGAAGTTTCTTGATCTAAAGTAAACCCTGGAACTGTTAATGATGTTCCTGTTCCTATCTCGCCTGTTAAATATTCATCATTATACCATGTAAGTATCCCATCTCCTGCAGCGATAAGAGTTATTTCATCACCTAGCCCAGATTCTATATTGGAAGCGTTAGGCAAAGCGTTAGGCATTACTGTTACCATTACTGCGTCTGATGTTTCATCATAGCATATGCCTGTCGTAGTTACAGCGTACTCTCCAGATTCTGTTATTTCGACAGACTGTGTTTCTTGATTATTACTCCAAAAATATCCTTCTGCTTCACTGGCAGTTAAAATAACAGAACCACCTTCACACAAGAAGGTGTCTCCCTGAACAAAAATTTCTGGAACTTCCTCTTCTAATACTGTTACCATTATATTATTAGATAGTGATACACAGTTATCTTCATTATACATAGCTACGCTATACACTCCTGTTTCTGATGCTGTAACAGAAGAAGAATCATCTCCTGTAGACCATGAGTAAGAGGATCCTCCAGCAGGTGCTGAAATTTCTACTGACTCTCCTGGACAAATAGTAGTCGCACTAGCGGCAGTAATTTCAATATCTTCAGCTAAACATTCAGCTTCAGGAATAGTAAATGACATGTTTACTCCTGGATTATCTAAAACCGTTATTACTCCTGAAGGCCATTTTACTATGATTTCTTCTATTTCTGTATTTCCTCCTATTCCAAAATTCGCAGAAAGGTTACTCATTGGTGAAAAACTTCTCCCTGATCTAACTTCTCTTATTTGTGACATTCCATCCGTAGTATGAACCTCTACTCGAGCGCCAATACCATCGCTGTTTGAAATGATTCCTAGTAGATTTATCTTAACGTAATTGTTATCATTTCCATCATTCATATAAAGAGTATTACCTCTAATACCATCCAAGAAACCGTCATTGTTCAAATCTCCGAAAGCAGCAGAACTAAAACCTAATGAACCAGCCGTAAAAGTTCCGTCTCCATTGTTATAGTAAAGATTAGTGCTCATCTCAGATATAATATCTACATAACCATCATTATTGATGTCATGGGCATCTAACTCCCATGCTCCTAAAGAATATGGATTTATTCCTGCATCAAAAACATCGTTCTCGCTAAATGTTCCATCGCCATTATTCCACTGAAGTCTGTTTTCTATTTCATGATTTACTGTGAATAAATCGAAGTCTCCATCATTATCAAAATCTTCAAAAACCGTAGTCCAAGACTGATCAGAATCATTTGTATTGGTCTCAGCTCCTACCTCCGTAAAAGTTCCATCGCCATTATTTCTATACATCTGATTGATAACATCGACATCACCGGGACTTCCTCCTTGGCGGCATTTAGTTAAGTAGAAATCGGCGTCCCCATCGTTATCGATATCACACCACATATTGGCATAATTTCCAGGGCCATTGTGAGTTTCGAAACCTGAAATGTCTAAAGTCATATTTCCTGAACCATCATTCCAATAAACATGACTTTGATCTACATCATGACAAACAAAAGCATCCAGATCTCCATCTGCATCGATATCGTGTATAGAACTTCTCTGACTATATATATATTCAGGAAAAGCATCTTCAATCCATACATTTCCATTTTCAGAAGAATAGACAAATGACACTCTAGAACCATTTCCGAAACAGAAATCTCTGTAGCCATCTTCATTTAAATCTCCTGATGCTAAACTCCACGAAGGTGGATTAAGCCAGTTACTCGCAAAGTAAAATGGAGTAAAGCCAGAACCATCAGCGTTTTGATAGTCTATATAAATTCCACTGTCTGTAACCCTCACTACATCATCATAACCATCTATATTGACATCTACCACACAGTCTTCGTAAGATGTACCGGAAATAGTTTGAAGAAGGACACTCTGGTTTGTAAAAGTTACAGTTTGACTGAAAGCAGTCAGCGTAAATAAGCAAGCAATTAAGGATACTAAATTTGTAAAGTTTTGTTTCATTATTATTATTTTGATTTTCGTTGCAGGTCACAAGTTAGACAATTATAATAAATCCATCTCTTATTTTTTTGTTCAATCTCGATAATCTAACGAACAATTAGCTTCAATACAGTTGATGTTTCGCTGGAAGTAACAAAGTAAATCCCTGGGTTAAAAAGCGGGAACATATTGGCACCAGAGCGCACAAATCCGTTGTGTACAAGACTACCAGAAACGTCATAAATGTGAATATTAGCATTGGATTTCGCTGTAATAATTGGACGTTGATTTTCATCATAATATACACTCCAGAAATTTTTCTTTTCTAGCTCTGAAAGACCTACAAAATCATTTAGAACTACAGATTCAGAACCCACTAAAACTGGGGTTTTATCTGCACTCTCATACATATCTCTGAAAAGTTCAATTTCCTCAGTTGAATCTAAGAACATTTCTTCCAACCACTTATGAGGTATACTCTGATAGAAGGCACTTACTTCTACATTTAACTCACCGAAATACTCATCTAGACCAACATTATATGTTATTCGATCTCTGCCCAAGGAACTCGCTTTCCCTAAATAGTCTGAATCTAAAGTAGCATTTCCATGAACTAATACAGTATCTATTACCTCATCCTGATAGCTAAAACCAATAGGTAAAAGTCTATTGTCTTTTAGATGAACAAAGCCTCTATCTAAAATGGTAGTAAAATCTCCGTTTACATCTCCCATGGCCATTTCATAAATCTGCACTTGATCTTCAGAATCGATGGTTTCATAATGTGGCTCTACTCCTTCTTCATCTAAAAGAATGAAGTTTTCTCCTGTTTCACCAGAACTGAATAGCCTATTCCCTGCATTATCTGTTACTGTAAACTGAAGAAATAATCTTCTAGCAGGATATCCACTAGGGAATTTATGACCTGCCAAATTACTGACAGTTACTGAAAATGATGCTGAGTTTTCATCCCGTTCCAACGCGGACAAACTAAGGTTCGCACTCTGAGTCTGTAGAGATTCAAAAGTAGCAGCTATGGTTTGGTCAAAGTCTGCGTCAGTCCCTGAAAGTTGCAATTCTTCTTTATTCTCTTTCATTAATTGTAGCATAAATGTATTGGCACCAGCAAACTCATGTACACTGAAATTCTGACGCGGTGCTGTATTTAAACCCGCTATTAGAAAAATAGGTGTGTCCCCTAAATTAGGCATGTGACAATTTTGACAACTAATATCCTGGTCATCATAGGTACTATTCAACCATTCATGATAGGTAGCTTGCTCTACAAATGTGCTTCCTGTAAAACCACCGGCTAAATCTACCGGCTCTGTTATAAGGGTATGACATGAAGCGCAGATACCGGCATCTTGAATATGCTCTGAAAATACAGGTGAGTAACCTGTCGCCCCGACCATAGGACTAGCTAAAGGACTTATATATTGACCATAGGCCACTTTAGTGGTGTCAAATCTTATATCTCCGCTATGTGTATCTCCCAAAGCCTCATCTTTCTGCTGATGGCAGCTTAAACAAGAAACTCCATCTAGACCCCATGGATCTTGCACCAGATCCTCTATAGAGTAATGTTCGGCTCCTTGATGAAACGCCGCGAAATGTCCCATAGACGCATGACATGAAGTGCACTTATCTTCTATATCCTCCTGATGACTAGGTATAGTAAGCACCTCATGACTTACCTTCGCTCTCCAAAAAGGATCTTTAGCGCTCATGGCCATCATAGAAGTTTTCCAATCGTCTACCACGTTCACGTCTCCTGTTTCTCCGCCTGAGCTAGCTATTCCATTTACATCATAACCATGACACTGCTCACAGTCCCCGCTAGCTGCAAACAAACCATTATAGCCTTCATGAAGCGTATCAACCACTAAATTATATATGGCTAATTCTTCTGGGGTATGAAACTTTTCGGGTGTGCTTCCGCAGAGGTAGAGTAAACTAAAACTTAAAAAAACTAAGGGAATTACTACTTTCTTATTCACTATCCTGAATATTTTCTGTTTCTGAGTTTCTAATGTTATAAAACTACATGGCTTCACAATAAGTACATTCTTTTCTTCTCTCCCCCTAATCTCGACATCTTATTTACCCAAAACCAGCGTCGAATATAAATCTTCTTTGGTTATAGAAAACTCTAAATCCTCAATTCCTTTATAAAAGATGAACTGAACTTCTGCTCAGAAATAATTCCTTGAGACTCGAGGCATAATAACTAAGGACTATAAAAACATTAGTCGACCCACAAAAGGGCAATATGTAATTTATTCATTGATTGTTTAAGAATGCTAGGCTATCTCAGGCTATTTTAATTTTGCTTTAAATTAAAAAAACACCCTCTTTATTTTATTTGAGTCATTCCGTATAAAATACACCTCTTCAAATACTTAGCATTTCAATGATGTGCTTATAAGAGTAATTAAGAAATAACGAAGAGTTAAAAGAAACACCAAGACAAAATTCAATAGATTTTTCATGTTGGAAGAATATGTATTTAATAAAACTTAACCAGTAAAAAAAGGGGCGCCAAACATACCATTTTTTGTTCTACATCGTTAGGTCTCAATAGTACGTAAAACACTACTTTTGAGCTCCATGCAATTACGATTCCTAACCTTACTTATAGGCCTAATATCATGTATTAGTATCTCTGCCCAAACTGGTTTTATTTCAGGTGCGGCAGTAGATAAAAGCAATCAATCTCTGCCAAACGTCACTATTCTTCTAAGAAGTGTGAATAATTCTTTTTCTGAATCTACAGATATAGATGGTAAATTCAATATCGAGGTTCCTGCTAATGTTAGTTATTCTGTGGAGTTTTCATTTATAAACTCTACCCCGATTTATAGAACAGCAAACCTGAAACAAGGTCAATCCACTAATTGGCGAATAAAGTTATTTGAGAGTTCGACGGAAATAGGAATAGCCACCGTTATAGATAAACAAAGGCCTTCCATGACTAAAATGGACCCCAAGCTAATAGCGCGAATTCCAAGTATAAATAATGACATCTCCAGTATAATTTTAACCCAAGGATTAGGAACTTCGATCACTTCTGAACTAAGTTCAGGATATAATGTAAGAGGTGGGAACTTCGATGAAAACTTAGTTTATGTAAATGATATAGAAGTTTACCGTCCTTTTTTAGTAAGAGCAGGACAGCAGGAAGGCCTTAGTTTTCCTAATCCCGACATGATTAGTACAATGTCTTTCTCTGCCGGTGGTTTCGAGGCTAGATTTGGAGATAAGCTTTCGAGTGTTTTAGACATCAGCTATAACAGACCATCTGAATTTTCTGGATCTTTAATGGGCAGCTTATTGGGAGGAGCGCTTCATTTTGAAGATAAAAGCAAAAAAGGAAACTTCACTTACAATACAGGATTCCGATATAAAAGTAATGCCTACGTATTAGGAAGTCTAGATACAGAGGGAGATTACAACCCTAATTACATAGACCTTCAAACATACATGACTTGGAGACCCAATGACAAAGGAGTATGGAACTTTGACATCTTGGGTAACTATAGTAGAAACAGGTATAATTTCGTTCCACAGACTAGAGAAACTAATATAGGAAACATAAACGAAGCTCTGAGGTTAACAATCTTCTTTAACGGTCAGGAACGCTCTCAATTCGAAACTGGTTTCGGAGCCATCTCTGCTAACTATGTTCCTTTCCCTAAACGTTTATTGAAGTTTCAGCTATCTGCATTTAAAACACAAGAGTCTGAGACATTCGATATTCTAGGACAGTACTTTTTAGATGAGTTAGAACGAGATTTAGGTGCAGATGAATTCGGAGATGTATTAAGAAATCTGGGGGTAGGTTCATTTTTAGAACATGGAAGAAATTATTTAGATGCTACAGTTCTTACATTTAATCACAAAGGGCTCGCTGAAAATGATGATGGAGATAGAAGAATAAGATGGGGAGTGCGCTTACAAAATGAAGTAATCAATGATGAGCTAAGAGAATGGATTTACTTAGATTCGATAGGATTTTCAACTCCAGTGGCACCATCTAACCAGATATTCCTGAATGATGTTATCATAGGAAAGAATGAAGTCAACTCTATTAGAGGAATGAGTCATTTACAATATGAAAAGGAACTCGAAACTGAAAAAGGCAATACTTGGACTGCTAATGTGGGAGTGAGAGCGAATTACTGGAACTATAATAATGAAACTGTAGTGAGCCCTAGAACAGTTTTTAGTTATAGGCCATTAACGTTTAAAGAGTACACCGATTCTACGGGAAATGTTACTAAAAAAAGAAAAGATATTCTCTATAAATTTTCTGCGGGATATTATTACCAACCTCCTTTTTACAGGGAGCTCAGAAGATTTGACGGAACACTTAACTCTAACATTCAAGCTCAGAAATCTATTCACTTTTTAACCGGCATAGATTATAACTTCACCTCGTGGGGAAGACCTTTTAAATTCATAGGTGAGGCCTACTATAAAAACTTAGCTAGGATAATTCCTTACGAAATAGACAATGTAAGAATTAGATATTATGCAGACGATACAGCCAAAGGATATACAGCTGGAACAGACTTCATGGTAAATGGTGAATTTATTAAAGGAGTTCAGTCATGGATTAGATTATCCTTATTGCGCTCTAGAGAAGATATAGCGGATGATAATTTCTTGGAAAACTATAATTCCGATGGAGAGCTTATCATAGAAGGTATAACTGCTAACGATGAAATAGCAGAAACTTTAGAGGTAGATCCAGGATATATCAGAAGACCGACTGACCAGCTATTTAGTTTCAGTATGTTTTTCCAAGATGAAATGCCTAGGTATCCTGCTTGGAAAGTACAAGTAACTGGATTTTACGGAACTAATTTACCCTACGGACCTCCAGGAAACGAGAGAAGAGATGACATTTTAAAAACCCCGTCTTATAGAAGAGTTGACTTAGGCCTTTCTCGAGAACTATTCTATAACAGAAGCTTAAGAATGCAAGCTTTAGAGAAAGGAACGCTTAACGCTAAGCCCGAAAAAATGGATAAAAAGAACTTATTCAGTAGTGGGTTTGTAAGTCTAGAGTTCTTTAATTTACTAGGGATTAATAATACAATAAATCACACTTGGATAGAGGCTGTAAATGGAAGACAGTATGCCATTCCAAATTTCCTCACCGGACGAAGGATAAACTTAAAGCTCGTGTTAAAAATTTAGTAGGGAACCAATAAGACTAAAGATCTTCGACCCTAGTTCCCGACTGCTTAGCTCTCAAATCTAACAATCTACTGAAGAATTTATGTACTTTTTGACTCTCGGCCTCTACCTTTATCTTATGCTCTCCTAAAAATATAGAATAACTCTTATTACCCGCTTTAAAAATACTCAGTTGATGAAATGGAATGATAAGCCCATAAGTTTCTAGTAGAGATCTAAATCTAATTATCACCCCATTCCAGCATATTTCTACACTACAGTAGTTTAAATTATTATCTCGATTAAGAAGTTCCGCTATTTTAGAAGACGCCTCTAATAAAGGCAGCTTAGGTGAGCCAGTTCCCCCGAACTTAATTCGCTCTATCCATGAATAACTCTCTCCCACTGTCTTTAGAATCTCTCTGTTTATCTGTGGATTATTGTATGAAACGTTTCTTAGCATTGCCATGCAAATTTAGAATTAATGTCCGTTGTGATTATTTCGAAAACAGAACACTTTAACTTTAACCTAACTTTGTAAAATTAAATTACCTAAAAAATGAAGATAATACTTACCCTTTTTACTCTGATGTGTTCCACGCTATTATTCGCGCAGCAATGGACAGATGTAGCATCTGTACCAGGAAGCTCATCATCTAAGCATCACCCAGTAACTTTTTCTATAAATGGAATAGGCTACTCTGTGGCTGGTTCTAACTCTTTTGAAGTTAGCACAAGCACCTCCCATAAATATGACCCAATTACAGATTCATGGACCACTATGAGTGATTTTCCAGGCGCCTCTCGAGGTTTCTCTTATGGAGTTTCTGATGGGGAATTCGGTTATATGGGATTTGGTTATAATACCCAAACCGGATCTTACTTGGATGACCTCTGGAAATTTAATCCTGTAAGTGAAACATGGCAGGAGCTGGCCTCTTGTCCTTGTCAAGCCAGAACTCATCCAGCATTTATTCATTTAGATGGTAAGATATTCGTAGGAGTTGGAGGTTCTTCCTCTGGAAACAGAGACGATTGGTGGCAGTATGACATTGCTTTAAACTCGTGGAGTGCTAAACCTGACTTTCCGGGAGTGCCAAGACACCATCCCTATTATTTCGATCTTGACGGTTATGCCTATGTAGGTTTCGGTCATGGAAATGGAATATTTAAAGATTTCTATAGATACGATCCCGATTCGGAGCTTTGGGAAGAAATGAATGATTTTCCAGGGGAAGGAAGAGTCGCTGGAACTCAATTCTCTCATGATGGATATGGATATATTCTAAGCGGAGACGGTGATAATCACGATTACCTAGAGACAGGAGAGTTTTGGAAATATAACCCTGCAAATGATTCTTGGTCCCAGTTACCTAGTCATCCTGGACTAAGCCGATGGGCCCCTGGTTCATTTTTAATAGATGGAAAGGCCTATTTAGTTCAAGGACAAGAAAGATTTTTAGGTTTTCCAGGAGCAGCCTACACCAATGGAATGATTGTTTTTGATTTAGATCTTTATAACTCTCCATTCTCTATAAATGAGAATCCGTCTGATATAACTGTTTCTGTGTTTCCAAATCCTTTTACAGACCAATTAAATATAAAATTAAACGGGAATTTCATTCCCGATGAAACCACGATTACAGTTTTAGATCTGCTTGGCAAAAAATTAAGAGAGCTAAAATTGACAGACCAAGCAATAAACTTATCAGATTTAGCCGCAGGAACCTACACCCTGCTTATAAAATCTAACGATGTCAGCCAGTGTATTAAATTGGTGAAGGATTAATTTACCGATTCGAAACATATAGGAAATGAAATTTAACTACCCTTGCTAAGCTAAAAAGCTGTGAATAATGAAAGTTTCCATATGTTGGTTTAGAAGAGATTTAAGATTAAAAGATAATACGGCACTCCACATGGCACTAGCTAATGATAGTGCCGTTTTGCCTTTATTCATATTTGATTCCGATATCTTAAAAGAGCTGCCTGCAGATGACGCTAGATTGTCTTTCATTCATGCTGAAATTAGCTCTATGGACGTCGAGCTTACTAAAAAAGGAAGCTCATTTCTAACAAAACATGGAAGTCCACTAGAAATATGGGAGGAAATCCTTAAAGAGTATGATGTAGAGGCAGTCTACATGAATAAAGATTATGAACCCTATGCGCTGAAAAGAGATAAAGAGGTAGCTGCATTTCTATCTAAAAAGGGAATTCAATTCCACCCATGTAAAGACCAAGTTATATTCGAAGAAAATGAGGTCCTTAAAAATGACGGCAAACCATATACCATTTACACACCTTTTAAAAACAAGTGGCTATCTCAGTTTGACCAAAATGAGCATCTGCCCTTAAAAGACTCTAATTTCGAAAATTTATACCAGACTAATATCGATTTACTAAACCTTGAAAATCTCGGCTTTACCAAGTCCAGTATAATTGTCAAACCATTTACTTTAGAAGAAGTGGCTGAATACGAAATTATGAGAAACTTCCCTGCCAAGGACGGAACTAGTTACTTAAGCCCTCACTTAAGGTTCGGCACTGTTAGCGTTAGACAAATCATTCAGAAATTAAAATCAAATGATGCTGTTTTTCTAAGCGAGTTAATCTGGCGAGAGTTTTTTATGCAGATATTATTTCACTTCCCTCGTGTGGTTAGTGAAAGTTTTAGGCCTAAATATGATACAATAAAATGGAGGAATAACACACAGGATTTTAATCGATGGTGTGAAGGAGAAACAGGATATCCAATGGTAGACGCTGGCATGAGACAGCTAAACCAAACAGGTTATATGCACAACAGAGTAAGAATGGTAGTAGCTAGTTTCCTGTGCAAGCATTTACTTATAGATTGGAGATGGGGAGAGGCTTACTTCGCGAAGAAATTACTCGATTATGATTTATCTGCCAATAATGGAAACTGGCAGTGGGCTGCCGGAACAGGATGTGACGCTGCTCCATACTTTAGAATTTTCAACCCTATAGAACAGCTAAAAAAATTCGATAAAGACCTTATATATACCCGTAAGTGGGTGAGAAACCTAAATGAATTCTCTTACCCGCAGCCAATGGTTGACCACAAAGGAGCTCGAGAAAGAGCTCTAAGCACCTACAAGGAAGGTATAAATAGCTATACTGGCTAACAAAATTCTCTTTTAACTAGCACGACTTCTTCAAGAAGTTATGTAGTTAAGTTTCTGTTATAAAAATTCTCGGATTATGACTCTATATTTACATCATGTTTGGATTATTTAAAAAGAAATCGGAGGTTGATGTTTTACAAACCAAATATGAAAAGCTCATGAAAGAAGCGTTTGAACTTTCTAGGGTTAATCGTACAGAAGGTGATAGAAAATATTCTGAGGCCGATGATGTTATGAAAAAGATAGAAGCATTACAAAACTAGTAGATGAGCTTTTGTGGAAATGAAAGCCTCTTGGTTTTACCCAAATTCAACTCTGGGCTCACGTTCAATATCTTGAAAAAAGAATTAGACTGGAAACAAAATCAGTTGAAGTTATATGGAAAAATTCATAATGAGCCAAGATTGACCGCTTGGTTTGGCCCAAAATACTCGTACTCTTCCATCATATGGAATCCGTCATGTTTTCCTAAATTCTTGCAAATTGCTTTGGATAAGGTCTCTCATGCAGCAGACTTCAATTTCAATGCCGCTTTAGTAAATTATTACAGAGATGGCTCTGATAGCATGGGATGGCACTCCGATGACGAAAAAGAAATAGATCAATCGTGCATAGCTAGTTTATCCTTTGGAGAAGAAAGACGATTTCTACTCAGAAACAAAAACGAAGTGAAGATGAAAAAGGAATATTTATTAAAAGATAACGACCTTATACTTATGAATAATCTCCAAAAAAACTGGCAGCACTCGATTCCTAAAACTACACGCCCATTATCTGGTAGAATAAACATCACCTTCAGAAGAATAACTGGTTAGCCTCGGGTGGGAAATAAAATTTCTTCTATTCTCAGACCTTACTAAAAAATGAGGGTTTAAGAATTCTTTTACGTTAATTTGTCCTCTTGAAAAGAGAACACCATGTCAGTACATAAAAAAGCGAAAAGAGTAACCACCCAAGTTCTTCTTGACATGAAGTCTAGAGGTGAAAGAATAAGTATGCTAACGAGTTATGACTATAGTATGGCTAAGATCGTAGACCAGGCCGGAATAGACATTATTCTAGTAGGTGACTCAGCTTCTAATGTAATGGCTGGCCATGAAACCACCCTTCCTATAACACTAGACCAAATGATTTATCACGCTGCCTCTGTAATACGAGCTGCGGAGAGATCTCTAGTGGTAGTGGATCTTCCTTTCGGTTCTTATCAAGGAAATTCCAGGCAAGCATTGGATTCAGCTATTAGAATCATGAAAGAATCCGGCGGGCATGCTGTAAAAATGGAAGGTGGCGAAGAAATAGCAGAATCTATTACCAGAGTTCTTTCTGCAGGAATTCCTGTTATGGGTCACTTAGGACTAACACCACAGAGCATTTATAAGTTTGGAACTTATGTTGTAAGAGCTAAGGAAGGTGAAGAAGCCGAACAATTAAAAAAAGATGCGATCCTTTTAGAAAAACTAGGCTGTTTCAGTATAGTTCTCGAAAAAATTCCAGCCAATTTAGCGGCAGAAGTGGCTAAATCTGTTAGCATTCCTGTAATAGGAATAGGAGCAGGAGGAGATTTAGATGGTCAAGTGCTAGTGGCTCATGATTTATTTGGCATAACTCAAGAATTTAGCCCACGGTTTTTAAGAAGATATGCCGACCTTTCCTCTATTATGAATGATGCAGTTAAACAATACATAACTGATGTCAAATCAGGTGATTTTCCGAATGAAGAAGAATCCTATTAATCATCCCTCTAGCAGCAATCAGAAAAAAAACTGGGTAGACAAGTCTAAACACATCGTTAAGACCAATATAGAAAATTTAAGAGTTCTCTATGAAGACAATCATATTATAGCCATTAATAAGCGTCCTGGAGATATCCTGCAGGCAGATAAGACCAAAGACCCTGTGTTGTCTTCATTTGCTGCGCAATACATAGCTAATAAATACAACAAACCTGGAGAGGCATTTATCTCTATTATACATAGAATAGATCGGCCAGTAAGTGGTGTAGTTATCTTCGGTAGAACGAGTAAAGCAACTACTCGCCTTTCTCAGATGTTTAAAAATAGAGAAATCCAAAAGACTTATTGGGCCATAGTTGAGAGCCCACCCAGTGAAGCATTTGGAACGGTAGTAAACTATCTCAAGAAAAACGCTGACAGAAATAAAAGCTACGTTTATCATCATGAGACCAAAGACTCTAAAGAAAGCCAGCTGACATACAGACAAGTCGGCTCAGGAGATAAATATCATTATCTAGAGGTAGAACCTAAAACAGGCAGGCACCATCAAATAAGAGCTACTCTGGCAGACATAGGTTGCTCTATAAAAGGTGATGTTAAATATATGGCTAAAAGGACGAACAAAGATGCATCAGTATGTCTCCACGCCAGAAAAATAGAGTTCATACATCCGGTAAAAAAAGAGCTTATCACAATTACTGCCCCTACTCCATCTGAGCCTATTTGGGATGAGTTTTTAAGAATCTCTAAAAGTGAATAAGAATAACATTTTGCGAGTAAATCTAGTAGAGATTTAATAGTATAAATATGTAATATTGTAACGCTAAAAAGACGTAAACATGAGTGAAGAAATAGAACACGTAAAATGCCTAATCATAGGTTCAGGACCTGCTGGTTATACTGCTGCCATATACGCGGCTAGAGCTGATATGAAGCCTGTATTATATCAGGGAATGCAGCCCGGAGGACAGCTTACCGAAACTACAGAAGTAGATAATTATCCGGGGTATCCTGAGGGAATAGACGGTCCACAGATGATGATTGACTTCCAGAAACAAGCCGAAAGATTCGATACTGATGTGCGAAGTGGATGGGTGACTAAAGTAGATTTTAGTGGTTCTGTTCACAAGGTAGAATTAGATAATGGAAAGAAGAATATGACCGCTGACAGCATCATTATTTCTACTGGTGCTTCTGCTAAATGGTTAGGTCTAGAGTCAGAAATTAGACTGAGAGATATGGGTGGTGGTGTTTCTGCATGCGCTGTATGTGACGGATTCTTCTACAAAGACCAGGAAGTGTGTATAGTAGGGGCTGGTGATTCAGCGTGTGAAGAAGCTAGTTACCTAGCTAAACTTTGCACTAAAGTGCACATGCTAGTAAGAAAAGATGTATTTAGAGCCTCCAAAGCAATGGTCCATAGAGTAGAAGGTATGGAGAATATAGAAATCCATTACAATACTGAAACCTTAGAAGTTTTGGGAGATACTGGAGTAGAAGGTGCCAAGGTGAAGAATAATATTACTGGAGAAGAAAGCACTATTCCATGTACAGGATTTTTCGTAGCTATTGGTCACACACCGAACACCAAAGTATTTGCTGATTATTTAGACTTAAATCCACAGGGATATATTAACGTAATCCCAGGCACTTCTAAAACTACGATAGCGGGTGTCTTCGTGGGAGGCGACGCTGCCGACCATGTATACAGACAGGCCGTTACTGCTGCTGGAACTGGATGCATGGCTGCTTTAGATGCAGAAAGATACTTGGCGGCTAAGGGGATTCATTAAGCATTAACTGAAATAAATATTTAAAGCCCTTGCCCTCAAAAGCAAAGGCTTTTTTATTACTAGTGAAATCGTTGATTATTAATTGTAGTTATTGTGCATAATATGCCATTATTCCTTTGTTTTACCATTATGTTAAAGAAATTTATATTTTCTCTAGTCATGCTAGTTAGCTCATCACTCATGAATACTCAAGAAGAACATACGTTTACTAAGGCTGAACTTTTGGGTCAAGTCAATTATCCTACTCATCCAGATTTTTCTATAATTCCAGCAGAATACACCTCTAAAACTCAGGTCTATTTAAGGACTAAAACTTTAGATGCATTTAAAAAAATGTTCTATGCAGCGAAAGAATGTGGACTGGATTTAAAAATAATAAGTGCTGCTAGAAACTTCGATTCCCAAAAAGGTATCTGGGAAAGAAAATGGAAGGACGGGAAATATATCAAACACTTCGGAGCTGACAGAGCCAAGGCTATTATGAGATACAGTTCTATGCCCGGAACAAGCAGGCACCATTGGGGAACTGACATCGATGTTAATGACTTAAATGATTCGTACTTTACTTCTGGCGCGGAAGGCAAGAAAGTCTACGAATGGTTAACTACTCATGCTAATACATTCGGTTTCTTCCAGACTTACACCTCTAAAGAAACCGGAAGAACTGGGTATGAAGAAGAAAAATGGCACTGGAGTTATATGCCTTTAGCAAAACAATTACTTGAAGCTTATAATGCCGAAATAACCTATCAAGCAATCGTAAATTTCAATGGTTATGAAAGTGCGAAACCCCTTGGAGCTTTAGAACTGTATGTGAATGGCATAGATGCAAAATTAAAATAGACTTTCTACTTCACATCAAATAGACTTTCTAACCCCAGAGGATTAGAAACGGTGAAACCCTCTCCCATTTCATAACCAGCTTCTCTTCCCATGTGACGGGCTCTACCCTCTATAAACTTAACGAAATCCTCACCTGAAATAGGTGTCATTATACCGTCTCCTTCTGGGCTAAAAAACTGACTTGAATAAGCCATTATTGACTTCAGTTTATCTTCAAATTCATCAGTAATATTGACCACAAAATCTGGTTTTATGTAATGATCTTGAATATAATGGAAAACTCGTTTCGGTCTCCATGCAGATTGTTCTTTACCATCTAATTCCGTCTTAATCTTGATTAATCCAGAAAGAAATGCAGATTTATGAACTAACTCAGCTCCTTTCCCATGGTCTGGATGCCTGTCTGAAACAGCATTAGCCAAAACTATTTCTGGCTGGTACTTTCTAATCATTTTAATCACATCTACCTGCGAAGCCTGATTTATTTCAAAAAACCCATCTGCCAGCCCTAAGTTTTCGCGTATGCTTAAACCTAAAATTTTTGCTGCCGCATCTGCTTCATTAGCGCGAATTACTGATGAACCTCTAGAACCCAGCTCTCCAAAAGTAAGATCTACTATTCCTACTTTCCTTCCCTCTTTTATTGCTTTTAATACTGTCCCGCCAGCAGATAACTCTATATCATCTGGATGGGCAGCAAAAGCTAACACATCTAATTTCATATTCTATTGACTTCTAATTACTCAGACAAAAGTAACCCTTCAACCTTTTATCCATGTTAATATAGATTCATCTATTGGTAAAGTTTGAGGAAGAACCTCTTTTACTAAAGTTCCATTTTCGTCTATTAAAAATTTATGGAAATTCCACTGTACCTCGAAATCCCCCACACCATTTAACTCTTTATTCGTCAACCAGTTGTAAACCTCGCTTATATCTGTTCCTTTTACTGATACTTTAGACATCATTTTAAATGTTACTCCATAATTTTCTTGACAGAAACTCTGAATTTCGGCTTCTTTACCAGGCTCTTGAGCTCCGAAATCATTAGAAGGGAACCCTAAAATAATGAAATCATCACCGCCTAACAGTTCATGTAAATCCTGAAGATTCTCGTACTGTGCAGTTAATCCGCACTCACTTGCAGTGTTTACTATAAGTACTTTTTTTCCCTTTAAGTTATCGAAAGAGAAAATCTCTCCCTTTATGTCTTCAGCCGAAAGGCTATAAAAATCTCTTCTCATTTGATCATTTGTTATTAGAAGATCAATATTAAATAAACCTATTGTATGGACAACGAAAAGGAATAAAGCTGTGATCTTCATTTACTATAATTATAATTAAAAAAACCAATATAAGCCAAAGTCAGAGTGCTTTGATTGTTAACAAACCCTTCAGAATATATATCGCTAAAAAGTTAATATTTCAGTGCTTTACCCTGAGCTTAGCATATACCGGATAATGGTCTGACAACTCATTACTTAACGTTCTATAGTCCGCGCTTTCTATTTCATCTGAGTGAAAAATATAATCTATTCTAAAAGAAGGAAAATCCCCTATATAGGTATTACCTACCCCAAATCCACTTTCTACGAATGAGTCTGTTAAGTACTTTCTAGTTAGAGCATAGCAATAGCTAACTGGAGTGTCATTGAAGTCTCCAGCCAACACCACTGGATAAGGACACCCATAAACATGATCAAGTACTTTTTTCAATTGTACAGCTCTCTTTTCGTAGGCTACATTTAGGAGACCAAAAATTCTCTTATACCCTTGAATATTCTCCTCTGAGGTATTCACATTACCCTTAGTAGCCTTCATTCGGTTATAGTCCTCTTTTTGAAATCTTATAGACGATAAATGAGAATTATATACCCTAACAGTATCAGCACCAATTAATATATCTGTGTAAATGCATGAATTACTGTAATCGCTCTCGAAAGAAATCACACCCCTATTTATAATGGGTAATTTAGAGAACGTAGCTACTCCTGCATGAAGTCCGCCTCGCATGTGATGTGTAAAATTTTCATGACTATCTTTAAAATCTAAATCATCAACTAAAACACTTTTCGTATCAAAAACTCCTTTCTTTTCAGCGTAGTAAAACTCCTGAAAACAAAGAATATTAGCATCTATTTTACTGATCATACTAAAGATCTCATCTTTGATATCCCCCCCTATATTTTCATTGGCATCGAAAATTCTAACGTTATAGGTTAGTAACTTAATCTCCGCAATATCTGCCTCGGTAAATTCCGTCTTACTGGTAAGCTGGTAATAATTATTAAAACTAGGCCAGGCATACACTAAAGCTACCAATGGAATGATTAGAGATACCTTCTTCCTTATAAAGAGAAATACCAAAAGGATTACATTTATCCATAGAAGCAAAGGGAATGCCAAACCAAAAAAAGGCAACAGCCCATTGTCTGCCGGGCTTACATCCTGCGAGTAAACACTAAACCCTAAAAATAACGATAGGCTTAATAACAGAACAATAAAACCACTTTTTAGAATTCTCTTCATTTACTGCCTGCTGTATTTATTTAGAAAAGCTTTCTCTGTCTTATTAAGGCTATCATAACCTGCCACAGATATCTTCTCTAATATTCTGTCAATTTTCTGCTGGGCTTGAGCCTTAGAATAATTATAGTCTTCGTCTGACTGAGAGGCTGCTTTAGACTTTTTATAAACCACTTTCATTTTGGTTTTTTTTCTTCCGCTCTTAGTTATGCTGAATATTATTCTCTCTAGCCATGAATTGATATCTCTTCCTTTCTGTAATTGCTTTATCATAAAAAATCCGTAGATGGCTCCTCCTAAATGTCCTAAATGTCCTCCTGCATTCACTCCGCTTTTAAGTGATAAAAAATCTCCAATAACCATTATAGCCGCTATGTACTTAAACTCTATCTGAATAAAGATGAGATTAATCTTCATATTAGGCCTATAGGTAGCCGCTGCTACTACTGTGGCTAATACAGCTGCGCTGGCTCCCCACATAGGTCCATGCCCCATAGCTATAAACATAGGAATGAAGTTATATCCTACAACGTAAAGAATCCAACCTGCTATTCCTCCTAAAAGGTAAGTGCTTAAAAGTTTTCGGCTTCCTAAAAACTGTTCTAGATACCTTCCAAAGAAATAGAACGTAAGCATGTTACCGAAGATGTGACCAAATCCCTCATGAACGAACATATAAGTGATGACACTCCATGGTCTTCGAAAAATGGATTCAAAATCTGAAGTACTAGAAAGATAAGACCACACTAATTTTAAATGTTTTTGAGCTGAGCCATCAATAAAGAACCCGTTCTCAAAAACAAAAACAGTAAACAGCACCTCCAAAATGAGAACCACTGCGAACACAAGTATATTGGCTAAAATGAGATTAGCAAATATTGTTTTACTCTTAAAAAATTTCTTGATATTATCTAGAAAACCTTGTGGATTCATCGTTTATCTAAAATGATTTAAATTGTTTTTATTTCCGCTATTTTCCCAATATTTAATGATCAAATAGCCAACCAAGACTCCAGCTAAATGAGCAAAATGAGCAACATTATCTCCTGCATTATTCTGGATTCCTAAATACAATTCAATCGCTCCATAGATCATCACAAAATGCTTAGCTTTAATCGGAATAGGAGGGAAAAGTAACATTAGCCGAGTCTCAGGGAACGAGTAACCGAAACCAAGAAGCAAACCAAACACAGCTCCTGATGCACCTACGGTATAATCACCATGGCTTCCGCTGAAATATTGTACTGCAGTAAAAATAATAAACGCACCTAGACCACACAGCATATAATAAGTTAAAAATTTTTTAGCTCCCCAGTGGTTTTCTAAAGCTGAACCGAACATATAAAGAGCAAACATGTTAAATAAAATGTGCTCTATACTTCTAAAACCATGCATAAACATATGAGTAACTATCTGCCATGGTTTAAAAAAATCACTTTCAAACCACCAACCTGCAAATAGACCATACATGACATCAGGATAAATCCATGAAGCTCCAAAAATCAAAACATTAATTATGATGATATTCTTCACCACCGTAGTCATTGGCTGCATCTTCTCTAAAAATTAAATTTTTGTTCTAACTCCTCACGAGTTAAGTTATGAATAATAGACTTACCAGAGGCTGTAAAATAAGGCACTTCGCACGAAAACAATTTCTCGATTAGCTCCTTCATCTCTGCAATCTCTAATCTCCTTCCATATCCTATCGCACTTGATTTAGCCAATGAAAGAGCTACTTTCTCACTCTGACCAAGTTCCTTCCCATTAAGACTATGCTTAAACTGCTCTAGAAAATTTTCTAATAATTTACCTCCATCTACTCCTGCAAGTTCCGAAGGTATACCGTTAATCACAAATACATCAGATGATTTAGCTTCTATATCAAACCCTACTCCTCTTAACTCATTCAAAAGACTATTTATAAGGGCTCCATCAGAAGCAGACAACTGAACATCCTCAGGGAATAAGCTCTGCTGGCTGGTCGGATTAGAGTTCATTAATAAATCTAAATAATACTCGAAAAGTACTCTTTCATGAGCTCTTTTTTGATCTATTACTATCAGTCCAGATTTCATGCTACTCACTACATATTTCTCCCAAATCTGAAACACTGGCTTATCTTCTGACCCTTCATTCTGCGCATTTATATCCAGAGATATTTGGTCTGGAATAGCTATTTCATTTCTATCTATTCCATGAATATCTTGAGTAATTCTATATAAATCTTTCCAGTCTTGTGAACCCGCAGACCCTTCTCTTCTTGGCGAAACAGATGTCATGGAAGAGGTTTTTATAATTGAAGACAGTTGCTCATTAAAAGGATTATAGTGCACATCCACCTTTATCTCCGGTTCTATTAAAGATTGACTATCCGAAGGGACTGGTATATTTACGCTCATCTCTTGATTGAAGTCTAAGCTTGGGCTTGCGCTGTATTTTCCTATTCCTCGTTTGATAGAACTTCTAAGTAGAGCATAGATACTTTTTTCATCTACAAACTTAATTTCAGTCTTAGTAGGATGAATATTAATATCTATTCTACTAGGGTCTAAGGTTAAATATATCCAATATGACGGAAAAGTATCTTTAGAAATCAAACCTTCAAACGCACTTACGACTGCGTGATTTAAGTAATGGTTTTTTATAAACCGATCATTGACGAAAAAGTACTGCTCTCCTCTCGTTCTTCTTGCATGTTCTGGCTTTCCTATAAATCCTTTAATGTTTACTACAGAAGTTTCCTCATCTACTGGAAGTAACCTTGTATTAAATTTATTACCAAACACTGCTACTATACGTTGCTTAACGCCTCCAGCAGCTAAGTTGAAAATCTCATTATCATTATGGGTCAACTTAAATGAAATATCTTTATGAGCTAGCGCTACTCTCTGGAACTCATCTATTATGTGTTTTAATTCTACTGGGTCGCTTTTTAAAAAATTCCTTCTGGCAGGAACATTAAAGAAAATATTTTTTACAGAGAACTGAGTTCCTGATGGGGTTTGGATAGGCTCAGAACTTTCTAGTTCTGTTCCTTTGATTATTATTTTTTGGCCAAGCTCTTCAGCGTGACGCCTAGTCTTCATTTCTACATGAGCTATAGCTGCTATAGATGCTAGTGCCTCACCTCTGAATCCTTTTGTCTTTATGAAGAACAATTCATCAGCAGTATTAATCTTACTTGTAGCATGTCTTTCGAAACACATTCTAGAATCTGTCTCACTCATTCCACATCCATTATCAATGATTTGAATGAGTGTCTTCCCTGCGTCTTTAATTACGGCACTTACCTCAGAAGCTCCTGCGTCTATAGCGTTTTCCATCAACTCTTTAACCACAGAAGCGGGCCTCTGAATGACTTCTCCAGCGGCTATTTGATTGGCTACGTTATCAGGAAGAAGTTTAATAATATCAGACATTTACTGTATCTAGGTATCTAATTACGGCATAAGATATAAAGCATAAAAAAATCAACACCACTATGATTATGATATTCGAGTTAAACACTTGGTTTTTGTAAGGTTTTCTAAGCCAATCTTGTTTTCTTACTCTAGACAAAGAAATGCTTCTTTCTTCTCTTAACTCCTCTGCTAAATCTAATTCTACGCGTTTTTTCCTTTTTTCCCTCTCTTCTTTTTCTTCATCGTAAAATCTCGACCTATAATGAAATGAGTTCGGGGATCTTTTTATTCCTTTAAACAACGAAAAAGATTTGGAAAACTTCATTTTACAAATGTACTAGAATTAATAGGTATAGGCAAAATATAGACAGTATTAGAATTCAAAAAAACAGAAAAAAGAGAGGTGAAGCTAGATTAACTTCTCCTCAATTTCCATAACAGTCTTAGCCTGCGGGAAAAACTCTAAAACCCTACGTAGAACTTTTTCTAACACAGCATCAGGACAAGAAGCTCCGCTAGTAACTATAATTCGAGGAACATTTACTTTAGGGACCCAGTTCTCAGTTAGCCTCATCTCCTCAGCTCGCCAATCATAATGATGTATTTCTGAGGCTGATTTAATTTCAGACTCATTCTTGACAAAGAAAGTAAGAACTTTTTCTTCGCACAATTCTACTAAATGACTCGTATTAGAGCTATTATAACCGCCTACCACTATTGCTAAGTCTGCAGCTTCTTTTAATAACCCGAAGGTCGCCTGCTGATTATCATTCGTAGCGTAACAAAGTGTATCTCGGGTACTTGTAAAATGACTCGCTATGTCTTCTTCCCCAAAAGTTTCCTCCATAACTGTTTTAAAATAATCAGCTATGGCCTGAGTTTCTGACGCTAACATAGTGGTTTGATTCACTACTCCAACTTTATTCAAATCCGCCTTTGGATTAAAGCCTGAACTATATCTTCCCTTGAAGTAACTATCAAACTCATCAAACTTTCTTTCGCCTTTAATGAAAGAGGCTAGCAGAATGGCTTCATACATATCTTTAATTACTATGGATTTAGCAACTAGAGAACTATGCGAAAAGGTAGCTCTAGTCTCTTCATGTGAAGGCTTACCGTGAATAACCACTGTATTATTAGCTTTACCCAATTTATCACTTCTATTCCATACCTTGCCTACAAAAGGACAGGTTGTATTATATGCCTCGGTAGGTATCCCTTTCTTTTTTAATAACGCTTCCAGCTCAATAGTAGTTCCAAATGCTGGTATAATTACCACATCATCTGCAGTGACATCATCCCATGACATTAGTTGTTTCCCATAAGTATCTTGTACAAAACCAATCCCGTTATCTTCTAAATCTTTATTTACCTCAGGGTTATGAATCATTTGGCTCAAAAGCAGAATCCGTTTACCTGGATTTTCATCAAGTGCTCTATAAGCAATTTCTATAGCATTTTCTACTCCGTAGCAAAAACCAAAATGTCGAGCTAAAACTATCTCAACCGCTCCGAAATCTAATACCGATGGAGAAAAGTCCATTTTTCTGGGGTCTTTAGATTTTCTTCTCTGTTTTACCTTACTGATCAGACTAGACTGATAAAACGCGGGAATCTTAAATGTCTTCATTATTATGTAAAATTACTACTTATTCTAGCTAATCCATATCATATTTAAATACTTCTCTTCCATTTCATCTTCTCCTTTCGATAATTATTTAATCATCCTTTATAGCCAAGGTTGTTGATTCAGCTTCTTCTTTATTGAAGACCTAAAAAGATGTCAAAACTAATAATCTGAAACAAAAAAAATACTGCAGTGAATCCCTGTTTATTAGTCGTTAATGAATCTGACGGCTTGTCTCAATATGTTGTCCTAAATCATTTACATGCCCCAAAAAGAGAAAGAAACAAGAGTTTATTTCGAAGAGCCTCATTTTCGATAAACAATCAGAGTGAATTCTAATTTCTAGAGGCAACTTTTCTAATAATAGAACTCGGTATATCATTTTCTAAGGAAAATTTACATTTTCTTTTTTTATCCTATTTATTTCAGGAATTAGTTTTCCCTTTGTATGAAGATTCTTAATTTTTTTTAATGCTCTATTTCGCTTTTTCGGGCTTATCTTTTCGTCATATAAAGCTATTAAGTAAAGTGCCTCACTCTCCTTTTCTTCCAAAGAGAGCCTAGGAAAATTCCGGTATATCATAGCCAGGGAAAAAATATAATGATAGAGATACTCTGGCTTTTCATCTAAAAATGTGGCTAAGTTTGTATTGACCTGTAACGTGCAACTAGATGTGCCTCCCAACCAAACAAGACAAAATGCCTTCGCTTCTTCTGTTTTTTTTACGTCTATAGCTAATGGATCATTAACTAAACAAGCCATTAACTCATATGCTAACACTTCATAATCTTCATAGTCCTCTGGAGTTTCTAACACAAACTCATCTGGAGGATATAAACACTGAGCATAACCTGCAAGAGAGAATAGTGCTGCGCCTGCATATACGATTAGCTGCTTTAACACTTAGACTCTTTTTCTTTGAATACTATCCCTAATTCTCCTAACTCCTTTAAAATAGGCTCATAAATCTCAGGAATCACAGGAAGATGCACGCCTGTTAACGATAACTCTCCTTTTAGAACTAACTTTACTGCTATACCTAACGGCAAACCTACAGTATTGGACATTCCTGTATAAGTCTGATCCTCTCCCTCTACTGCTAATGAAGAAACTATGTCAAAACTCTCTTCATTTAGATAATAACTGAATTTATGATACATAACTATTAAATCCTTATCACTCGGCTCTAAACTCCATTTTTCTTCCAATTTATTTTGCAGAACCTTCGCTGGAGAAAGACCTTTGATACCTATTTTTTTATGCTCAAAAACACCTAGCCACATTAACTTGTTCATTACCTCATTACTTAAACCAAGCGAATCCTGTAATTTCTTTTCTACAGTCAATTCAGTGTGGTAAGGCAGAAAAGAATTAATGTATTCTCTGTAAGTCATGTTTTCTGTGTCCGGAAGCACATAAGAGTCATCTGTACATCCTAACTGAACGAATGTATTCCAAGCTTCTGAGTAGCCTTTTCTTCTTAGCGTTCCTCTATAAATAGTAGGTATTCCCGTTAATCCATAGACCTCTATATAACTCAACGAATCTCTATTGGCATAGCCTTCAAAAAAACCATAGCTGTCTATTTCTATTTCTTTGGTTCTAGAAAATAATTTGTTATACGGCACGAATTTGTACTTGCCGTTTTGTAGAAACGTGGCGGCACTTCCTTGACCTGCTAAAACTACATTTCTTGGATTCCATGTAAATTTATAGTTCCATGGGTTCGTATCACTTTGAGGAGCTATGAGTCCACCGGTGAAAGATTCAAAACGCTCTATTTCTCCTCCTTTAGCCTTTATACCATCAATGATTTTCATAGCACTCATATGATCAATTCCTGGGTCTAAGCCAAGTTCGTTTAAGATAAAGACTCCATTCGCTTTACATTCCTTATCTAAAGCTTTCATTTCAGGAGTAATATATGAGGGAGTAATCAAGTTCTTCTTCAATAGCACACAATCTTTAGCTATATCTAAATGAAAAGCAGCTGGCAACATGGAAACTACGATATCAGCCCACTCGAGATGGTGGATTCTTTCTTCTCTTTTCAGCGCATTAAAAGAAATAGCTTCAGCATTAACTGCTCCATTAATTTTCTCCTTTGCTAGATCTAAGTCTCTATCTGCTATTCTTAAATGCCAGTTATTGCTCTCTAACAACTGTGTTAAATAACGAATTAAAGAACTACTGCTCCGTCCCGCTCCTATTACTAATATTTTTTTCATGTCTCTCTAAAGTTCTTTTATAACTGAGCTCAAAAATAATCGGAGAATCGAGTCTATCAGGACAGACTTGAATTATTTTTTAATGATGTATTTTTTTGGCACGAGTTTGGAAGTGCTTAAATTTACAAATTTTCAAAACACTTAGTCATGAATCTAGTTTACCAGATTAGAAAGAGACTTGAATTAAGACTGACTGGACAAACAATGTCTTGCCCAAGCTTTCTATGGTTGATAGTTTTTTGTATGATCCTTAACGCATGTAACGGAAGTAAGGCATACTACAAAAGAGGCTTTAAGCTAGAAGAGCAGGGTCTTATAGATGAAGCTGCGGCATCATATTACGGAGCATTGCAGCGCAACAGAAACAACATCGAAGCCAAAATAGGGTTGAAAAATACTGGACAAACTGTACTCAATAAAAAACTAGAAGTATTCACGAAAAATAGAAATCTAGACCAAAAAAGAGAAGGCGTTTATTCATTCATTAGAGCTAAGGAATACCAAAGTAAAATTAAAAAAATAGGAGTAACCATAGAGATTCCCTCATACTTTGAGTCTGATTACGCAGAAATCACACAGAGTTATCTTCTAGATTTATATAATGAAGGTAACGACTTATTAAACCAAGGTCAATTCTCGATAGCAGAACTTAAATTTAAAGAAATCGGAAATTTCGATTCAAATTATAAAGACTCGAGGGCTCTAGGGGATATGGCGTATCTAGAACCGCTCTATCAGACTGCTTTAGAGCATCTAGACAATGAACGGTTTCGGTCTGCTTACTCAGATTTTAACAAAGCAATCTCTAGAGACCCAGACTTCAAAGAAGCTAAAGCCCTTAAAGATGAATCACTAGAGCTTGGGACAATAACTTTAGCAGTGGTAGGGTTCGAAAACGCCACTAACAAAGGTGGCTTAGATAAAAAGGTTACTGCCTATGCATTAGATGCGCTTACTTCAATTAACGATCCTTTTCTCAAGATTATAGATAGAGAAAACTTTGACCTTATCATAGGAGAGCAGCAGTTGGGGATGTCGGGGGTTATAGACGAAGAAACTGCTGTAACCGCAGGTAATTTAATCGGGGCTAAAACACTTCTAACCGGAACGGTTCTCACCTTCGGATCAACTAAAGGAAATCTTCAAAAAACTGCGCTTACTGGTTATGAAAGCTACAAGGTGAAAAAGCTAAATAAAGAGACAAACATAAGTTACTACGAAACTAAATATAGAACAACAACTTATACAAAGTATCAGAAAAAGAATACAGTAAATGTTTCATTCCAATATAAGATCACCTCATTAGATACTGGAGAAGTTATAAAGTCTAAAATCATAGAAGACAAAATGGAAGATATCATGGTTTATGTAATTTATGATGGAGACCATTCTAATTTATATCCTTCACGGGCAGGAGGAGCAGTCAACACTAACAGAAATTCTAAAAATGAATTAGACCGATTATTAAATGGTAAAAAGACGATCTCATCTACTGAAGAGCTTTCAACTGATTTAATGAAAGACCTGAGTTATAAATTAAGCTCAGATATAGGTTCGTTTATAAAAAATCAGGTCAAATGAAGATATTAAGGTATATCGCTATCCTAAGCATATTATTCTCTTGCGGTTCTAGAAATAAAATCACAGAAACATATGTAGGCCAGAACTCTAGGCCTGAATGGGTATTCAGCAGACCTATTGATGGAAGTTATTTCATCGGTATAGGGAGCTCGAATAAAAAAGCTCATCTTACTGACTATTCTCTAGTAGCTAAAAAAAATGCATTGACAGATATGAGCTCTGAAATCACTGTGAATGTCTCAGGAGAATCCTTTTATCATACTATAGATAACAACTTCGATTATTCTGAGGAATTCCAAAGCATGGTTCGTTCAACTTTTAAGGAAGAAATTACCGACTATGAAATTGTAGATTCCTGGGAGAATGAAAACGAATTCTGGATATTTACGCGAATCTCAAAGTCCGAGCACGTAAGGCTTAAAAATCTTAAAAAGACAAAAGTTCTAGATCAATCTTACGCCAATTACAAAACAGGCTTAACTTATAAAACTGAGGGGAAATTAACCGATGCACTAGATTTGTTTAGTAAAGGATTACTGAATATGAAAGAGTATTGGTCTGAGAACAACTTATATTTAGCAGGAAACGAAAACCTCTTTTTAGATAACGCTCTCTATGAGCAAATCAGAAAAATTTGTTCTGAATTAGAATTAATCTCAAGTGAAAACACCTTCAACCTCAGCTATAAAAATGGCTTTTCAAACTCCGTTTCTATAGCCGTAAAAAATCAAGAATACTTCATTCCCAATCTTCCTGTATTTTATAAATTTACCAACAGACCTTACGCCAGAGAAAAAAAACTCTACACTAATCCAGATGGGATAATCAATATTTTTGGAGAAAACTTCACAGAAGATACTAGAAATTTCGAACTGAAAATTTGGGTTGATTATGATGAACTTTTTAAAAATGATTCTTCTCCCGAAATAAGTGAACTGTTAACCGCAGGGATAAATAATAAAATGCTTAATATTCCTGCTAGGATTATTATGCCTTCAATTTATTTGAGAACAAATTCTCAGACAAACCCATTAACAGAATCTTTTAAAAATGAACTTCTAAAAAAAGGGTTCATTATTTCCACATCTGAACTAAATGCCGACTTAGATGTGATTCTAAATTACCAAATAAATGAAGGTGGAACAGCTCAAGGTTTTCATGTAGTTCTTTTAGATCTCACAATAACTATAGAAGACCATGAGAGCCATAGACAATTATTCTCTGATAGCTATACCAATATCAAAGGCATTCACATGAATACAAATGGCGCTGAAGGTGACGCTGTGAAAAACGCTGTGAAAAAAATAAAAAAAGAACTTGTACCTAAACTCATGGATGTCTTGCTATAAGACAGACTTTTGGCACAGTTTATGAAATTAAAAATCAAACTAACAAAATCATATTGAAATGAAAACATTACAAAAATCCATTTTAGCAGCTGCACTAATCCTAGGAATAGGTGTGACATTCACAAGTTGTAAGAAAAAACCAATCGAAAAGACTCCTAAAGGAGAGGTGACAATTGTAGAGAAATGTACCGGCCAACAATACTTTTCGGATAAAAATACATTTAGAGCTACTGCCACTGGCGAAAGCATGGATCGAGAGACCGCTAAGAAAAAAGCTCGATCAAATGCCAATGCTGAACTCGCTAAAACCATTAAAGTTACTATGAAAATAGTAGGTGATAATTATGTTAATTCCTCGGAGTTTAATAATAAGGAGGAAGTAACCGAGACATTTAATGAAATGTCCAGAACAGTAGTAGATCAGGAACTTCAAGGAGCGATGAAAATATGTGATGAGTTAACTCAAAACACAGCTACTGGAAATTACGTAGCTTATATAGCTATTGAATTAAGCGGAACTAAGCTTGCTGATTCATACAACGATAAACTTTCAAAAGATGAAAGAATTAAAGTAGAATACAATTACGAGAAGTTCAAAGAAACTTTCGAAGAAGAAATGAGAAAATTAGAGGAGCAGAACTAATTTCAAAATTTCCTTTCAATTATTTAAACCGTCTCTCAGAAGAGGCGGTTTTTTATTCCAAATATTATTTAGTATTTGTTATCTTCGTAAGGACAACTATAACCAATGAGCATAAGACTAAAGGCGATAAAAAAGATTTTTTCAACACTAATTCTTTTATTTACTAATTTCTATGCTTACTCTCAGGTTTACGGAGAAGAATTAATCTCATTTGATTTCAGCAATGGAATCCCTGAGAACTGGCAAAGGTCGTCTGAATCAGGAATTGGACTCTGGGAATACCGTGGACCGTTCACTACTCCTGATAACACTGTGGCGAGTAGAGGAAGTTGTGGCGGGCAGTCTGAACCTTTAGAAAGCACTACAACCGAAAACGGCTTTGTTATTTTTGATTCTAATTACTGGGATGACGAAATAGGTCCATGCGGAAACATAGGATCAGGAATTGACCCGGGACCGCATAATGCAGACCTCACAACCTCATCGCTAGATTTTACTAACGAAAACTCCTTGGTGCTTACTTTTCAGCAACAATACAAAAACTACCAGGGCGCCACTTCGGTTTCCATAAGTATTGATGGCGGAAACAGCTACACATCTATTATAGAAAACAGCGCTCAAGTAGGTTTTTACTCCGGAGATTTAAGTTTTGCGTCAGTAAACATATCTGCCATAGCAGCTAACCAACCTGACGTAAAAATAAGATTTCACTTTGAAGGTCTCTACTACTATTGGATGTTAGATGATATAGTCATTTATAAACCAAATAATAATGACATATTTATGCCTGAAGCTCGTTATACAGGATTCGACTTCAATCAAGGGTTTAGCGGAATAGAGAAGATGGAATATAGTATTTACCCTAGAACTATGATTTCTCCTTTTCAGTTTCACGCTGATGCTCTGAACATCGGTAACAATACCCAAACAGCTGTTACATTAACAGCGAAAATATTCAATCAATCGGAAGAACAATTAGCCGTATTAAGCTCTATACCTACGTCTATTCCTGCTGGTGAATCCAGCATACTAGCTACCGAAGAATATCTTCCGAGTGATATCCTCGGCTCTTACAATATAGAATTTCAGATAGATCAAGCAGAAGAGGATGAGGATGAGGAGAATAATTTTTCTTCTAAGTCTTATAAAATGTCGGAACACACGTTTGCCCGTGATAAATACGAAATGGATGGGGAGTTTACTCCAGCCAATCAGTTTACGGAAAGTCATTTTGAATTAGGGAATTACTTTGAAGGAATCATAACTGAACCTCTTAAATGCACTAGTATCTCAGTGGCGTTTTCCGAAAATTCATCTGTAGGAGCAACGACAAATGGATTAATATTAAACCTACTCAGAGATAGTGTTTTGGCAGAAACCCTCCCCTATGAAATAAACCAATGGGATTTGAACCAAGTCGGAGAAGCCAAGTTCGTAACGTTACAATTGATAGAACCTTATTTAATAACAGACACAATGTTCCTAGCTTCTTTGAGTTCATTTCAAGAAAATGGATTAGTACGAATAGCTACTAGCGGAATATCTCCAGCTCAAACTACTATCATCGAATATCCTTCTGAAAATGCCATTTTCTATACGTTGACCACACCAATGATTCGAGTTAACATATTTCCATTAAGTTCGATGCCTGGGTGCACAAATTTTTCTGCATTAAATTTCGACCCTTTAGCAGACATTGATGATGGATCCTGCCGAATAGCTGGCTGCACCAATCAACTTTACCCAAATTTTGATTCACTAGCTAATTTTGATAATGGTAGCTGTGAAATGATCGGCTGTACTGATTCAGTGGCGTGTAATTTCAATTCTTCTGCTAATACTGATGATGATTCTTGTATTTTACCAGTAGGTTGTGATACCTGTTCAGGTGAAACAGATGGTACAGGTGCAGTAATTAATAATGATGCAGATGGTGATGGAATTTGTGATTCGTATGAAATAGCAGGTTGTACAGATAATACAGCTTGTAATTATGATGAATTTAACGTAATAACAGATGATGGTCCTTGTATTTTCCCAGTAGGTTGTGACACTTGTTCTGGCAACCCTATTGATGGAACAGGTTTTGTAGTTGACAACGATACTGATGGTGATGGGATATGTAATGATGATGAAGTA
>CESU01033280.1_pt1 | contig 39608 bp, 27 predicted proteins | sample 531141 | NCBI WGS metagenome assembly CESU01 (sample SAMEA2621401, study PRJEB7988) | marine metagenome | isolation source: saline water (ENVO:00002010), including
GTTTCTAGGTCTTCTGGAGTATCAACGCACACTGAGTTTTCTTGAATCTGTGCAGTGTAAATGTCGTATCCATTTTCGAACCAGCGAAGTTGCTCTAATTTTTCTTTTAGCTCTAATGGTGACTGTTCCAGGCGTGTAATTTCTTTCAGCGCCTGCATAGAATATCCATAAATGCCTAGATGCTGGAACTGTTTTTGAGAATCATCTCCGGCTTTTCTAGAAAATGAAAGCGCTTTTCCAGCATTATTTATTATGACTTTAACTCTGTTGGGATTTTGAAGACTTTCATTAGAGTCAAATTCTTTTATCAGAGTACAGATTTGAATTTGTTTAGTGCGGAGCAATAAGGCCAACTTATTTATCACTTCGGGCTCTATAAATGGCTCGTCACCTTGAATGTTTATAACAGCATTTGGCGTTGTTTTAAATTGCAACGCCGCTTCTAAGCATCTGTCTGTGCCTGAAGGATGAAGTGGAGAAGTCATTACTGCTTTGGCTCCATGATTTATTACATGCTCAAAGATTCGATCATCATCAGTAGCCACTATTACTTCAGACAATTCTGCTTTTCTGGCTTGATTTACCACTCTCATCACCATGGAAACTCCATTTATATCCTCTAGAGGTTTGCCTGGTAGTCTTGTCGAGTTAAACCTAGCAGGGATGATTCCTACAATATTCATGTTATAGATCTAAAGCTAATTGGAGGGTAGTTAATCTAGGGCTTTCTATAGATAAAGGCCTAAGTGCATATTCTCGATTTAAGAGATTATTTACTATTATTGATCCTCTTAGCTTCGGAGTGATTTTATACGCTATTCTGGTATCAAAGACCACGTCTCCATTATTACGTTCCTTCATCCAGCTAGTTATTCCTGTTGGCGTTGCAAGTGGATTATCTATGTCTATGAAAGCGACATCTATATTCTCTGTTTTACTGTTGTATCTGGCGCTTACGCCTACTGATATTTTTTTGTAAGTAGCTTCTGTATCGAATCTAACGAGATGTTTAAATCTGTATTTTAAAATATGCTTTGAATTATCGGAGCTGGTACTATTGTATGAAGCACCCTGTCCGCTTTCAATTTTTGCATATTCATACTCTGGAGATAATGAAATAGGCTCTGTATAAGTATATCCACCCAAAAACTGAATTTCCACAGGGCCAAGTTTTCCTTTCCCTAATCCGGAGATTTCTACTCCTGTAACCTGAGAATCACCCGTATTTAAGGATTTAAACCCTAGATTGTTAATCGGGTTGGAGCCTGTTCCCCAAGGGCCGAAGGTGAATTCTATAAAATTAGTGTACTTCTGCCTAAACACAGCGGCATCAAGATACCCTAAAAATCTACCGATTTTAAACCCTTGTTTTAACCCGATTTCTATGTTTTCACTGGTCTCTGGTTTTAGGTCTAGGTTAGGAAAGATAACTACCTCACCTACAGCAGTAGTAATGAATTTCTCGGCTATTGTAGGGAATCTAAACCCTTGTCCATAGCTAGCTCTAGCAAAAGTCCCTTGTCCTAGCTTATAGCTAACACCAGATCTAAACACGGGCTTACTTTGGTTTTGAGAGTTGATGGTAAAATGCTCATATCGAACTCCTGCAGATAGGTTTAGTCGGTTCCCTACCTTTTTATCTAACTGGAGGTATGTAGCCAGGTTACTAGCTTCATTTTTACCATTCAGGTTTTCACCTGCATATAGCTGAGCTTCGCTGTAGGTAAACATGCTCATCACACCAGCGGTTAGATTAAAATTCTTTATTCCTAAGGAGTCAAGATTTCGTTGATACTGGTACTCAGAATAGTAGAAGTCTGAGTAGTTGTCTTGATTAGCCCCGCCTTCAGGGTTTTCTGCACTTCTCGTATCATTGTCGTTATCTAGGTTATGCCACCTCGTTTTCACACTGTGGGTTTGCCCATTGGGAGTAACGTAGGTGATGAAAGGGTCGAGATTCCCCACCACCTGATTGGTCTTAGTAGCACTTCCATTATAGGGGGCATATAGTCCATTCCCAGTATTTTCCCAGAGAAGAGTAGAAACTGAACTCCCAATAAGCCAATTGGTGTTTACACCATAACTCAACCCAGGAACCTTTTTACTTCTATAGCGGAGATTTAAGTTGGCCCGAGCTCTAGAATTGGCGTCTGCTCGTTGCGGGTCAAAAGGGCTGTAAGCGCGAGTAGTATCAAGGTATGGTCCTTTATAGCTTTCATCTACCAAAAGACTAACGCCTAGAACTACATCTAGATTTCCAAATTGTTTGGAGTGTAAAAAATTAGCTCCAGAAATTAGGGGAGTTCTTTCCCAATATTTGGCTTCTTTGGTTTGAGGATCAGAATAAAAACCATGAAAAAGGGTGAGTTTGGTCTTAGGAGTGGAACGCGGGTAAGCGGTTCTAATATTTATGACTCCGTTTAACGCCCCACTACCATAGAGCACTGAGGCGGCTCCTTTTATTATTTCTATTTGTTCTATATTTTCCACAGCGAAGAAACCCCAGCTTGGTCTTCCTGCATCTCCTGAAACTAAAGGTAAATCATCTACCATAATCATTACTCGACTTCCCGCACCAAAACTAAATCCACTGCCACTTCTGATTTGTGGCTCGCTGTCTACTATGACTACTCCAGGTGCTTGTTGAAGGACATCTTCAATACTAGTAGTGTTCTTATTTTCTATAAGTTTAGGCTGAATTATTTCCATGGAAACGGTAACTTCTTCTAGTTTCTGCTCAAACTTTCCTGCTGAAACTACAGCTACATCTAAAGAATTCATTCGCTCTGAGAGCGCTATAGTGACACTTTTAGTTTCGTTTGCGGCCAGTGAGAAGTTCAATATTTCAGTTTTAAAACCTATAAAAGCAAACTCTCCTGAATGTTTGCCAACAGGTAGTTTTAACGTGAATTCACCCTGTATGTTTGTGGTAGTAACATATACGCTATCAACTATAATAGAAGCACCAATCAAAAGTTCATCCGAATTATCGGAAATAATTTTACCTTTAAGGGCCTGACTATAAACAGCAGAAGCACTGAAAAATAAAAGAAGGATGAAAATGAGTTTTTTCATTTTACTTGTTTTAGTGCTTGTGAAAGCAGTTAGTTTATGGATACAAGGATACTAATTCTAAATTTATTCTTCTAATTCGGTTGAAGCGTTTATTTTAGTCATTGATTTAAAGCTAACTAAATAATTCATTGTATGTCTTTTCTGAACAAACCGCTATTTAGGAATGTAGATAGTTTTTTCTTAGGGTTATTTCGTTTCGTTTTCAGAGCTTTTATGTTGATAGAGATGATTTATTATTTGAAATCAGGTTTTTTAAAAGATTTAGAAATATACTGTAACATAAAGACTGGTTTTAATGGAAAGCCAAAACAGTTGATCATTGACCCTTCGATTGATCTCACGAAAGCCCTTTATTCTCTTTTTGTTGCCAACACTGGGATTATGCCCTTAAAAGAATATTCTAATGAGTAAATTATTAGAAAAAATAGCACTTTCTTTGGTGAAGGGGATTGGGCCTAAAACTGCGAGGAGTTTGGTTTCTGCATTAGGCGGAGTGAGTCAGGTTTTTAGTGCCTCTGACGAACAGTTATTGTCTATTTCTAAGATTAGTAAACCGATAGTAGAGTCTTTAAGAAATCCGTATATTTTTGATAGAGCGGCTCAGGAAATAAGCTTTATGGAAAGGAGTAACGTGACTCCTCTTTTTTATTTAGACTCTGATTATCCGAAGAGGCTGGAGTTTTGTGAAGACGCTCCTATTTTATTATACGCTAAAGGGAACTTAAATTTCAATAACAGGAAAGTAATTGCAGTAGTTGGAACGAGGAGTAGTACGGCTTACGGAAGAGATATGTGTGAAAGAATCATCTGTGATCTGTCTAAGTACGATCCTTTAATAGTAAGCGGGCTTGCTATAGGGATAGATGGCGCGGCACATAAAGCGGCAGTAGATAATAATCTTCAAACAGTAGGTGTTTTAGCACATGGTGTGGATAGTATCTACCCTCAATCGAGCAGGGCTATAGCTGCTAGAATGCTGAGTAATGGGGGTATTATTTCTGAGTTCGTGAGTGGAACAGTGCCTATTAGAGAAAACTTCCCTAAGAGAAATAGAATTATAGCAGGAATGTGTGACGCGCTTATAATAGTAGAGAGCAAAAAGAGAGGAGGGTCTATTATTTCTGCTGAACTAGCTTATGGTTATCATAGAGAAGTTTTTGCTGTTCCAGGTAAGGCGAGTGACCTACTCAGTGAAGGCTGTAATGATTTAATTAAATATCAAAAGGCTGTAATGATTACTGCTGGAAAAGATGTAGCTAGAGAAATGAACTGGTCTACCCCATCTGCTAAACAGAAACAACGCGAGTTGTTTCCTGATTTAAATGTGAATGAAAAAATGATACTAGAGGCCATAAGGAGTAACTCTGGACTAGCCATAGATGAAATGGGGGCTAAAACTGGACTTAACTCAAGTGAACTAGCTCAAATACTACTTCAGCTAGAATTTAATGGACTGGTAAGAGTTCTTCCGGGAAAAATATACGAATCTGCTTAATTTAACTAAGGTCTATCATACTAATCATAGATTTTATAAAACCCATCACCATACTCAGGTGCAGCAGGTTTTATTTTAAACCCATTCTGAATAAGGGAAATAGTCATTATAAAACTAGATGTAAGAATCACGAAAAGGAGGATTCCACTATCAAATGCTACAGATGTATATTCCTCTGGAATAGAGAAAAACAATAGAATAGTAATTAATCCTCTAGGTGCTATGTATAGAAGTGGAAAAACATCTTTCTTCTTAAACACAGCTAGAAGGACAAGTCTCACAACATAAAGGATGATAGCGACTACTAAGCTATACATTACGACACTTAAACTTACCAATGAACCCAGAACAATTTTTAAACCAAAAATGACAAAGAAAAAGGTTCTTAATACAAATGCAGACTCCAGTGTAATCACATGAAAATCATGAAGGACATCCTTCAGAATATCAGTATTAGCGAACCGAGATAGTCTTCCTCTAAAGAAGAGTTTTGTGTTATTAAGCATCAATCCGAAGAACAGGATAAGAACCAAAGAAGACAGCCCAGATTTTTTCCCAATTGCATATAAAAGAAGAAGAACCGCTATAAGCAGGAATAACTTTAGTTGAGATTTAATCCGTTGGATTAAAATAATAAGACCAAAACTAGCTAACAGACTAAGTAAGACAGTAAGGGCCACTTTAAGTGAAACATCGAGGGCTATTTGTTCAGCAGATTCTGTAGAGGCGTTACCTATTAAAAAATAGAAAAGCATAATACCTAGGATGTCAGAAAAAGTACTCTCATAAACCATAAATTCTTTTTGTTCAATTGCAAGACCACCAACACTCGGAATAATAATAGCGCTGCTCATAATAGCCAAAGGCACGGCATACAAAAATGATCTAAACATATCTAGTCCTAATATTCCGTTAAAGAAAAGAGCGATTAAATATGCAGAGCCTATTAGGCCCAATAAAGCTACCACAAGTGACTTCCAGATCGTAGGCCACTTTTTCTTGGTGAGTTCTAAATCAAGCGCAGCTTCAAGTACTATGAGAATAACCCCTACAGTGCCTAGCACTTCTAGCTCGGTTTGTAAATATGGAATAGCATAACCGAAAAATTTAGCTGCTTGTTGAATTCCTATCCCCAGACCTATAAGCATTACGACGCTTGGAATATTGGTCTTGTTAGCTAGAATATTGAACAGGTAAGAGATAATTATTATAGAACTAAACCCCATCACGAGCACGTATGGATCGCTCAACTCAAAACATAAATAGGAGGGGAATAAAGAGAGCATAATTTTTTTAATTAGGTTTATTTAGAAAGAATAGTGAGCTCAGCACTACATTCTGCCAGCATTCTGTTAATAGCCGAGAAGAGCGCATCATTAGCTATAGCGTAAATGTCCAACTCTTCTTCTGCGAAAGTACTAAAAGCCGCATTTCCATAAAGTCTTTTTCCTTGAGAATTATAAAGTGTGAAGTGAAGCTTTAGAGTACGTTCCCCTGATCCGAAATTAGCATCTGTAGGCTGAGGCTTATTAATATCTAACTCATTAATAAAAAGAAGATAGTCAAAGTCGGAATCAGCTAAAACCTGACCAAAAACCCATCCAGTGTCTACTTTAGTGTTCATAAACCTAGATTTTCCATCGTAGAATTCTTTGAGTTCTCCATTCTCTAAATACGCTCCCCTCGCACTATATTTTTCCTCGGTTGCCTCCTGAAGTTTGTTCCATATCTTCTGAACTCTAGTCTCTTCAACTTTGGACCGGACTGTTATTAGGTCATAATCGAACCCTTGAGCGATTTGAATTTTGTGTGTGATAGAATCTAAAGAATTAGCGTGAGTTATTCGCCAATTTTCGGCACCGTTTAAGGCCACCATATCACTTATGTAGCCTTTAAAAAACGACCTTACTTCACGGAAGTCCATGTCGTTATATCTTCCTATTTCATGGATAACGTTAGACAAAAACATTTTATCCATCATAGGAACTAAAAGCACTTCTTTTTGGGCCTCTGAAGAATAAGAAATCTCATTTCTATCTCCGGTAGTTTCGTCCTGTGCTAATGTTTTTAGGGTTGTAACGCTGAGAAACAACACGAGAATACTAATCCATTTATACATAAAGCTAAGCTAGCTGAAAATGATAGAACCAATTAGAGCTAGAAGTAGATAGAATTAAGATCCAAATGTTAATTGTAAAACGGTAACTTAACCGCTAATCCACTTCCAAATATCATTTCCATTAGCATAGAGAACTAGCGTTAATAACAGAAGCATTCCCAGCATTTGAGCTATCTCCATAAATTTTTGTGGAGGAGTTTTCCCTGTAATAATCTCATAAAGTAGAAACATAACGTGTCCACCGTCCAGCGCAGGAATAGGGAGGATATTCATAAAGGCTAAGATCAACGATAAAAATGCTGTAGCCACCCAGAACCCTTCCCAATCCCATCCAGGGTTGAACATTCCGCCTATTGCGCCAAACCCTCCCATCTGCTTAACCCCAGCAGAAGAAAAGATAAATCGAATAGAAACTACGTAATCCGTTAACTTCTCAACGCCTAAGTTATATCCCGCACCAAAACTTTCTACGAATGAATAATCAATATGTTCAATTCCCAGGATCTCCATAGATGAGCGAGGCCTGAACCCCAATTTCCCGAGAGTATCTACTCGAGCAGACACATCTTTAGAAGCACCATTTCTTATAATTGTCAGCTTTACGTTTTCTCCTTTTACTGTTTGAAGTAAATCAGCCAACATATCGAAGTATGGAGTTGGAATGCCATTTACAGCTGTGAGCTGGTCATCTTGTAGGATGTCAAATTCTTTTAATGGACTATCTGCAGCTATAGTGTCTATGAATATAGGAATCCTTGGAGCGATCAATACTATCTTACCCGTATTTAGCATTTGTTGTCCCAGGTCATCAGGCATTACCGCTTTTCTTGCTACTCCATCTCTTTCATAACCTACTTCTTTAATACCATTTAGAAACAGCGATTTATTAATTTTTTCGGCGGAGCTAGGAGTGATTCCGTCCAACGTTAAAATATTGTCTCCATCCTGCAGGCCATATTCATAAAGCATACTGTCTACGGCAAAACCGTTTACGGCATTCTTTACTGGCAGTATAGTCTGGCCCCACACACCCATAACCATCATGTAAATTAAAAAGCCTAACACGAGATTTACGGTTACTCCACCTAGCATTATAATTAACCTCTGCCAAGCTGGTTTAGACCTAAATTCCCAAGGCTGAGGCTCTGAGTTCAATTGTCCTTTATCCATACTCTCATCGATCATTCCGGAGATTTTCACATATCCACCAAGAGGTAACCAGCCTATTCCATATTCTGTATCTCCTTTTTTAAACTTAAAAAGAGCAAACCCAGCATCGAAAAACAAGTAGAATTTTTCTACTCTAGTCTTAAACCATCTAGCAGGCAGAAAATGACCAGCTTCATGTAATACGACTAAAATAGAAAGGCTTAAGAGTAATTGTAACGCTTGATTGAGCATGAAATGTCTGATTTAGAAACAGCAAATGTATGAAGCACAGAAGAAGTTAAGTTCAAATAATTCATAACATTATCAGCACAGTGCAATGGGCTTGTATTTTTATTAGAAATTTGTGTAGTGCAATTTATGTTTATTCATCACCGTTTTCCGTTACATGGCAAAGTCTGCGAAGAAAAAAAATAGACCCAAGAAAGCTCTAACGACTCAGAGAGACAGGAAGTACAAGCGATTAACCTGGTTAATCGCATTAAGTCCCATTTTAGGGTTGGCGGCACTTTTTATAAATGCTTCTTTCGCTGATTTACCGAAAGTAGCAGATTTAGCTAACCCCGAGACTAAACTAGCTACACAGATTTTCACATCAGATGGGGAGGTTTTGGGAAAGTACTTCTCCCAGAACAGAACAGACCTCTCGTTTGATGATTTACCTCAAGATATTATCAATGCCTTAGTATCCACAGAAGATGAACGATTTTTTGGGCATAGCGGGGTAGATTTTTATAGTACAGCAAGAGCTATTTTACTTGCTGGCGCAAGAGGCGGCGGGAGTACTATAACTCAGCAGCTAGCTAAACTTCAGTTTACTAAGAAGAAAGATGTAAGCACGATACTGCCGTACTATCTCTATCGACTACTCGTAGAGAAGCCCGGAGAATACATAGTAGCTTCTAGGCTAGAGAAAACTTACACTAAAGAAGAAATACTTACGCTTTATTTTAATGAATATGACTTCCTCAATCAGGCAGTTGGACTTAAGTCAGCAGCCAAAATTTATTTCGATAAAAGCGTAGACGAGTTAAAAATTGAGGAATGCGCTATGCTTGTTGGAATGTTTAAAAACTCCTCTTATTATAACCCGCTAAGAAGAGACTCGCTGGTTCACCATAGAAGAAATGTAGTGCTTAGCCAGATGGTGAGAAATTTATTTCTGACTAAAAATGAGTTTGACTCATTGAAAGTGCTTCCCCTAGGATTAAACTACCAGAAAATAAGTCATGATGAAGGGAGCGCCCAATACTTTAGAGAAGAGCTAAGAAAGAAAGTGAAAAACATCATTAATGAAAAAAATGATGACGATGAGTACGTTCGTTTAAAAAATGATGGGACCAAGTTTGACATATATAGCGATGGCTTGAGGATATATACTACTATCGACAGCAGAATGCAGAATTATGCAGAATGGGCCGTTCAGGAGCATTTACAGAAAGAACTGCAAGCCGCCTTTAAAAAAGAGTTGAACTGGCTTAAAAAGGATAATTACCCGTTCTATAACGGGATCTCTGAAAAGAACAGAGAGAAGCTTATGAAACGGGCGAAAAAAAAGTCTCCTAGATGGAGAACGCTGCACGGAAAAGAATGTCCTAACTGTGGAGGAACTGGGCATATTAGCCTAACCTCTGTTAATGGTTTAGACTCATTCTTCTGCGCAGGTTTTGGCTGTGGAAAACAATGGCCAAAGCTAGATGAAAAGCAGATGGAGGTAATATGGGATACCCCTACTAAAACGAAGGTGTTCACTTTTGCAGGAATACGGGATACGGTAATGACCCCTTTAGATTCAGTGAAGCATCATCTAGCTATTTTAAATGCGGGAATGGTGGCTATGGATCCTGCCAATGGTCAGATAAAAGCATGGGTAGGAGGTGTGAATTATAAGTACTTTAAATATGACCATGCAGGACAAGCTAAAAGACAAGTAGGATCCACGTTTAAGCCGTTTGTTTATGCTAACTCTATGAGAAGCGGAATGCATCCATGTGAAGAAATCCCGAACGTAATCACTTGTGTAGAAGCTGGGGCTGGTCAAAAGCCATGGTGTCCTAAAAATTCAGGTGGGGGGTATGGAGATATGGTTTCACTGTCTGACGGGCTTACGAATTCTATGAATACCATTACTGCCTACCAAATAAAAAGATTCGGAACTGAGGCTGTAGTGAAGCTTGCACATAAAATGGGGATAGTAAATGATATCCCTAATGTCCCCTCTATAGGTTTGGGAACAGTAGAGCTTACCGTGAAAGAGATGTGTTCGAGCCTTTCTACTTTCGCTAATCAAGGAGTGTACATCGAACCGATATTTATAACTCACATAGAAGATAAGAACGGAAATATCATTTATGAATCTGATCAAAGAACCCGTCAGGCTATTGACCCAAAGACCGCCTATCTCACACTTAATATGATGAAAAGGGTAATTAAAGAGGGAACTTCAATGAGGCTCGGGTTCTCAAAACCTTATGGCGGAATCGACTTTCCTTTAGCTGGAAAAACGGGAACTACCGATGATAACGGTGACGGTTGGTTTGTGGGGTTAACGCCTAATATTTCAGCGGCTGTTTGGGTTGGCGCTAGCAACCGCGCAATCAGATTTAGAACTACACGAAGCGGGCAAGGAGCTAATACAGGGTTGCCTATTTTTGGTTACTTCATAAATAAAGTTTATCAAGATACAACCATAGATATAAATAGAGGGGACTTCAAAAAGCCAGATATCGACCTAGATAGCTATTTAGATTGTGAAGAATATTATGACATTCAGAATAATTCAGGAGGGTTTGATAATGATGACTTATTTGGTGGTGGTGTAGATGATTTTTAACAGAATCCATAATAGAATTACAACATGGCAATAAATAAACAAGTAGCTAACGTAGAGGAGGCCTGTAAGGGAGTAAGGAGTGGAATGACACTTATGCTTGGAGGCTTTGGATTATGTGGAATACCAGAAAATAGTATAGCCGAGTTAGTAAAAACTGGAGTAAATGAGTTAACCTGTATTTCCAATAATGCTGGAGTTGATGATTTTGGACTCGGGTTATTATTACAAGGCAAACAAATCAAAAAGATGATTTCTTCTTATGTAGGAGAAAACGATGAATTTGAACGCCAAATGCTTTCTGGAGAATTAGAAGTAGATCTTATTCCTCAAGGCTCGTTAGCAGAAAGATGTAGAGCTGGAGGAGCAGGAATACCAGCTTTTTTCACGCCAGCAGGTTACGGTACAGAGGTCCAAGGAAGGAAAGAGGTGAGAATGTTCAAAGGGAAACCACACATTTTAGAAACTGCCTTGGAAGCTGATTTTGCTATAGTAAAAGCATGGAAAGGGGACTCTTCTGGTAATTTAATTTTTAAAGCTACCGCGAAGAACTTTAATCCTTTGATGGCTATGGCTGGTAAAACAACCATCGCTGAGGTAGAAGAACTAGTTCCAATGGGCGAGCTAGACCCGAATGAGATTCATACACCAGGAATCTTTGTCCAAAGAATTTTCCAGGGAGAGAAATACGAAAAAAGAATAGAACAAAGAACCACTCAACCTAAAGTTTAATTACTGATAGATATGTTGGATAAAAACGGAATTGCGAAGCGAATAGCCCAAGAGTTACAGCATGGGTATTACGTAAATTTAGGAATAGGAATTCCTACTCTAGTAGCTAACTTTATTCCAGAAGGAATAGAGGTTGAGTTTCAATCAGAGAACGGAATTTTAGGAATGGGGGCATTTCCAGAAGAAGGAGATGAAGATGCAGATTTAATAAATGCAGGTAAGCAGACCATTACCGCTATGCCTGGATCGGCTTATTTTGATTCTGCTACTAGTTTTGCCATGATTAGAGGCAGACATGTGCAGTTAACTGTTTTGGGAGCTATGGAAATAGCTCAGAATGGAGACATAGCCAACTGGAAAATCCCAGGAAGAATGGTGAAAGGAATGGGCGGAGCTATGGATTTAGTAGCATCTGCAGAAAACATCATCGTAGCCATGATGCATACAAATAAGCGGGGAGAATCTAAACTTTTAGAGAAGTGTTCTCTTCCCTTAACAGGAGTAGGTTGCGTAAAAAAAGTAGTGACTAACTTAGCAGTTATGGAGATCAAAGATAACGGGTTTTACTTGGTAGAAAGAGCGCCAGGAGTAAGCATAGATGAAATAGTAGAGGCTACAGACGGAAGATTAATAGTACCAGGAGATAATATTCCAGAGATGGATATTTAAGAGCAGCCTAATCAGTCATCGAAAGGGGGTGTATTATTGAACTATGAAACAGAAATAGTAACACTCACGTCACGCACATTTCCATTAATAGGGGGGTTCAATTTTTTCACAGTAACCACCGCTTTTTCTAAAGTAGGAAGTTCGATTTTCATCCGCTTACCTATCCGCCAAGCCACCTGTTCAATAAGCTTACTTCTAATAGCCATTTCCTCCTCCACTATTCTGTTCACTACTACGTAATCTATTGTCTTAGTAAGATCATCGTTCTCAGCGGCTTCTTGGAAATTAGTGTGCATTTCCACATCTACTTCATAAGTCCCACCTATAAGCTCCTCTTCATGAAGACATCCATGATTAGCATATAGTTTGATTTGATTCAGCTTTATAACTCCCATTAGAGTGCAGCTTTAAGCGAAGCAATGCTCCCAAGATTATTCTTCATTCTCTGCAGACATTCCTCTTTTCCAAGAAAAGCCATGATTTCAAATAAATCTGGCCCACCACCTAGCCCACTCAAAAGTAACCTTAAAGCAGGGCCTATTTGACCAAACCCCAACTCTTTGACTTCCATAAACGCAGTAAATGTTTCTTTAGCAGTTGCAGCATTGAAATCTGTAATTTCTCCGAAATCAGCGGCTAGTTGAGTCATCAAATCCCCACTTTGCTCTTTCCATTTTTTCTTCACTGTCTTTTCATCAAAGGACACAGGGGAATTAAACAAGTATTCAACGTCTAAAAATTCATGAATAAAAGAAACTCGCTCTTTTAATAAGTGAACTATTCCAGCCAATTGATCATTAGAAACATCATGAGTAAGATCTTCTTTCAGAGGGTTAAGAAGAGAGCACAGCGTCTCGTTGTCCATAGCTCTGAGCCAGTTCTCATTGAACCATTTAGCTTTCTCAGGGTCGAATCTAGCGCCTGATTTTACCACGCGGGGCAGAGAAAAAGCGTGTATCATTTCTTCATGCGGAAAAATCTCTTGTTCTGTTCCAGGGTTCCATCCTAGCATGAGCAGCATATTTATGAAAGCTTCGGGTAAATAGCCCTCTTCTTTATAGCCTGCATACGTTTCACTTTCTGTTTTGTCATACCATTCTAAAGGAAACACAGGGAAGCCAAATTTAGCGCCATCTCTCTTACTTAATTTTCCATTACCAGTAGGCTTAAGAATCAGAGGAAGGTGAGCGAATTTAGGGGCGTCCCAGCCAAAAGCTCTATAAAGTAGAAGGTGTAATGGAGCAGAAGGGAGCCATTCTTCACCTCTAATCACATGAGTAATTTCCATCAAATGATCATCAACGATGTTGGCAAGGTGATAAGTAGGCATCCCATCCGATTTGAAAATCACTTTATCATCCAATAAATTAGACTGGAAGCTTACTTCATTTCTGATTTCATCAGTAAAAGTAATAGTCTCGTTTTCAGGAGTTTTAAATCGAATCACATAAGGCGCGTCCGTAGCGAATTTTGCACTCATCTCCTCCTCTTTCATACTCAGAGAGTTATTCATCTCCTCTCTAGTTCCTATACCATACTTCCAATCTCCTTTTTCAGAAGACTTTCTTCTGGTACTTAACTCCTCAGCCGTATCCCATGCGTAATATGCATTTCCGGAATCTATTAATTGGTCGGCATATTTAACATACATTTCTTTTCTTTCCGACTGTCTGTATGGCCCATGTTTACCTCCTGTCCTAGGTCCTTCTGAGGGCATTATCCCGCACCATTTCAGTGCAGAAACAATGTACTCTTCTGCTTCTTCTACATAACGAGCTTGGTCAGTGTCCTCTATTCTAAGAATAAAAGTTCCACCATGTTTTTTAGCGAATAGATAGTTGTAAAGAGCTGTTCTCACACCGCCCATATGAAGAGGCCCAGTAGGGCTAGGCGCGAATCTCACACGTGGTTTTAAATCAGACATGGTATAAATATTTTTTCTGGCTGCAAAGTTAGTGAACTACAAAGGTTTTCCTTGTGCCAGAAAAGGAAGAAAAATCAAGCAAATTAATAAGAACAGTGAAGGATTAATTTTTGATGGAATAAACAAACAAATAAAAAAAGCCCTCTTAAAAGAGGGCTTTACTGTTGTCCCACAAGGACTCGAACCTTGAATGCCTGTACCAAAAACAGAAGTGTTACCATTACACCATGGGACAATCTTCTTTCATTTCTGAAAGCGGGTGCAAATTTAATAAATTTCTATCTTAGATTTGACGGAAAATCTAGAGATTTTAGTTCAAAATGAACTTTTTCTCTTAAACCTCTTCCAATTGAAAGAAATTCTTAATTATATAAATGGCCGTTTTCAGCCTGCAGCGTCAGGAAACACTATGGATAATATAAAACCATCTACTGGAGAAATCTATGGGACTATTCCCGAATCTGGAGTAGAAGATATAGCTCAAGCAGTAAATTCTGCTGAAAAAGCTTTCCCTTTATGGAAATCTACCCCTAAAGAAAAACGCTCAGCCATTCTTTTTCGCTTAGCGGATTTAATAAAAGAGAATCTAGATGAGCTTGCTATGGCAGAAGCCATCGATAACGGGAAACCGGTTTCATTGGCTAAAGCGGTGGACATCCCTAGAGCAGAAGCTAATATTCGTTTCTATGCCAATGCCATTACTCAGTTTAGCTCTGAAGCTCACCATATGGAAATAGGAGCGATTAACTACACGCTGAGGAAACCAATAGGGATAGTAGGATGCATTTCACCATGGAATTTGCCCTTGTACTTATTTACGTGGAAAATAGCTCCAGCGCTAGCAGCAGGGAATTGTGTGATAGCCAAGCCATCAGAGGTGACTCCTATGACTGCATATCTCTTAAGTAAGCTAGCCAAAGAGGCTGGCTTGCCAGACGGAGTTCTGAATGTAATTCACGGAACAGGCCCTTCTGCTGGAGACGCTATTATTTCTCACCCTAAGATTAAAGCGATATCTTTCACAGGAGGAACTAAGACAGGACAATATATAGCCGCTAAGGCCGCTCCAGAGTTCAAAAAACTCTCTCTGGAGTTAGGGGGTAAAAATCCGAGTATTATTTTCGCTGATTGTGATTTTGATACTATGCTGGACACAACTGTCCGAAGCAGTTTTGCTAATCAAGGACAAATCTGTCTTTGTGGAAGCAGAATTTTCGTAGAGGAGCCTATCTATGAAAAATTCAGAGAGGCATTCTTAGAAAAAGTGTCAAAAATGCGTGTTGGTAATCCAGAACTTCCCGAAACTAAAATGGGCGCAGTAGTATCTGAGCAGCACATGAATAAAGTGTTGGAGTTTGTGGACCTAGCGAAAGAAGAAGGAGGAACAGTATTAACTGGAGGAGTGCAAGTAAAACTAAAAGGAGCGTTGCAAGGCGGATTTTACATACAACCGGCTATCATAGAGGGGTTATCTTTTGATTGTAGAACAAATCAAGAGGAGATTTTTGGGCCTGTGGTGACTATAATGCCTTTCAAAACAGAGAAAGAAGTCTTGAGGTATGCCAATAGCACCAAGTATGGTTTGTCTGCCACAATTTGGACTGAGAATCTTTCTAGAGCTCACCGGATGGCGGAGCAGATAGAATCTGGAATAGTTTGGATAAATTGCTGGTTGCTCAGAGATTTAAGAACACCATTTGGAGGAGTAAAAAACTCTGGCGTTGGAAGAGAGGGCGGTTTTGAAGCGCTTAGATTTTTCACCGAACCTCAAAATGTCTGTGTGAAGTATTAAAGCGCTTACTTCTAAATCAGCATCAGCAACAGAATCCTTATGGCCGTTGGTAAAAAGCCACCCAAATTTAGCAGTACACAAACCTATCAGAAAAAATCATATCGGTTAATTAAATTTTTCTAGAAGAGGAATTTGAAATAATAGGTTTTCGTATCCCAAATAATTACTATTATTATCCCAGTATAATCTATTTGAAACCTTTGCATAAAAGTCTTCAATTTGAAAATCAAAATATACTTGCAAATCAAATTTCGAAATCTCTTTAAAGTCTGAAGTGCGATAAACAGATAATATCTGGTTAACTAAAACAGCAATATATTTTCTATTAGGACTAATTCTGTAGGTAAGTAAGTTGATTTCTTTTGGATTATTAGCCTGAGCAAGAAGGTCTACCTCAGCAATCTCATTATTGTCTTTACTAATCTTGAGTAAAAAGCTACTATAACGACTCTTGCTTTTATCAATATTAAGTTTATAGTCTGATTTAATGGAAAACAATCCACTCGAATCCCAGTATCGAATACAGCCATTAAATTTTTCAAACAACTCACTTCCTATTTTCTCGTCAACGATGAATTTTTCATGCCCATCACAGTAGGGTAGATTCGCATTTAAGACTAATCCATACTCTCCGAGGTAAAGGCCTATCCCGTCACTACCATCCCTATAATCGCTTTTCTTAGGACAACAATTAATTAATTTGTCATAAAGATACCAGCTCTGCATTTGTGAAAAGTCTGCTTGATAACCCAGTTTATTAATTCTTTTAACTTGGAATTTATCCGAATAATCAAAGTAATTATTGAGACCTCCAGCGGCAATATGATATGAGTAAATCTCACTATTAAATTCTTGGTGTCTTTTTTCATCTCTGTATTTGTTATTCGCAAATGAAAGATTATCCATTACTTCAAAGGAATATTCAGGTACAATCGAACTGAAAATTGCAGAGTCTTTAAATATTAATTCAACAAAAAATGGGGTGCACTTTTTTCTTAAAGGTGAGAGGGCTGAATAAATTATCCAATAAGACCCTAGGTTATCCTCAGTAGTTAATTGTTCAGCATCTTTTTTATTAACTGAAATATTTATGGGTATATGTGTTTCTCCAAAGCTTAGAGATACAAAATATTGCTCCTCTTGTAATGAATAATTACTACTGTTGAACATAGAAAGATTTTGTAAGGTATCTACTTTTATATTTTCTGTTTGGCTAATATAGAATCTCTCTTGATGAAGACTTAATTCTTTCTTTAGTGTTTCTGCTTTAGCAACAAATAATTCATAAATATCTTTGTATCCCTGAAAATCACTTTTCGACATTATTAACGAATCACTTGCGTTTTCTATCTTTGCAGAAACTATAGCCATCTCTCTTTGAGTTTGTTCAAATATTTTAGAATTGACATGTTCTATTGAACGCGTATCAAACTCATAAATATGCGGAAGCCCAGCGCTGAAATAAAGTTTATGACTAGACTCTGATTTTAAAAGGTTCCAACTTTCAGAACGACCATACTCGGACATCCTAAATACTTTGTTTTTTTCAGGTTTCACTTTTATCTCATCGAGTAGGGGTTTTTTATTAATTATTCTTTCTATTTCATCAATATTCAATCTTATTGTATAGTGGTTAATACCTATACCATTTTTTTTAATAAGGATATCTAATGTTTTGTTTTTAAAAGATATTACTGGAAATGGATTCCCAACAGGGGGCCTCAAATCAAAACCCCCAATCTTAGGGTCTAAATTGAGCTTCCCTTGAATTATGGCTTTTCCATTTTCATTTACTGACATCCAACAAAATTCATCACCCCTCCAAGCATCTTGGAGTAAAATTTCGTAAGATTCTCCGTCTAGTAATTCTCGATCAACAAAAATTTCTCTATCATAAGTTGAACCCTGAAACAACGCTAATAAACTGCTTAGTTTTTTTATGTGGGATTCATTTGAAGAATTCCAACCATTCACCGCTCCAAAAATCCAATTATTTTTATATCCTCTTTCACTTTCTGTAACCATCCAATTTTCAGGTATAATTAAGTGATTTTCATGTTTTAATGAATTTAAATTAATGATACTGTGTGCGATTAACTCTTTTGAAAGTATTTTACTCGATCCTAAAAGAACCTGATCATTATCATATAAAACGATAAATTGCCCAAATTTTCTAAATCCATTATACTTAGAAAAATCCATATCATTTATTGCGCTGACATACTTGTTGTTTATAAATTCAAATAACCCATTATCTCTTATTACATAAACCTTGTTAATATAAAAGAAAACTTTTTCTTGCGCTCCAAAAACATGAGTCACCTCACCGTTTATTAGTGATACCAAAGATTTTTTTTGCTCACCTCCTTCAGAGATATCGATTAAACATCGATTTCCACTTGAGTTAATAGATGTATTCCTAAAATTCTTCCAACTTATTGTTTTGTCTTGCCCTGGCGCCGTGGGGAATGTATACGTAACCTTATTAAGGCCTTTATTGATATCAAGGACCTTTAAATTATCTTTAATATAGCTTCCGATATTTATATCTGTAAGCGTTTGATTTATTAAAGAATGCTGAGAGCTTAAATTACCTTGTCCAAAAACAACAGTTGAAGCTGAAAGAAAAGTTAAAAGTATCGTGTGAAAAGTCTTAATATGCTGTCCATTCATAAGGGGCATTTTTTTAGTAAAAACAAAAATACAACTAGCAATTATATTATAATTTACTTCGGGATATTCTTTTTTAACATTTATCTGATGTTTTGTTATTGCTGAAAGAAACTTGTTTCAAGGCTTTTGGGGATTTATTTAAATGATAAAACCAATCTAAAGCAAATATTCTTTAGGATTTCCTGTTAAAAGAGTCAAAATGGGGAAATATGTCTAACACTTTTCTGTGCATAACGCTCGCAGTAATTCCTTAAAGCCATGGACTTATTGGTGAGATTTGTACCAATAAATATACTTACTATGAGAAAAACATACGGTTACACTGCCATGCTGATTTTGGGTTTAATGTTTATTTTCCAGTCATGCGTACCGAATAGAAAATATCAGGAGTTATCTACCGAAAAAACTACTATAGAGACAGATAACGTCACACTTCGAGAGAATAACGAGACAATGACTACTCAGATCAATGAGACTAAGGCTGAAAATGAAATAATGAATGAGAAGTTAGAAGGATTGAAGTCTGACACGACAATTTTGGGAACGTCACTCAGACATATGACTGGTCAGTATAATAAAATAAATGAGTTAAATGATATTATGTCTGCTAAAAGCAGCGCGTTACTAAAGGAGTCTATAGATGAAAATAAGGAGTTACTTCTAGAACTAGATGTAACCCGCCAGTTGCTGTTAAATAAAGAAGATATGCTGAATCTATTAGAAGCAGATCTAAACGAAAAGAGCGCCAATTTAGATGCATTGTCTTCGGACTTGGAATCTAAGTCTGCTAGAGTATATGAACTAGAACAGTTATTAGAAGCTCAGCAGACAGCGGTTAACTCTCTTAAAGATAAGGTTTCTAATGCTCTACTCGGTTTTGAAGGAAAAGGACTAACAGTAGAACAGAAAAACGGAAAGGTGTATGTTAGTCTTGAGGCTAATCTGCTTTTCCCTTCTGGTAGCACAGTTATAAATCTAGATGGAAAGCAGGCCCTAATTGATTTAGCTAAAGCTGTAGAGGATCAGTCCGATTTAGAAATAATTGTAGAAGGACATACAGATACAGATAAAATGAACTCTCCTAGTCATCCTAGAGATAATTGGGAGCTTAGTGTGTTAAGAGCTACTTCAGTGGTGAAGATAATGACGGCTAACAGTGCTATCAAACCATCTATATTAAGCGCTAGCGGGAAGTCAGAGTACGTTCCCGTAGATTCTTCAGATAAGTCTAAAAACAGAAGGATAGAGATAATCCTATCGCCTAACTTGGATGAGCTATTTAAAATAATAGAAGGGTAAGAAAACATCATGAAATCAATCATAACAATCTTTTTCTTTTTTACATCAGGACTCCTGCTTTCGCAACAAACGCAAAGCATAACCATCAGTTCAGGCGGAGTTGACAGGGATTTCTTTTTGTATGTTCCGGAAATTTATGATGACGCTACACCTGCTCCGCTTGTTTTTTGTTTCCATGGATACGGAAGCTCTGCCATTGCAAATGTTAGTTATACAGGTTTTAGACCTGTTGCCGATACAGCGGGGTTTATTTTAATTACGCCTCAGGGAACACAAGATGCATTTGGCACACCTCATTGGAATGTGGGTTGGGGGACGAGTAGTGTCGATGATGTTTCATTTGTTGAAGATATGATTGACTATGTTAATGATAACTACAACCTGAATAACGACAGAATATATTCAACTGGCATGTCAAATGGGGGATTCATGAGCTACCTATTGGCTTGTCAATTAAACGATAAAATTGCGGCAATTGCATCAGTGACAGGTTCCATGTCACCTCCGACTGCGAGTAATTGTAATCCAAACCACCCTACCCCTATTCTCCAGATTCATGGAACTGCCGATCCTACAGTTCCATATGAAGGAGACATTTTTTCCCAAAATATCGATGATGTACTTTCTTATTGGGTCAATCATAACAACTGCAATACAACACCCTCACAAACACCTATCCCTGATATTAATGAAGGAGATGGAAGTACCGTAGATCACTTTATTTATGGAAGCGGAGAGAACGGGGCAACTGTAGAGCTTTTCAAGGTTTATAATGGAGGGCACGATTGGCCAGGTGCATTTGGTAATTTTGACATCAGCTCAAACATTGAGATTTGGAAATTCTTTTCCAAATTTGATATCAATGGAACACTATCCTTACCAATTAACTATTCTGGGTTTTCTCTCAATATTATCCCAAACCCATCGTATGAAAATATAACTGTCGAACATTCATTCGAAATCGGGACGGCATTTAAAATAATGGATCTTCATGGAAAAGAAGTTCAGGCAGGAATTCTTAACAGTAAAACACAGCAGCTGAATATTTCACATTTAAACTCTGGGTTTTATCTTTTTTTCTGCAATGGATTGAGCATGAAACTGGTTGTTAATAATTAGAGTTCCAATATTTATGCATCAATAAAAAAGCCTTGCGATGATCGATCGCAAGGCTTTTTTTAGTTGATGTTTTTATTTTATTGAAGAACCAAGTTAAATGAACCCTCAGTTAGGTTGAAGTTAAATGACTCTGTAAAGTTATACATCTGTCCTTCGAAAGTTCCTGATATGATGGTTCCAGGAGTAACTCCTATTGAAGTAAAGTTAACCATAACATCAGAATTTGGAGTATCGGTTAAGAAGTTTCCATAGATACCGTACTCTAGTCCTATGACATAACCAGCTCCTGCGGTAGTTTGATTGAAGTTTACTGTATTCCCGTCCGCTAGTGTTTGAGCATTAGGAATTAAGAAAGTTATTTGCTCATCAGCTCCACCGCTTCCAGAAAGAGTTATGTTGAATACGAGATCACCTTCTAAAGTAGCAGTAGCTCCTCCATAAGCTTCGAAGTTACTATTGTTCGCTCTAAAGATGATTTGTCCCTGACTAGCCATTTGACAGGGAGGACAGAATAATCCATCTCCGCAGTCTATACCTGTTTCTAAACCATTCATTATTCCATCCTCACAGGTAGGCTCTGGGCATGCTGGACAATCAGGTCCTCCACAGTCTATCCCCGTTTCTAAACCATTCATTTCTCCATCATCGCATGAAGGTACAGGGCATGGGTAGCAGTCTGGCCCACCACAATCTACACCTGTTTCACTAGGGTCTAGCACTCCGTTTATACAGCTTCCTGTGGTAGAACAAGGATCGCAGTTTTCTCCGCCACAATCTATACCAAGTTCATCCTGATTAATAATCCCATCATTACATGTAGGACACGCGTCACAATTAGGACCACCGCAGTCTATGTCTATTTCTCCGAAATCAGGATCCCAAAGGCCGTTTGTACATGAGGGTGGGCAAGGATCGCAATTTGCTCCTCCACAATCGACATCAAACTCTCCATTATTTAGGATTCCGTCAAAGCAGTTAGCGGGGATTAAGTTATCGTCATTTAAACAGCTGGAAATAACAACTGTAAGTGTGAGTAAAGCAATAAAGCCGGGTAGGATTTTTCTTAAGTTCATATTAACTAATCTCTCTTTTGAAAATTAAATTACAAGCGCTAAGATAACTATTAACTTTATGTTTGTAGAAATATTTTATCGTAAATATTGAGTAGAATAGGCATTTAAATCGCTAAAACCATAGGAAATGGAGTACAAATGGGTGAAAAAAAAAGAAGTAGAAATTGCTGAATATGAACCACTTAAGAATAAATTAACCATTCCTGATGTAATAGCTAAAATGCTCATAAGTAGGGGGGTTAACTCTTTTGATAAGGCCAAAGAATTTTTCCGGCCAAGGCTAGAGAATTTACATGACCCATTCTTAATGAAAGATATGGACAAGGCAGTAGATCGCATGGTACAAGCCATAAAAAATAATGAGAAAATTATCGTTTATGGAGATTATGATGTGGATGGAACCACCTCAGTATCGATGATGACTCACTTTTTAAAAACCTACTCGGACTGCATAATAGAGTACTACATTCCAGATAGATACTCTGAAGGCTATGGAGTAAGTGAGAAATTTATAGCCTCTCTAGAAGCCAAAAACCCGCACTTAGTGATTACTCTTGATTGTGGAATTAGAGCTGTAGAATTGATAGAAAAAGGGTCTAAACATGGAGTTGACTTTATAATTTGTGATCATCATGAGCCAGGAGAAAATCTTCCGCCAGCTCATGCCGTACTGGACCCTAAAAGGAAAGATTGTGATTATCCTTTTGATGGCCTAAGTGGATGCGGTGTAGGATTCAAGCTTATTCAGGCTGTGCTGACTAAGTTAGATATGGATGAAAGCTTAGCTTATCAGTATTTGGACTTCTTGACCATTAGTATAGGAGCCGATATAGTTCCTATCGATGATGAGAATAGAATTCTGGCGTTTCATGGCCTCGTAGAAATAAATTCAAATCCCAGACCAGGAATAAAATCTGTTCTTGCGCTTGCAGGACTTAAACGAGCAGAGTTAACCATTGAAGACGTGGTGTTTGTCATAGCTCCTAGAATTAACGCAGCGGGCAGAATTAAGCATGCTTTTGCAGCTGTAGAAATGTTGCTAGCTCATTCTGAGGCTGAAGCAGCTTTGGTTTGTCAAGCCATTGAAGAATACAACAAAGAAAGGAGGAGTATCGATAAAGAAATTACGGCTGAGGCGTTGCAATCCTTAAAAAATGATACATTTTATCTTAATTCTCATAGCACAGTAGTCTGGAAAGAAGGATGGCATAAAGGAGTAATAGGAATCGTCGCTAGCCGGCTCATAGAAAATTATTATAAACCGACCATAGTTCTAACCGCGAAAGAAGGTGTGGCCACAGGGTCTGCTCGGTCTGTTAAAGGACTAGACATCCATAAATTACTTATCGAAACGGGAGATTTATTAATCAAGTATGGCGGCCACGAAATGGCGGCAGGTCTTTCTATCAAATCTGAAAATTTACCCGAGTTTAGAGACCAATTTGAAGAGGCAGTGAAAAAAGAAACAGGAGAAAAGCTGTTCTCACCAGAGATGGATGTGGAAATTGAACTGGACTTTAAAGACATTACAGCTAAACTGTATAGGCTGATACACCAATTCTCTCCATTCGGCCCTAAAAACATGACCCCGTTATTTCTAACCAAAAACGTAGAAGATGCGGGTTACTCGAAGCTTGTGGGAGAGACTAAAGATCATTTAAAGCTTACATTAAAACAACCTGCCTCGGGGGATATTTACTTTTCAGGTATTGCTTTTAAACAAGCCGATAAATTCGAGCATCTAAAATCCGGAAAGGCGGTAGATATCGTTTATGCTATAGGAATGAATGAGTGGAATGGAAAGAAAACCTTACAGTTAGAAGTGAGAGATATAAAGCCTTCAGTTATTTGATTGGAGCATTGTGCATTACGCGCTGAGGGAAAGGAATCATTATATTATTTTCTCTAAAAGCCTTGTCTATAGAGAACCTAATTTCACTTTGTATGACTTCTGAAGTCCATGATTTTCTAGCCCAGAATAAGAGTCTGAATTGCAACGCTGAATCTCCAAAATTTTCAAACCAAACGGCATATCCTTTATGTTTAATAGTAAGTTTGTGGTTTTGAGCACACTCGATCAGAATCGACTTAACCAAATCTGTATCAGACCCATAAGCCACGCCTATATTTATATGAAACCTAGATAGAATGTTCTGATGGCTCCAGTTCACCACGTTGTTAGTGGTTAGCTTACTATTTGGAATAAGCACATAGTTACCATCTCTGTTTTTCACCTTTGAAGTTCTAAGATTAATTTCTTCCACCTCTACTACCATGTCGTCTATCTCAAGAATATCTCCTTTATGGATAATCCCTTCAAAAAAGATTACTAGACCCGAAACCATATCTTGAAATATAGATTGAAGCCCTAACCCAATGGCTGCTAAAAAAGCAGCAGAACCTATAAGCAGGGCGTTAATATTAACTCCTATGTTATCTAAAACTAGAGCTGTTGCTATAACGAAGAGCATATACCTTAAAAGCTTTACGATAGTATAAATCTTAGCAGAATCGAAATCATCATTCTTACTGGTCAGACGATTTAAAATGAACTTTACAGAGCGCACAAAAAGGTGTATTGCTAAAAAGACAATTAAAATGAAAATCAAACTGTAGAGTGATACAGAAACATGATCCGTATGGATGAGAGGATAGTTCAATACCTCGAGTATTTCTTTCATTTTTAATTATTGAATGATTGCGGTAAAATTAACCAAAGTCTAGCGAAAAGCTAAAACTATTATCCCTTGGAAAAGCAAAACGCCATCAGCTATAATAGTGTAATAATGATAGCTTCTTTTCTCACTAGAGACAGAAGCCAAAGCTAGGGAGGACAAGGAGGTAAGAACTATGGGGAGCATGAACCGACTAGAGTCTGAATGACAGATAGAAACTAATATTAGAATAGAGCTCAAAGTGATTAGAACCAGACTCAATCTCTGGGTACTTCGTATACCTATGGTTTGAGGAATAGTCTTAAGTTCAGACGGGTCATGTTTTAAGTCTCTGATGTCAAAAAGAACTGTGATTCCAAATAAGAAAAGTAATTGAGAGTTAATTAGCACTAGGTGCCCTAAGTTAAAAGCTTCAAAATTTATATAGATTGGAAAAACCGTAGTAACCCACACCCAAACTATAGCTATAATAAAGATTTTTATAAACGGAATACTTCTAAGGGGGTTTTTATAAAGAGGGATATATCCATATCCTATACCCACAATCCCTGCTGGGATTAGAATGAAATATCCCGAATTAAAATCGCTATAAAATAAGCTTGCTACGGCTGTTAAACTGGATAGCCCTAAGACTATTTTATACTTCCCAGAGGACTTCTTCAGAATCTTTAAAAAACTATACAAAGCTGTTGTCGCTGAGGAGATAAGAAGTAAAGTCAACCAATTAATGGGCACCTTCAGTAGAGTACAAGTGTAGATATAGCTGCCCCCAGCACACAGGCCTATCCAAATAAAGGAGTCCGATATAAATTTTAATAATCTAATCACTGAAGGACTAATCGATAAAAGAAGGCTCCTATAACTGATCCAGCTGCAGCCCCTTTAAGTGCGGACATCACTCGCTTTCCTCTAGCCACTCCTTCATAACCTTCTGCGTATATGAGATTAAATTTATGATTAGGGTTTACGATAGTTTCCCCCTTGATTTTTATGTAAGGAATATACTGTGCCGCGGGATAAATAATGATAGGGACGGTCATTGCCAAAAGGCCTGCCTCGCCGGCTATACTAAGAGCGAGCGTCACCCCTAGACCAGTATAAAATATTTTTTTAGTTTTGTATAGTTCTCGAGCATCTCTCTGTCCTGCTATGTATACTTCTGCTTCAGAAATAGTAAGGTCATCTCCGACTATTTCATTTTCTTTATAATAGAGCTCTTTCATTCCGTTATTGATAATTCCGAAAATTTCACTTTTATGAACTCCTAGCTGCTTTCTTTTCTTTCTTTTCTGAAACTCAAAAACAACTTCAATTTGACTGTCATCGATAATATTGCATTGGAGAATATCTCCATTCATGAAAAAAATAGTATCGTTTAAAGCGGTTTGTCCATTTATGATAAAAGAAATCCCTATGAAAATCAGTGTTGTTAGGCATCGTAAAGTCATAATCAAATATAGTTCAGATAAAACGTGTTGAAAAGTTGGAATCGTTTTTTATTAAATGAAGCTTGTTGTGAGAATTCTAGTAATAGTATAGAGATAAATCAGAAGTATATTTGCGAAAAAAATCATTAAGATGTCTACAGAATCATTTTATTTCAGACACACTGGGTCAGAGGGCAGGGAAGTCGACCAAATGTTAGAGTCCGTAAAGTTTAAAACACTAGACGATTTAATAGATGCTACGGTTCCATCTAGTATTCGTCTAAAAAAAGAGCTTGAACTTCCTGAAAGATTATGTGAATATGATTATTTAAACTTGATGGAGACTAGGGCTGCTCAAAACCAGGTTTTTAAGGCATACATAGGCATGGGATACTATCCCACGGTAGTTCCTTCTGTCATAAGAAGAAATGTACTTGAGAATCCGGGATGGTATACAGCTTACACGCCTTACCAAGCAGAAATAGCTCAAGGAAGATTAGAAGCGTTATTAAACTTCCAGACTATGGTCTCTGAGCTATCAGGAATGGAATTAGCTAATGCGTCTTTATTGGATGAGGCCACTGCGGCAGGGGAGGCCATGACTATGTTTTATAATTTACGATCGAGAACACAGTCTAAGTTTGGAGTCAATAAATTTTTCGTTCACAATTCTTGTTATCAGCAGACTAAAGACGTAATAAAAACTAGAGCTAAAGGGCTGAAAATAGAGGTAGTTTACGGAGACATTAACTCTTTCGAAATAGATGATACTTTCTTCGGAATGTTCTTACAGTACCCTAACTCTAATGGAAGCGTAGAAGATTATTCTGAAACAGTGAATTTAGCCCACGATAAAGGGCTAAAAGTTGCAGTTGCTGCAGACTTAATGAGTCTGGTGCTTCTTACTCCACCAGGAGAATGGGGTGCCGATGCTGTGGTAGGGAACTCACAAAGATTTGGAGTTCCGATGGGATATGGAGGTCCTCATGCAGCATTTTTTGCTACACGAGAAGAGTACAAGAGACATATTCCAGGGAGAATAATCGGAGTTTCTAAAGATAGGTTGGGAAATGCGGCATTAAGAATGGCGTTGCAAACAAGAGAACAGCATATTAAAAGAGATAAAGCTACCTCGAACATTTGCACCGCACAGGCGCTATTAGCCGTTATGAGTTCAATGTATGCTGTTTATCATGGTCCAGTAGGATTAAGAAAAATAGCAAGCGAAATTCATAATCAGACTAGAGCCTTAGCAGACGCTTTAGCGGAATTGGGCTATACTAATGTCAATGAAAGATTCTTCGACACCTTAAAAATAGAAGCAGGAAAAAACTTCGATAATATTAGAATGACAGCCATAGAAAAAGGGCTAAATCTGAGGTATTTCGAAGATGAAAAGTACATTGGGATTAGCCTCAATGAAACAGTAAATCATGAGGATATTATAGAATTAGTTTCAATATTCGTAAATAAACAAGATTTTCCAGCGTTAGCCAATCACGGCAAAGACTTGAATAAAGACATACTGAAAGGATACTTAAGAGAAAGTGAATTTTTGAAACACGAGGTATTTAACAGGTATCAGAGTGAGACCGAAATGATGCGCTACGTGAAAAGGCTTGAGAATAAAGATTTGTCCTTAGTTCATAGCATGATCCCTCTTGGGAGCTGTACTATGAAATTAAATGCAGCTTCAGAGTTAATTCCTATAACATGGACAGCATTTGCAGGAATTCATCCATTCACACCAAGCGAACAAGTCAAAGGATATCATTTAATTTTAGATGAGTTAGCTAAAGATTTATGTGAAATCACAGGGTTTCACAGCGTATCATTACAGCCTAATTCTGGAGCACAAGGAGAATATGCGGGGTTGATGGTAATAAAAAGTTACCATGAAAGTAGAGGAGACCATCACAGAGATATCTGTTTAATTCCCTCATCAGCTCATGGAACTAATCCAGCCAGTTCAGTGATGGCAGGAATGAAAGTAGTAGTAGTTAAGTGCGATACTTCGGGGAATATTGATATTGAAGATTTAAGAGCTAAGGCAGAATTACACAAAGATGTGCTGGCAGCTTGTATGATCACTTATCCATCTACTCATGGAGTTTTTGAAGAGGGAATTATAGACATAACTACTATAATTCATAAAAATGGAGGACAAGTATATATGGATGGAGCTAATATGAATGCACAAGTAGGCTTAACTTCTCCAGGAAAAATTGGAGCAGATGTCTGTCACTTGAATCTTCATAAAACGTTTGCCATTCCTCATGGCGGGGGTGGCCCAGGAATGGGCCCTATAGGAGTAGCAGAACATTTAGCTCCTTATTTACCTCAGCATAATTATGAGAATGAAAACGAAGACTACCATTCTATATCAGCTGCTCCTTATGGCAGTGCGCTAATTCTGCTTATTTCTTATGGATATATAAAAATGTTGGGATCTAGAGGTTTAACTGATTCTACCAAAATAGCTATTTTAAATGCTAATTATATAAAATCAAGATTAGAAGGCCATTATAATGTACTTTATAAGGGAAATGGAGGGACTGTAGCTCATGAGATGATTATTGATTGTAGAGATTTCGTGAAAAGTGCCAACATCGAAGTTACGGATATAGCCAAAAGGTTAATCGATTATGGATTCCACGCACCAACGGTTTCATTCCCAGTTGCGGGAACGATGATGATAGAGCCAACGGAGAGCGAATCGAAGCCTGAGCTAGATAAGTTTTGTGACGCTATGATTTCGATAAGAAAAGAAATCGAAGATGTAAAGAATAATGTGCTGGACGCAGAGGACAATCCTTTAAAGATGGCTCCGCACACTGCGTTAGAAGTTACCGCAGACGATTGGAGTCACCCATATAGTCGAAAAATAGCCGCTTACCCTTTGAACTACCTGGTTACGAATAAGTTTTGGACTTCTGTAGCTAGAGTAGATAATGCGTTTGGCGATAGAAATCTAATTTGTACTTGCCCTTCCATAAGTGAGTATGAAATGGAAGAAGCCTAGTTTTATAGCAGATTTCGGAGGGGATGTAGGCTCTTAATTGTATAAAACATTGAATTGTAGCCCTCCAATATATATATTTGCGAGCAATAATATATTTGACAACAATTATTAACCTTATTAAATTTCTGATATGAAAAAAATTTACATGATTTTAAGCGCTGCGCTTATAACTAGTGGAGTTTTTGGCCAAGTAAACAAGCCAGCTGCCCAATTAGTGAAAAACTCAGCACCAAGAGTTTCTTCCAGTGTGGAAGTGACACCTAACACGGATAGAGATCTTATCTGGGAGAACACATTCTCTGAACCTAACGATTGGATCACTGGAGACTATGGAGCAGTAGGTCTTAACTTTGAGATAGGAACAGGTTTAGAAACTACTGGAGCAGCACAAATACCTGCTATCAGCTCTTTGACTGCTGGTGATGGAACTGCCATGGTAGATTCTGACGGGTATGCAAATCAAACAGGAATCGAAAACTGTTGGATTCAAAATGTTAATCCAATTGACTTTACGGATAACCCATATGTTCAAATCGAATTCGCTACCCAGTATTACATGTGGGATGGAGGAGCAAGTGATGGAAATGAATACTGTCTATTGGAAGTTTCTACAGATGGAACAACTTGGCCAGATGTTGAGACTTATGAAGTAGCAGATGCTGACCCAGGAACTAGATTCGAGGTGTTCCCTAACATGTCTACTCAAGATTATGTTCAAAACCCAACTTTAGTTAGGTTTGACATTTCTGAAGTTGCAGGAGGAGCAGCTGAAGTGTATTTAAGATTTAGATGGGTAGGTACTTACGGATATGCTTGGTTTTTAGATGATATTGAAGTTTTTGATGGATTTGCAAACGATTTATCTGTTGAAGGAACTGCATTCGCAAACGGATCATCATACACCAACGTGAATGGATCTAAATTCGTAGCTGTAGAAGAAATAGATGGAGAAGTAGTTACAGGATTATCGTATACTAAATATCCTGCATCTCAAAGACCTAGCGTTATGGCTTATACTCCAGTAATTAACTGGGGTTCTACTGACCAAGCTGAGGTTGTACTTTCAGGAGAGTTTAACGGAGAAACGAATGCTTCTGAAATGGTAGCTTTAGCTGCGGGAGAAGCTGTAGATTCTTTAGCTGTACTGCAGTGGGAAACTGCTGGATTAGCTGTCGGAGCCTATGACTTTACTCTAACTGTTGCCGGAGAATTAGAAGATAATGATGCTTCTAACAACTCTGCTGTAGCAGGAATTGAAATGACGGATTACATTATGGCTAGAGATGATGACTTGATTAGAGGTCAGACTCCCGGAGGTGGAGATAACCAAGGGGTTGGATTCGCAACTGGGTGTACTTACGAGATTTTCGGTGATGCTGTAGTTTATGCTGTTGACTTTGCTTTAACTACAAACTCTGTTCCTGGAGAAGAGATGTTTGTGCAGTTGTTTGACGCAAGCGGAGCGGATTTCGAATTATTATCTGAATCAGATGAGGTAGAAGTTTATGAAAGTAATTACAACGGTTTTGATGGTGGAGAGGTTACATGGGTAACTGTAACCTTGGACCAGCCAATAGAAGTAACAGCTGGAGATTTGATTTTGCCAGCAGTGTTCTACGAGGGTGGAGCAGGTGTTCAGGTGGGGGAAGCTCAGTCTGACACTCAGGATCAAACGGCATTTATTTTTGGAGACTTTGGAACAGCAGGAGTTGATTGGTATTTTACGAATGACTTGCCTATGGTTAGACTTAACTTTAACCCATCTGCAGTAACTACAGTTGGAGAAGTTGATGCTAGGAATTTTTCTTTAGGTCAGAACGTACCTAATCCAGTTTCTGGACTTACTGCCATCGATTATTCACTTACTCAGAACGCGAGTGTTTCATTTGAAGTACTAGATTTAACTGGGAAGCATATTTTCTCTTCAAATGAAGGAAGAAAAGCTGCTGGACGTTATACTGTGAGCTTTGATACTTCTGAATTAGCTGCAGGAATGTATAGCTATTCATTAGTAGTTAACGGTGAAAAATCAACGAAGAGAATGATTGTTAGATAATTCTTTAAGTTCATTATATTAGGAAGGGCCGTCAATTGACGGCCCTTTTTTGATCCTAATAAGAGGGTAATTTAAGATGAAGTTGTATCTTTCACCCAAAATACCCATAACATGAAAAAAATTTATACTTTAATCTTTACAGTCCTCGCATTTTCTGCAGGAAAGGCACAAAACTTTCAGACTTTGCCTAGTCAAATAGCAACTGAATTCAGAGTAAACGAAGAGGTGCCAAAAGCATCTTTAAGAGGTGGAGGAGAAGCACCATTTTGGTACAGCGATTTCTCCGATGCTACGGACTGGGAGGCCGAAACAGAATTAGGGAATTACAATTGGGTAATAGGAGATACTGAAAATGGATGGTTTTATGGCGGAGACATTAATTCTGCTTCAGGCGGAGAGTATGCCTTTGTTTGGAATGGCGCTGCCAATGATGAGACTGAAATATTAGTACAAGGACAGTCGACTTTAACTACTGCTTCACCTATAGATGTTTCAGGAATAGAATCCGCAATCTTAACCTTTGAAATGTATGGTGCTAGATTTACTGATTCTCTTAAAGTGGAAGTAAGTAATGATGGAATGGCGTGGGAACTTATCGGGAACCAACAAGACATTGGCCAACTAACTGCTGGTGGGGGATCTGTTACTCCTAATCCTATAACAAGAACATATAACATGACTCTTAATGTAGAGGGAAATGATAATCTTTGGATTAGATTTAATTATGAAACAGCTACGTCTGGTGTTGCATACGGTTGGTTCATAGATGACGTTACTATCTTGATTCCAGAGCCTTATGATTTAGCTGTGGCAGATGTTTATACCGGAGATATTATAAATGACTTTGAGTACACTATTACACCAATAGAACAAGTTCATACGATCAATTTAGGTGCTGAAATCACAAACTTAGGAGGGTTAGAAGCTGTAAGCTCAAGATTAGCTGTGGAGGTCTTCATAGAGGGGAGTAATGATGCTGTTTACACAGGAGAAAGTGAGCCTGTTTCAATAGCTCAAGGTGAAACGGCACTACTCTGGATATTTTCAGATTTCACTCCAACTGACATTGGTGATTATAACGTAGTCTTCACGGCTCTTCAAGATGAGGAGGATGGAGTTCCTGGAGATAATGAGAATGAAAAGGAGTTCAGAATAGATGAAATATTTTGGGCAAATGAGGATTACAATAATCTAGATACAGATTGGGATGGTGAATTAGGAACTGTAACTGTAAACGATGAATGGATCGTAGCGACTACTTTCACTTGCTTTGAACCGGGAACTAGATTTGAAGCGGCGTCAATTAGCTTGGGAACAGGGACAGTCACTTCTAGTGATGAACCAGCAGAAGCGGCTATAGTTTTATTCTTAAATTCAAACCCACCTGAGTTTATTACTTCTACAGAATTTGAAATAGTTAATTCTGATATCTTCGGAAGTGGATTTATGTCCATCGAAATGGAGGATCAAATAGAGTTAACTCCGGGAGAATCTTATGTCGTGGGGGTACAACATTTGCAGGGAGAAGGAAGGCTTGTCTTAGACGCATCTGAGTATGATAACGATTTCTCTACGCTCATATTTGGAGGTTATGGAGCAAGTGGAGCTCAAGATTGGTTCACATTTGATGACATTTCTCCAGCTATCAGAATTAGTACGAGCGATATTATATCTGTACCTGAAATAAATGACAAGAATCTTACAATAGGCCAGAACTATCCTAACCCGGTATTTGGAAAAACGACTATTCCTTATAGCCTAGTTTCAGCTCAAAAAATAACATTTGAGATTACAGATATGACAGGAAGAGTGGTGTATAATAAGTACCTAGGGACCGTATCTGCAGGAGCCAAATCTTTAGTTTTGAGTGATTTAAATCTAACTTGTGGGCTTTATAATTACAGTTTCTTAGGGGAGAACTTTAAGGTCACTAAGACACTGTCAAGTAATTAAGCCTAATTCATAAATATCTTAAATTGTTTAGAGCCGATTCAGTAAGAATCGGCTCTATTTTGTAACTCTATTTTGTAAATGATCGTTTAATTCTAACATGTCGTATATGAAACACGTATTACTCCTAGCTATTTTCGCTGTTTTAAGCATTAGCTATGGCCAAGCCCAGGGAAGTAATTACTCTCAAGACAAAGGGTCTTATGAATTTGAAAGAACCGCTCAAGATGTTTATAGAATAGAAGAAATCTTATGGACGGAGGATTTTTCAAATGGAATACCAGCAAATTGGACAAATACTAATTATGATTCAGATGCTAACATTACTGACGCTATATGGCAGTATAGAGGGGAATCTAGCATTCCAAACAATACCATAGGAACTATCGGAAATTGTATTGACTATGGCAGTGCAGGAGGAGACCCTATACTCTCCCCATCAGCGGATAATGGGTTTCTTATTTTTGATTCTAATTATTGGGATGCTACTGAGGGTAATTGTGGGGAGTTTGGTACGGGAATATCGGCCGCACCTCATAATGCATCCTTAACAACTGCATCATTCGATTTTAGCGAAACACCTTATTTAGCAGTTGAATTTAGTCAGTATTTAAAAAACTATGAATCAATAAGTAAGATTCAGGTTAGTGTGAATGGAGGTGAGTTCTCAGATGTATTTGTTAATCAGTTTTCTGGAACTAATGCTGCCTCGAACAGGGACATGAGGGTGAGAAAAAATATTTCAGCTTTTGCAGGAAATCAGTCGGATGTAAAGATTCGTTTCAACTTTGAAGGGACTTACTACTTTTGGATGATAGACGATCTGCAAATAGTTTCATTAGAGCAAAATAATTTGTCAATTAGCAGCTCACTGCACGGAGCTTTAGATATTCAAGGACCTACAGATTTTGAGGACTATTTAGGGATGCAGTATTTCAAATATCCTAACACTAATGAGGTAGAACTGGTGCTTTCTGCGAAAGCAGAGAATAGTGGTGGAGATACTCAAAGTGGGGCAAGTCTAGTTACTACGCTAAGCCAAGAAGGAACTGAATTAAATTTAACTTCCTCCGGGTTGGAAATTGTATCGCCAGAAGAGGTTATGACCTTTGTGGCATCTTCTATGGTTCTCCCCACTGACATAGGCACGTACGATATAGAGTACCGTTTAATTCAAGACCAAGAAGATGAATCTCCGGAAGACAATAAAATCTCAAAAAAAATAGAGGTTACAGAAAGCACGCTCGCTAGAGATGAAGGCGTGGCAGATTCGTTTTACATACCAGCAGCTGATTTTGACGAAACTTCTTACGAGGTAGGAGCAGTATATGTTCCACGTGAAGCCGGCCGCCAATTGCATAGTATTTCCGCAGGAGTGAGTTCCAGCACATTTACGGGAAGCTATTGTTATGCTACACTTTATGGTTTTTCTATTGAAGAAGGGGTGTCCTTAGTTCCTATAGCCACCTCTGATTTGCAGATCGTTCAATTTTTTCACCTTAATGATTTCGGTGATGAGCAGATGATGGTTTTTGATTTTGATACCCCAATAGAGTTAGTGCAGGATTCTTCTTATCTGGCAGTTGTAGGAACTATAGATACTCCAAATGAGGTGACCTTCTCCATGAGTGGAGAGGCACAAGCGCTTACGGCATGGGCACGGTTTAATAATTCAAGCGGAGTGCCTAACGTAACTTATTTAAGCAGAATTCCTATGGTTAGAATGAACTTTGACCAAATTACAAACGTAGAAGATAGAATAGATAATCCTGAGATTATAGCATCTATTTATCCTAATCCAGCTACTGATATTGCTGTTCTAGAATACAACCTGAGTCAAAAATCAGAGCTATTAGTAGGTTTATTTGATATGCAAGGGAAACATTTAGAAGATTTATATATTGGAGAAGGACAACAAGGGAACCATCAGTTGACTATTAACGTATCTTCTCTGCCTTCTGGAGTTTACCTGGTCAGGCTGAGCAGCAAGTTAGGAAAGTTAGACAAGCCGCTTGTCGTAGAATAATTATTATTCAACAGAAAACAGTTTAGTAAACCCTGCTCATAAGCAGGGCTTTTTTGTATAAAATTATAGCGTAGCAATGGTTAATTTTACACTATGGGATTGAAAAAACGAGTAGCTCTGTCTTTTGCAAGGCGAGTTAAAAAAAACCTTCTGAAGAAAGCGTCTTTAGCCCAAGAAACTCAATTTAAAGTATTACAGAATCTAATTAATTCAGGATCTAAGACACTGTACGGAAAGGATCACGGCCTTACAGAGGAGATGGGTTATGATGCCTTTAAAGGAGTTATTCCTGCTAGAGATTATGAAGCTTTTCGACCCTACATAGAAAAAGTAAAGGCCCATGAGGCCGACATACTGTGGCCCGGAAAACCTGACTATTTATGTAAGACTTCGGGCACCACTTCTGGAGCGAAGTATATTCCATTAACTAAAGAAAGTCTGAAGACTCAAATAGCCGCAGCTAGGAATGCTCTTTTATGTTATATAGCTGAAACCGGTAAAGCAGAATTTATTAATGGTAAAATGATTTTTCTTCAGGGAAGTCCAGTGTTAGAGAGGCTTCCCTCTGGGATGAAGTTTGGGCGTTTATCTGGCATAGTCGCTAATTATGTTCCTTCTTATCTACAACGAAACAGAATGCCTAGTTATGAGACGAATTGCATAGAAGACTGGGAAGAAAAAGTAAACGCGATAGCTAATGAAACGCTGCGAGAGGATATGTCTCTTATCAGTGGAATCCCAAGCTGGGTTCAGATGTATTACGAGGAGCTTCTTAGAAAAACAGGTAAAAAGACCATAAGTGAAGTGTTCCCAAACTTTTCTTTATTTGTCTACGGAGGAGTGAATTTTGACCCTTATAAAGAGCGCTTTAAAGAACTGATAGGAAAAGATATCCCTACTATAGAACTGTATCCAGCGAGTGAGGGATTTATAGCTTTTCAGGATTCTCAGCAGGAAAAAGGGATGCTTTTAAATATAGATGCAGGAATGTTCTTCGAGTTTATTCCAGCTGATGAAGCTTCGAATGAAAGCCCCACGAGAATTCATGTAGGAGAGGTGGAACTGAATAAAAACTATGCCCTTTTAATTTCGTCCAACGCGGGCCTATGGGCTTATAGCATAGGAGATACCATAGAGTTTACTGCATTAAACCCTCCTAGGATTAGAGTGACTGGAAGAATTAAGCACTTTACTTCTGCGTTTGGTGAACATGTAATAGGAAAGGAAGTAGAGATGGCTATGGCTATGGCTTGTCAAAAGCATGGGGCTAGTATTAGAGAATTTCATGTAGCTCCTCAGGTTAATCCAATAGAGGGACTACCCTATCATGAATGGCTAATAGAGTTTGAAAGTATTCCAAAGGATAAACAGGCATTTATTGAAAGTATAGAAGATAGTATGCGTGCCCAGAATGTTTATTATCTGGACTTGATAAATGGGAAGGTTCTGAGAGAATTAGTTATTTCAGAACTTCAACCTAACTCTTTTGAATCGTATATGAAAAGCCAAGGAAAGCTCGGAGGTCAGAATAAAGTTCCTAGATTATCTAATGACAGAAAAATAGCGGATGCCCTGAAACAGTATTTGGTTCAATACAAAGACTAAACCAATTGAAATAAAAAAATGGGAATGTGATTTTTTAGATACGGAAGATTTCGATAGGTGAGCAGAAGGGTAAAGACAGCTGGTGAAAAGTCAATCTAAGGAGCAACAACTAAAATTTGTCTTACCTCTTTACCCAACTGAATTCATACTGTGCTTCCGGAATAACTATTCTTTCCGAAATTCTAGTAAGTCTGTTTGGGAGTGCCATGAGAAAATCTCTAGCTTTCTCTGCTTCAGAAGTCAAATCACCTCTATCGCCGATCTTCCAATCTTTTAATAGACCTTTGAGGATATCTATATAATCATAGGTAGTATAAACATTCACTCGCTGAGCAGCATCTGAGAAATGAGAATAAAGATCATTGATAGTTCCTCCAGATTCCCTTAAAAAATGAGCAGGCATTACTATTTTTTTCTTCATCATATCTTGGAAAGCAAGCATCATTTCTGAAGGGTCTAGTTCAAAAATCCTAGAAACAAAATCGCTATAAGCTCTTCCATGACGGGCCTCATCTGCAGCTATATTTCCGCAAATCTTAGCGAGTAAATCATTCCCTAATTGCTTGCACTGACTAGCGACTCTTCTGTGTGAAATATTGGTAGCCACCTCTTGAAAACTAGTGTAAACAAAATTTCTGTATGGATCTTTACCTGTTTGGATATCAAACCCATCACTGATTAAGTGTTGTGTAGAAATTTCCATTTCTTTCATATCTACTCTTCCTGACAAGTAAAGATATTTGTTCAGTAAATCACCATGCCTATTTTCTTCAGCAGTCCAGGATCTAATCCACTGACTCCAACCATTTCTTCCTTCATTATCTATTCCTGTTACAGACATTAACCAAGATTCATAAGTTGGCAAAGCCTCTTCAGTAATAGTATCACCTATAAGCGTAACGAAGAGGTCATAATTCATTTCTCTAGAAAGCTCTTGAATTTCTTTTACGTGTTCATGAAATCCGGGATCAGATGCATCTGGCAGAAAATCTGCTGGCTGCCAATTGGTATCAGGAGATTTCAAATACTTGCTGAGTAATTCATCCATCGATTTTTCGAGGTTTAACATTACTTCCTTTCTGATTTCTAGTAACTTCATGGTCTATATTATTCTGGCTTTGCAACGCTGAAGGAAATAATCAACTAACCCCTCCAACCGCTATATGGCTAATCTAATGTTTTTATAACAAGAAGACATGTTTTAAACGAGAATCAGAGGAAACCTAATTGAGACGAGGTAAAGACTAAGCGATATTTTCGTGAAGTTTTATGGAACACACATTATAGAGGAACTTTACTATGATAAAGAATCAAATTCACCACCTTATTCTCTATAAAAATCTTAGTCTGTTTCTCCTAATATTATTTTCTTAATTCTTTAATAAAAGCATCTACTTTTTCTACATCCTTAATTCCTGGTTCGGTCTCGAAACTACTGTTTATGTCTATACCTATCAACCTATCATGCTTGAGACTTTTTATTTCTTTTACATCATCTGACTCTATTACTCCTGCTAAGAAGAAACTCAACTCACCATTGTATTCTTTCAGTTTATCCCAATTGAATTTCTTTCCTGATCTGTCTAGTTTGTCTGGCATGACGTCGAACAAGAAGAAGTGAACCACCTCTTCAAATTCCTTGGTAACAGAAAAGTCAAAATTATCATCCACATGGAACACCTTAATCACTCCGAAATCGGATTTTTGGATGAGTTCCTGGCAATATGCTAGGTCTTCTCCTCCATTAAGCTGTGCCAGATGTAAATCACATAGAATGACTAGCTTCTTTAGATTTAGAATAGGTTCATTTTCAAAAACACCTACCTTTCTGGTTCTTTCAGGAATCTCATGAATAGTATCTCTCAGCTCACGAAGAAGAGTATGTCGGGGAGTATCTTTAGAGAAAATAAAACCCATTAGATCTGGCTCAGTATTCTTTACTGCCAGTATGTTCTCTTCTTTGGAATTTCCACAGACTTTTATATATAGTTTCTTTTTCATTTTTCTGTGCGAAATTTACGAAGAACTTCTATCCCTGATCACCGGCTTGAGCTTTATATCCTCGATCTATTTTTTTAGAAGGATGAATTACTTATAAAATAAAAAAGAGGCCTCACTTATTAAGCGAGGCCTCTTTTTCTCAAAAAATCAATTTCTTATCTATTAGAACTAATCAATAGTTTTTTAGAGACTTTGTTTGTGTTTCCAACTAAAGTAATGATGTACTGTCCAGAAACTAGTTCATGAACATCTAAAATTGTATTTCCAGCGCTAACGGTTTGGTCAAAAACAACTCTTCCTGTATAATCCTGAATAATTACTGAATTGAAATCAGTTCCATTTGTATTCACTGTAACGAAATCTGAAGAAGGATTAGGATAAACAGTTAATGAATAAACACCTAAATCACTTTCTTCAACACCAAGGTAAGTAGCAAAAAGAACAGCATCAATAACATGAACAACTCCGTTTCCAGTTTCATTATTTGCCCCTGTGACATTAGAAGAGTTTATCATAGCTCCCATATCTATATTCACTATTACTTCCTCTCCTGATAAAGTGGGTACTGCTCCATTAACTAAATCTGTACTTAATACAGTTCCATTAACTACATGGTATGTTAAGATGTTTCCTAAGCCTTCTGAAGCTAATAACTCTTCAGCTGTTAGACTTAACGCTTCAAGCGCTGCAACAAAAGCATCATCTGTTGGTGCAAATACTGTTAACTCTGCAAATGGATTAGTTAGTGCTGGCAATAACTCTGCTGCTATGACTGCTGCTACAAGTGTACCGTGAACGCCTGTAGATAGGGCTACGTCTACAACTGTTTCTGTAGCTAGGATTACCCCGTCAGTAACATGTACAACTCCGTTGTCGGAT
>CESU01012674.1_pt1 | contig 38480 bp, 32 predicted proteins | sample 531141 | NCBI WGS metagenome assembly CESU01 (sample SAMEA2621401, study PRJEB7988) | marine metagenome | isolation source: saline water (ENVO:00002010), including
GCTATAATTAAAGACTTTTCTCCTAAAAATATCTTTATAGAAGATATAGCAGCTTATGATCTGATTTCTTCGTCGTTTCCGGATCAAAATATTTTAAATTCAGACCAAGAGCTACAAGATATTATCTCTGATAATAAAGTTGATATCGTTGTGTCTGCAATTGTTGGTTTTGCTGGCTTAAAAGCAAGCTTAATGGCGGTAAACGCTGGTAAGATCGTCCTGATTGCAAATAAAGAAAGCATTGTTGCAGCTGGAGACATACTCATGCCACTTGCTAAATCTAGAGGCGCGCAAATTATCCCAATTGATAGCGAACATAATGCAATATTTCAATGTTTACCGGCTAACAAGTTAACTACAGACGTTAGTAAAATAATAATTACTGCTTCTGGAGGACCTTTTTTAGATATTCCTTTATCTAAGTTAAATAATATTTCTCCTAAAGATGCTTTAAAGCATCCAAACTGGGAAATGGGCTCTAAGATATCTATAGATTCTGCTACCTTAGTAAATAAGTGTTTAGAATTAATCGAAGCTAGATACTTGTTTGACTTAAATGAAAAATTATTTGATCTAGTTATTCACCCCCAAAGTATTATTCATTCCATAGTTACTTATATAGATGGCTCAAGCATCTCGCAAATGAGCAATCCTAATATGGAAGTTCCAATAGCTAATGCTTTAAGTGATATTAGAAAAGTTCCCATAGCATTTAAGGAATTAGACTTCAGCAATCTAAAACTTTCTTTTCAAGAGTTTCCCTCAGACAGATCTAAACTTGAGAATCTAGCAAGAGAGATTTGTAATACCGGCGGCTCTTCAGGCTTGGTCTTTAATGCTGCAAATGAGATAGCTGTTGAATCTTTCTTAAATAACCAGCTAAAATTTTCTCAAATTTATGATGTTATTTATCGAACTTTTGATTTGATTCCATTGTCCAACCCACAAGATATAGAAACTTTAAACGAATTAAACAATGAAGCACGCATCGAGGCTAAGAAGGTGATAAAATCCATAACTTAAAACTTTCAAAATGAATTATTTAATAGATACATTAACCTACGCAGGGGCCTTTATAGCCCTTTTATTTGTATTAGTAGTTATTCATGAATGTGGTCATTATTTTGTTGCCAGATATTTTGGTGTTCACTGCCCTAGATTCTCATTTGGAATGGGACCAGTTATCTATAAAAGAGTTGATAAGCATGGAACTGAATTTGCATTATCAGCTTTTCCTTTAGGTGGATATGTTTCGATGATTACAAAAAAAATGTTTGAATTAGAGCCTGAATTAAAAAAAGATTTTACTAAAGATCAGCTTGAACAAACTTTCGATACTAAACCTAAACTTCAAAGAGCAGCCATCATGCTTGCTGGACCAGTTGCTAACTTTATACTATCAATATTTATATTCTCTTTTATTTTTTCTACAACACCTGATCCTCAATCAACTCTTGTTGTTAATGAAGTTAATAATTCTACTATGTTTGAAAAAGGTGATCAGATAACCTCAATAGATGGGGTTAAAGTTTCAGAAAGAAAAGATATAAGTCTAGAGCTGCTCTCAAAGGCAGGCATGTCAGGTGAGTTATCAATTACCGTTATATCAAATAAAACAAACTCATTAAAAGATATTGTATTAAGTGTTAATAATTTTTTGACTGATAGCGAGCAGCAGAAAAATCCAGTTGATGCATTAGGAATAACAGTTCAAACAAGAATGCTGCCTATCATAGGGAGTTTGCTGGCTGGAGGTGCTGCTGAACTAGGCGGATTAAATAAAAACGACAGAATCATAGCCATCAATAATTCAACCATATCTTACGCTTCAGAAATACCAGCTATATTAAATAACCTAGAAAGTAATTTGGCCGATATACAGATAGTAAGAGGAGATGATATTAAAATTTTCCCTGTTGAATTAACTTCTACTGTAGATGGCACTGGAAAAGAGTCTAAACTTTTAGGAATTGGATTTGGTTTAAAAAGAACCTTTATAGCATCTGTTATTAAAGGAACAAAAGAAACTTATAATCTCAGCGTTAAAACACTTCAATTCATAGGAAAAATGTTTTCTGGCAATATGGGTACTGAAAACCTTTCAGGTCCTATAGGCATTGCTAAGATGGCAGGTGATACTGCTCAAGCAGGAATCCTACCCTTTTTATATCTCATGGCCTTGCTAAGTATTAGTCTGGGAGTATTAAATTTACTTCCCATACCTGCTCTTGATGGTGGCCAATTAACTCTGCTTGGTGTTGAGGCAGTTAGAGGCGCACCTTTACCTGATAAAGTAGAAAATTTCGTATATGCTACAGGCACTGTAATGATACTATTCTTAATGGTATTTGCTGTTTTTAACGACATAGCAAGATTTTAATAAGGAATGAAATTGAAAAAAATATTTTTAGTCATCTTATCCCTCAGTTTTATTAACTTAGCAACTGCATTTGATGAATTTGTTATTAATGATATTAGAATAGTTGGACTTCAAAGAGTATCTACAGGTAGCATCTTTAATGTAATGCCGGTAAGTGTTGGCGATAGGGTCGACAACAGAAAGGTCGGTGATATTACGAGAGCTTTATTTGCTACTGAGCAATTTGATGATATCCAGATTGGTAAAGAGCTAAATACTCTAATTATTACTGTTCAAGAGAGACCATCAATATCTGCAATCGATATTTCTGGAAACAAAGCTCTTAAAACTGAACAATTACTAGAAAGTCTTAATGGAGTTGAGATCTCTGAGGGCAAAGTCTATAAGAGATCAACTTTAGATAAAATGAAAGCAGAACTAGTGAGATCATATGCTTCTCAAGGAAGATATGGAGCAAGCGTTGAAGTTGATGAGATTATGAAACCTAGAAATAGGGTAGAGGTAAGTATTGTTGTTGATGAAGGCGACAGCGCAACTATTGAAAGCATTGATATATTAGGTAATAAGCTATTTTCTGATGATGATTTATTGAAAAGTTTTGAATTAGGAGAGGGCAGCATACTTTCATTCCTAACAAATGATAATCAATACTCTAGAGAAAAATTACAAGGTGATATAGAAAATCTTGAATCCTATTATTTAGATAGAGGTTATTTAAAGTATTCACTTGAGTCCACTCAAGTCAGCTTAACCCGAGATAGAAAAGGTATCCACATAACATTAGGTTTAGTAGAAGGCGATCAATACACTGTTAGCAATGTAAGCGTCATAGGAAATATTCCAATTAAACCTGAAGCCTATGAAACTGTTATTCAAACTCAAAAAGATAAAGTTTATTCGCAAGCGGCAATAACAGCTATTGAAGAATTTTTTACAACAGTTCTTGGAAATGAAGGTTACGCATTTGCAGAAGTTAAAGGATCTCCTGAAATCAATCAAGATACTCAAGATGTAGACTTGGTTTTTTCAGTAAATGCTGGGAAAAGGACATATACAAGAAAAATAATATTTGCAGGTAATCAGATTACTCAAGATGAAGTTTTAAGAAGAGAGATGAGGCAGTTTGAAGGTGCCCCTACATCAGATAAAAATATTCAGAATTCTAAAGTAAGACTAGAAAGGCTAGGGTATTTTAAAGATGTTAGTGTTGAAACTATACCTGTTCCAGGCACAGACGATCAAGTTGATGCGGTATATCTAGTTGAAGAGGAGACGACTGGTCAGATTGGAGGTAATGTTGGATATAGTGATTTTGGTTTAATGCTTGGTTTTAATCTTAATGAAAGAAATTTCTTAGGTAGTGGGAACACAGTAGGCATTTCTATCAATAAAAGTGTTTATCAAGAATCTTATAACCTTTCTTTCTTTGATCCTTATTACACAATGGATGGTGTTAGTAGGGGTTACAACGCATACTTTAGAGAAACTGATTATGGCGAATTCAACGTAGCTAATTATTTAACTAATTCAGCTGGGCTTGGCTTACAGTTTGGATATCCTATTTCAGATACACAAAGAATAGGCTTAAATATAACTTATGATAAGACAGATATTGATTCAGGAACATTACCAGCAAGAGAGATATCAGACTTTTTATCATCAGAAGGCAGTATTTTTGAAACAATTAGCATGCAAGCTGTCTGGTCAAGAATAACTCTTAATAGAGGAATGTTCCCCACAGAGGGATCATCTACAGACTTAATGTTAATGGCTGTATTACCTGGTAGTGATATTCAATATGCAAAAGTTAACTTAAGACAAAAATACTATAAACCTCTAGGATTCCTTGATTTAATTTTTGGTTTTAATGGTGAGCTTGGCTACATGGATGTATACGGCGATACTGTTGTTAGTCCTTTCTTCCAGAATTTTTATGCAGGAGGCCCAAGATCACTTAGAGGCTTTGAATCAAATACGCTTGGACCTAGAAGTACTCAGGCCCCTTGCTATGAGTATGATGCTGTTAATGATTTATGTCCGGCATTAAGAGATTTAGATTTAGATGGAGAGCCTGATTCACCAGCATACAATCCATATATATTTAGCAATAGAGATCAGCCAATTGGAGGAAATGTAAAAGTCGAAGGCAGCTTGCAGTTAATATTCACACTTCCAATGATTGAAGATCAGCGATCCATGAGATCTGCATTCTTCTTTGATTTTGGTAATGTTTTCTCTACTAATTGTCGAGATTATCAGATCAACTGTTATGAACCAGATCTTGAAGAGCTAAGATATTCTTATGGAGTCGGAGTTACATGGATAACAGGCTTTGGTCCTATGAGTTTTGCTATTGCAAAACCATCTAATGCTGGCCCATTAGAGAGAACTGAGCAATTCCAATTTACAATTGGAAATGTCTTTTAAATGATAATTTCATGCTTTTTGTATAAATTAGTATAAATTAATATAAAATACGTCAACTGACAAAGGGGCAACTATGAAAATTTTAAATAAACTATTTTTAGCATCATTCTTATTAATATCCATACCTTCATTCGCTAATGATGGAATGGCAGTTATTGATATGAGAGTTGCTGTTTTATCAACACAACAAGCACAAGAAACATTTAAAGCTCTAGAGGAAGACTCTGATTATGCTGCAAAAGTAGAGCAAGCTCAGACATTGCAAGCAGACAGACAAGCTTTAGGTGAAACTCTTCAAAAGGATGGCGAAACCATGTCTCAAGAAGAAGTCGCTAATGCTCAAAAGACTATTCAAGATAAATCTCAGGAACTTGAGTTTATTGTTGGTCAGATCCAAGCAAAGCAAAATGAAACAGCTGAAAAAATATTTAGAGATATGAATCCTTCTTTACAAAAGATTCTTTCAGAACTTCTCGCTGCTAAGCAGTTAAAAGTTCTTCTAGGAAGAGATAGTGTTATTTTTGCTGATCCTGCTTTAGACATAACAGATGACGTTACTTCTATGTTAGATGTCGCAGCTTCTGGGGCGAATGAATAAACTCATTTGTGAGCCAGAAAAAAAAATCTTTTACTCTTAAAGAACTTTCAATAATAATTGATGCCACGATTACTGGTGATGAAAATATCATCATCAGTAATATTTCCTCTATTCAAGAAGCAGGCAATGAATCAATAACTTTTTTAGCAAATAAAAAATATTTAAAGTTTCTCGATTCTACTCAGGCTGCAGCTGTAATAGTTAGCGATATTACTGAAACTAAATCTAGTACGAATCTTTTAAAATGCTCTGATCCTTATTTAGCCTATGCTAAGATTTCATCATTGTTTACAAATAAAGAAAATAAATTGGACAAACCATCCATACATAAAAGTGCCACCATATCTCCCTCTGCAAATATATCTAATTTGTCTAGCATCTCTGCAAATGTTGTTATTGAAGAAAATGTTGTTATTGAAGATGGTGTCTTTATTGGCCCAAATTGTTTTATTGGTCCAAATTGCCATCTAAAAAAAGGAAGTAATGTAAGTGCTAATTGCTCATTAGTACAAGATGTTGTCTTAGGTAAATCATCTAGTATTCATTTTGGATCAATTATAGGAAGTGATGGTTTTGGTTATGCGCCCTCTAAAGATGGATATGAAAAGATTGAACAATTAGGCGGATTGATTATTGGGGATAATGTAGAAATTGGATCAGGCTGTACAATTGATAGAGGAGCATTAGGTGATACCACAATACATAATGGCGTTAAATTAGATAACCAAGTCCATATCGCTCACAATGTTATTTTAGGGGAAAATTCTGCAATCGCAGCTTGTTGTGCAATTGCCGGGTCCACTATAATTGGAAAAAATTTACAAATGGGTGGTCTTTCTGGAATTTTAGGACATTTATCTATTTGCGATGATGTGTTGATTGGTGCCCATACACTTGTTACTAAGAATATTGATAAAGGTGGAAATTATATAGGTATAATGCCGGCGCAAGAGCAAAAAGAATGGGCGAAATCATCAATATTTATCAAAAAAAGAGGCTAATCTCATGTCAGTCATAAAAGACGAAATCTTAAAATATCTCCCTCATAGAGAGCCTTTCTTATTTGTCGATGAAGTTATAAGTATTAATAAAGGAAGTGATATCCACGCAATCAAAAGACTAACAGGCGAAGAAGATTACTTTCGTGGACATTTTCCTAATAATCCAGTTATGCCTGGAGTAATTATTATTGAAGCTTTAGCCCAAGCATCAGGTATTTTAGGTTTTCAAACTATGAATAAGACACCTCAAGAAGGTTCTATATATGTTTTTGCCGGAGTAGATAAAGTTAGATTTAGAAAAAGAGTTGGCCCTGGTGATGATATTCATCTATATAGTAAAATTCTTAATGAAAAACGTGGTATTTGGAAATTTGAGTCAAGAGCAGAAGTTGATAATGAATTAGTTTGTTCTGCTACTATTCTTTGTGCAGATAGGCCTAATTAAATGGCATTTCATCCTACATCAATCATACATGACTCTGCTGTAATCCATGAATCAGTTGAAATTGGACCTTTTTGCTATGTAGGTGAGGATGTTCAAATAGCTGAAGGAAGTATACTTCTTAGTCATGTTGTAATTAAAGGACCAACAAGAATAGGAACTGATAATAAATTTTATCAATTTTCCGTTATTGGTGAGGCTACTCCTGATAAGAAATTTAAAGGTGAAAAGACTACCTTACAAATAGGTAATAACAATATCTTTAGAGAAGGGGTGACTATTCATCGAGGAACAGTTCAAGATAAATCAACAACTATCATTGGTAATGATAATTTATTAATGGCTTATTCCCATGTCGCTCACGATTGTATTTTGGGTGATAATAATGTTTTTGCTAATCATGCAGGAATTGCTGGCCATGTAATTGTTGGCAATTTTGTAACTATAGGAGCATTAACAACCATTCATCAATTTTGTAGGATAGGCGACTATTCCTTTGTAGGTATGAATACATCTATTACTATGGATATCCCAGCGTATATAAAGGTTGCAGCTGATCCAGCTAGAGTTATTGGTTTAAATACTGTTGGCATGTCTAGAAATAATATTTCAGATGACTCAATTACTATTATTAAAAAGGCTTATAAGCTTATTTATAAAAAAGGTTACAAGCTTGAAGATGCTTTAAGAAAGGTAGATAGATTAGAGAAGCCAGCCAGGCCAGAGCTTCAAGTATTTATTGATTCTATAAACTCTTCAGAACGGAGCCTTTTAAGGTAAGTGTTTAATAAACAAGATATTAAAATAGGTATTGTTATTGGAGAACACTCAGGTGATATATTGGGTTCAAGAATCATTGAATCTTTAAGCAAAGAATACAATATTAGCCTTATAGGTGTTGGCGGGCCCTTAACGCAAGGACAGGGATTAAAATCACTTTTTAATTTTAAAGACCTTCATGTTATGGGTATCATTGAACCTTTGATGAATCTTCGGAAACTTTTAAAGCATAGAAAATCACTTATAAATCTTTTTAGGAAAGAAAAAATTGATTTCTTTATTGGAGTTGATTCCCCTGATTTTAATATTCCAATTCATAAAGCTTTAAAAAAAGAAGGCTCTATTAAAACTATTCAACTTGTTAGTCCTTCTGTTTGGAGTTGGAGGCAAGGAAGATTAAAGCTTATTAAGAAATACATTGACTTAACTTTATGTCTTTTTAAATTTGAGCATGATTTTTATCAAAACCACAAAGTTGGAAGTTTTCTTGTGGGCCATCCTTTATCTGAGATTGAGATACCTAATAATGAATCTATTTTTAAACAATACTCACTTGATAACAATAAAAAATATTTAGCCATCCTTCCCGGTAGTCGCAGTTCAGAAATATCAAACATGATGCCTACTTACATCAATTTTATAGAAAGAGCAGTGGCTGAAAATAAAGATTTTCATTACTTAATTCCTGCTGCTGACAGAGCAATAAAAGAAAAAATTGTGGGATATATACAAAATAAAGACTTACCCATAACAATAGCTGAGGATTCGGCTAGAGATTTCTTATCCATATCTGATTACTCCATAGTAACTTCAGGAACAGCGACTCTTGAAGCAGCTATTCTTGGCGCTCCACCCATTATTTGCTATAAGACAAGTAGCATTAATTATTTTATTATTTCTAGAATGTTAAAAACTAAATTAATAGGATTACCCAACTTACTTTTATCTAAAAAAGTATTTCCAGAATTACTTCAATCTGAATGTACTTCAGAAAATATATTTAACTCTTTAAATTCATTGATTGATTCAGACACAATTCAGAGTGAGCTAGTAAAAATTAAACAGCATCTCCAAGGTGATGGATTTGATGCTGCAGCTAAAGCAATAATAAGTAATCTTTAAGTGTGTTAGTTGCAGGCATCGATGAGGTGGGAAGAGGTTGTCTAGCTGGGCCAGTTATGGCCGCAGTAGTTATCTTAAAAGAACCAGTTTTAGGGTTATGTGATTCTAAAAAATTATCACCAAAACAAAGAGAAATTCTTTCTGAAGTAATAAGAAAAAATTCTTTCTATGCTTTTGGTATATCAACACCTGAGGAAATTGATAGAATCAATATTCTCCAAGCATCATTACTTGCAATGAAGAGGGCCGTCTTAGGATTGTCTATAAAACCATCTAAAATTTTAGTAGATGGCATATATAAACCAGACATTAATTTTGATATGGAGGCTATAATCAAAGGAGATTCATTTATTAATGAAATAAGTGCCGCCTCTATAATAGCCAAGGTTGAAAGAGATAAATATATGACAAAAATTGATGCAAAATATCCAGGATATGGTTTTAAAGATCATAAGGGTTATGGAACTAAGTCACATTTCCAAATGATAAAAGAATTAGGCGTAACTGATATCCATAGGATGACATTTAAAGGAGTTATTTCTTGATTGAATCCTATTCACATTTAAGAATTGCATCAGAATATAGCATTTCTCATGGCTTAATAACCATTGATCAAATAGTTGACCAAGCTGTCAAAAACAATATGCCCTCCGTAGCATTAACAGATCACCTTAATATGTTTGGTCTTGTTAAGTTTTTTTTAAAAGCTGAAAAAAAAGGTATTAAACCTATCTCAGGCTCTTCCATTCGTGTTTTATTTGAAGGTGATGATTTTGCACATGAGTTACTTTGCTTAGCAAAAAATAATAGTGGCCATAAGAATTTAATGAAAGTTCTTTCTCAGTCACACAACAATACTAATTTCTCATCACCAATAATTACATTTGAAGAATTATGTTCTTTTAAGAATGATATTAAAGTTATATCTGGCGGAAAATCTAGTCACATTTTTGACTTACTAAGAAGAGGTAAAATTGAGGATGCAAGCGCAAAACTAGAACTCTTTCAGAGTGCATTTGATGAAGATTTTGTAATCGAAGTCCAAAAAACAAACAGAGCAGATGAGTTAGATTACATTGCAAATGTATTACCTCTAGCTTCTGCTAAAGGCATACCTGTTATTGCAACAAATGATGTTATTTTTTCAAATAAAGAAGATTACGATATTCATGAAACTAAAGTTTGTATAAATACTGGTAAAACCTTGAATGACCCAAATAGAGAAAAAAAGTTTTCTAACGAACAATTCTTTAAATCACAACAACAAATGTTTGATCTTTTTAAGGATAGTGATGAGTTTTTATCTAATACCTCTGAAATAGCAAAACAATGTAACGTTTCTTTTGAATCAAAAGGATATTTTTTACCTGAATACCCAGTTCCCAAAGATCATGACTTTAATAGCTATTTAAAAGATCTCTCTTGCAAGAATCTAGATAAATTAATAAAGACATTTGATGAAGATAAGAAAAATTTATATAAAGAAAGGCTTAATTATGAATTAACACAAATTAGCACGATGGGTTTTTCTAGTTATTTTTTAATTGTTTACGACTTTATAGAGTGGTCTAAAAATAATGAAGTTCCTGTTGGTCCGGGTAGGGGTTCTGGTGCAGGTTCATTGGTTGCATATGCCTTAGGAATAACAGCATTAGATCCAATAGAGCATGGACTGCTTTTCGAACGTTTTCTCAATCCAGAAAGAATATCAATGCCAGATTTTGATATTGATTTTTGTACAGAAAAAAGAGACTCAGTAATAGAATATGTTAGCTCAAAGTATGGAGCTGAATCAGTATCCCAAATAGTTACATTTGGAACAATGGCAGCTAGAGCTGTAGTAAAAGATGTTACAAGAGCGCTTGGCAAACCTTATGGGCTTGGTGAGAGAATATCAAAAATGATACCCTTTGTGCCTGGCATGACTTTAGATAGAGCAATAAAAGAACAACCTATATTTAAACAAACCATAAAAGATGATCCTGAAGTCGCTGAGGTTCTAGATCTTGCTTTCAAACTTGAAGGCATTGCAAGAAATGTAGGAAAACATGCTGGAGGTATTGTTATTGCCCCAGGAGCACTTTCTGATTTTTGCCCAACATATCTTGACAGGCAATCCTCAGCACTAATGACTCAATATGATAAGGATGATGTTGAAAAAATAGGCCTAGTTAAATTTGATTTCTTGGGTTTAAGAACTTTAACAGTTATTGACTGGGCTACTAAATCAATAAATAGTTTTTTAAAAGAACAATCCAAACCACCCCTTGATTTACACTCTATAAAATTAGATGACCCAAAGGTATTTGATCTTTTGTCATCTGGAAAAACCATGGCTGTCTTTCAACTAGAGTCATCAGGGATGAGAGATTTAATCAAAAGATTGAAACCAACAAAATTTGAAGAAATTACAGCTCTACTTGCTCTTTATAGGCCTGGACCTTTAGATTCTGGAATGCATGATCAGTTTGTTGATAGAAAACATGGAAAAGTTCCAGTTACATATCCCCATGAAATGCTTGAATCAGTTCTTTCAGAAACATATGGTGTCATCTTATACCAAGAACAGGTTATGCAGGCTGCCCAGGTCCTAGCTGGATTTTCATTAGGACAGGCTGACATCTTAAGAAGAGCAATGGGAAAAAAAGACGTTGCTGAAATGGAAACGCAAAGAGAAATATTTGTAGAAGGATGTGACAAAAAGAATATTAAAAAAGTAACAGCTGAGAAGATTTTTGATCTAATTGAAAAATTTGCAGGCTATGGTTTTAATAAATCGCATTCTGCAGCTTACGCTCTTCTTTCATACCAAACCGCCTATCTTAAAACTTATTATCCTGAACATTTTATGGCTGCAGTAATGTCTACTGAATTAGGCAATACCGATAAAATATATGCACTAACTGAAGAATGTAAAAAGCTTGATATTACCGTCTTAAGACCAAATATTCTTACAGGGAAGAAAAAATTTATTGTTAATAAAGATAATGCAATTGAATACGGCTTAGGAGGAATAAAAGGAGTGGCTGATTCCTTTATTACACATGTAAGTAAGGTCAGAAATAGTCATACATTTAAAGATTTATGGGATTTCACAAGAAATATTGATATTAAATTAGGAGGAAAAAAATCTTTAGAGGCATTATCTTTTGCAGGGGCTTTTGACTCAATTGCACCCTCCAGAAGTGTAGCAATTGCCTGTATAAGTGACATGTTGCAAGATGGTGGAAAAGCGATTGCATCTTCAGCCAGTTCTGGAGATTTATTTGCAATAATTGATGCAGATTTTAATCCTTATGAAAAATATACCAATATTGACGAATTAAATTTAGTAGATAAGTTAAATCTTGAAAAGAAATCATTAGGATACTATTTATCCGGTCATCCCGTTAAAGCTATTAAGGATAATATTGCTCCATTAAGATCTCATGAGATAGGCAATTTAAAAATTGACACAAAAAAAGCTCGTTTGGTATGTCTAATTAACTCAGTTCGACAAATTAAAGATAATAGAAATAAACCACTTACTTTTATCAATTTTGATGATGGCACTGGTGCAATGGATGGGATTATAACGAGTGATATTTTAGAAAACTGTTATTCTATTTTAAAAGAAAGTTCAATATTAGTTTTAAAAGGCACTATCGAGATAGATGATTATAGGTCTAAGGAGCTTGGAGATACAATGTTTAGAATGAGGCTTAAAGAAGTTAATTTGGTTGAGGATGAGCTGATATTAAAAGTTAATTCATTAATTATTAATGCAGAAAATAATTCTGAAAAATCTTTAGAAAAATTAACAAATAATCTCTCAAAAGTTCCGAAAGAGATTTGGGGTAGTGGAAGGTGTTCTATAAAGTTAAAAGTATTTAATAAAGAATCCGAAGCTATAATAGAACTTGGAGAAGAGTACCTTTTAAGGCCCTCTCAAGAAAATTTAAATATATTAAGGGATATATTTGGCAGTGATTCTATTAAAATATAAATTATGAATAATTCATTTCTTGATTTTGAAAAGCCTATTGCTGATATTCATGACAAAATCCAAGCACTTAAGGATATTGTTAGCGAAAGTCCGGAACTACTTCCTCAAATTGCTAAATTAGAAGAAGAAGAAAAAAATATTACAAAAAGAATTTATTCAAAATTATCAACATGGCAGACTGTCCAAGTTGCAAGGCATCCTAAGAGGCCTCATACCAGTGATTATATTGCTCGTATATTTTCAGATTTCGATGAGCTGCATGGAGATAGAATGTTCGGAGATGATTCGTCTTTAATAGGCGGCATTGGTTATCTTGATGAAAGTCCTATTGTCGTAATAGGTCATGAAAAAGGAAGGGATACTCAAGAGAAGGTTAAAAGAAACTTTGGAATGCCACAGCCAGAAGGCTATAGAAAAGCAAAGAGGTTAATGGAATTAGCAGAACACTTTTTATTACCTGTCATAACATTTATTGACACATCTGGAGCCTATCCAGGCATTGAGGGCGAAGAAAGAGGTCAAAGTGAAGCTATTGCAAGAAATCTTGCTGTAATGTCAGAATTAAAAACCCCCATTATTGTAGTTGTAACTGGTGAGGGTGGTTCTGGGGGCGCTCTTGCACTTGGCGTTGGTGATCACGTGTCCATGCTCGAGTATGCAACTTATTCTGTTGCCTCGCCTGAAGCTTGTTCTTCAATAGTTTGGAGGTCGTCAGAGCATGCAGCAGAAGCTGCAGAAGCAATGAAAGTTAATGCAAAAGAATTAATTAAAATAAATGTGATTGATGAAATTATAAAGGAACCTTCTGGGGGCGCGCATAGAGATTATGATAATGCTGCAGCTAATATCAAAGCTTCTCTCATTAATAACCTTCAAAAAATTGAAACCATAGAAATAAATAATCTTTTAGAAAGGCGTTATCAAAGACTTCTAAATATTGGCAAATAGATTTGTTAGATCTAAATACAATTTCAAACTATATTGATAAAAACAAAGCTGTATATGTTGCCTTTAGTGGTGGAATAGATTCAGTAGCACTACTTTATGCATGCTCATTATTAAAAAAAGATGGAAGATTAAATGAGCTTAGGGCAATTCATGTAAATCATAATTTATCTATTAATGCAAAGTTGTGGGAAGAACATTGTATTAATATTTGTAAAAAATTAGATATAGAATTAATCATTCATAATATTTTTATTGAAACTCATAAAGACGGATTAGAATCTGCTGCTAGAAAGGGAAGATATGATGTATTTAATAAAATAGTTAAACATAATGAACAATTACTATTAGGACATCATGCTGATGATGTAGCTGAAACATTATTATTTAGACTGTTTAGAGGTACTGGTATTGATGGCCTTCAAGGCCCTAAACCTAGAAGAAAAATAGGCGAAGGCACATTGATTAGACCTTTATTAAAATTTTCAAAAAAAGAATTATTAGATTTTATTACAACTAACGCAATTGACTATATTGAAGATGAATCTAACGAGGAATCGAATCAAGATAGGAATTATATAAGAAATAAAATTATGCCTTTAATACATGAAAGATGGCAAAATTCTGAAAAAAGAATTCAACTCACTTCTGAGCTTATTCAAGAGAAACTAGAAATATTCAATTCACTATTTATTGAAAAATATGCAACAATTTTAGTTAATAACCAAATCCCTCTAATAGAATTAAAAAAGTTAAAAGAAAATGAAGCTAAGGAATTATTTAGGTATGCGATTAATCTAAATAATATTGCCATGCCTAGTAAAAAAGTACTGGATGAAATAATGAAAACTTTCTACAAATCAAATCCTTCAAAATCATCTATCGTTAAATGGTCTAGATCAGATAAAGAGCAAAAGGGTGGGCTTATATGTTTTGAGCTAGATTTTATTGAAATAAATGGCATTGAATACTCTGGCATGATTAAAATTTGCCAAAGTTAAGCAATTACATATAATAATTTTACAAATTTAGGAAAGATTATGAACTTTGAAACAATTATATTAAAAAAAGTAAATCGTATAGGTGTAATTACTCTGAATAGACCAAAAGTTCTAAATGCTTTTAATGAGCAGCTTATTTGGGATCTTCAAGAAGCCACTAAAAATCTTAGAGAAGATGATGACATTAGAGTTGTAGTAATCACTGGAGCAGGTAAAGGCTTTACTGCTGGAGCAGATTTAACCGCATCAGAGTCAACATGGACTAGCACAAAAGACTCTCTTAATAGAGGTTTTTTACCAACCTTTAAAAATATAATGGAGATGCCAAAACCAGTGATTGGTGCCATTAATGGTCCTGCTGCTGGTATAGGAGCAGCTATAGCGATGGCATGTGACTTAAGAATTATGTCTGAAAATGCTTATATATTATCTGTATTTAGCAATATTGCCATAGTTCCTGATGGAGGTCTTTCATGGCTCCTAACAAGATATATGGGTTATACAAAAGCTTTTGAATATGCAATTGAAGCTAAGAAAATAACAGCAGATGAATGTATTAATTTTGGAATTGCTAATAAGAAAGTTTCATTAGAAGATTTAGAATCAGAAACAATGGCTTGGGCAGAGAAACTTGCCAAGAGAGCACCTCAATCTTTATCAAATACAAAAATGATTATGAGAAATGCACTAGAAAAAACATATTTAGAAACTTATGCCGAAGAGGCTGAAATTCAAAATAAAATTTTTGGTAATGATCAAAATAAAGAGGCTATAAAAGCTTTTTTTGAAAAAAGAGAACCCAACTTTGACTAGGCTTAAATTAATTTACTTAAGCCAACTATAATTGCTTCAAAAGAGGCTCTTGTTGTATTTGGATTAATTCCCACTCCCCAGCTTGTTTCCCCATCTTTTTCTAATTCAATATATGCAGCAGCTCTTGCATCTGACCCAGATGATATAGCTGACTGATGATAATCAGAAACCTTTATTTGAATATTTAATTTTTTACATAAACCGTTTATAAATGCATCTATTGGACCGTTGCCTAATCCAGATATCACAAATTCTTTTGAATCTATTAACATTTTTAACTCTAATTGATTTACATCATTTTGGGTTGAAGAAAGATGACTTATGTATGAATAATTATTTTTTGCAACTAAAAAATGATTGTGAAAAATATCCCAAATCTGAGTGCTACTTATTTCTTTTCCTGATTCATCAGCTAACTTTTGTATTTTTTGACTCATACTAATCTGAAGTCTTCTAGGAAGTGATACGCCATGATCTTTTTCTAATAAGAAGGCAACTCCACCTTTTCCAGATTGAGAATTTATTCTCACAACTGCTTCATAACTTCTTCCTAAATCTGCTGGATCTATTGGTAAATAAGGAACTGCCCAAATTGGATCATTGGAATCCTTCATAGCTTGAAAGCCTTTTTTAATTGCATCTTGATGAGAGCCAGAGAATGCAGTAAATACAAGATCTCCAGCATAAGGATGTCTTGGATGAACAGGTAGTTGGTTGCAATACTCAACTTCTCTCATTACAGAATTAATATTAGAAAAATCTAAATTCGGATCTATGCCCTGAGTAAGCATGTTGAGAGCAAGAGTAACAATATCAACATTACCAGTTCTTTCTCCATTTCCAAATAATGTACCCTCTACTCTGTCAGCACCCGCCATTAATCCAAATTCTGAAGCAGCAACAGCTGTTCCTCTGTCATTATGAGGATGAAGACTAAGACAAATACTTTCTCTATTTTTTAGATTGTTAGTCATCCACTCTATTTGGTCTCCATATATATTTGGAGTGGACATCTCCACAGTAGCAGGCAAATTTATTATGATTTTATGATCAGATGCATCCTTAAGAATTTCAGTTACAGCATCACAAACTTCTGCTGCATAGGGTAATTCAGTTCCTGTAAAACTTTCGGGAGAATATTCAAAACTCCAATCAGTATTTGGATTTTTCTCTGCAAGCTCTTTAATTTTTAAAGCACCTTGAACAGCAATTTTTTTAATACCATCTTTATCCTGCTTAAATACTACTTTTCTTTGAAGAGCTGATGTTGAATTATAAAAATGAACAATTGCTTTTGGTATATCTTTGAGAGATTCAAAAGTTCTTTCAATTAACTCATCTCTGGCTTGCGTTAATACTTGAATATTTACATCTGTTGGAATTTTTTTTGATTCTATAAGATCTCTTACAAAATCAAAATCTGTTTGAGAGGCAGAAGGGAATCCAACTTCTATCTCTTTAAATCCCAACTTACATAAAAGAGAAAACATTCTATCTTTTCTTTCTACGCCCATTGGCTCTATCAAGGCTTGATTACCATCTCTAAGATCAACTGAGCACCATATTGGAGATACATCTATTACTTTAGAGGGCCATTGCCTATCTTTTATATCAATAGCCTCAAATGGCTTATATTTATTGATTGGATTATCCATTATGCAATTGTAAGTGTTAAAATTTTTTTTATGGCAATTATTTCTTCTAAATCTTATTCAATCTTGTCAAAAATGGGTATTTCTTCGTATGAAAGAAGAAAAAATTTAGGCCAAAATATGCATAATGAGATTATTTTGCATAAAAGAGACAGTGTTTTAGCTATTCTCTCAAGCCCCCTCAAAGATTACCCTTTAGATGAACAAAGTTTATTCCTGTCAATAATGAAAACGATAACATCAGAGAATCCAGTGATAGAAGAGTCAATAAATTCATATAACCCTTTAGAAAAAAATAAGCTAAGTGCATTGATTATAGCTAAATCAACCTCAGTTAAAGGCATTATTTCATTTGGTATTGCAGTAGATCTTGCAGATAGTTTTATTCAAGCACCATGTCTAAAAACTATTATTGATAATCCGGCAGCTAAAAAACCTCTATGGGAAGATATTAAAAAAATATTTATTAACTAAAGTCTATATGCCTATTTCACTTATTAATAAAGAGCATCTTGATGCAATTCATGAAATAGACTTAAAGACTAACCCATCTCCATGGTCATTTGAGAACCTAAAATCCTCTATCGAGGTTGGTCATCAGGGGCTGGTATCTTTAAAAGACAATACAGTGATTGGATTTGCTATGTATTCTGCAATACCGCCTGAATGTCATATTTTAAATATTGCTGTTGATACAAAATATCAAGGAGCAGGCGAAGGAGCTCTTTTGCTTAAGTATGTAATTAAGCAATCAAAAGCTATGAAAATTAAAACAATTTACTTAGAAGTAAGAATAAGCAATCAGAAAGCAATTAATTTCTACGAGAGCTTTGGATTTGCTAGAGACGCAATAAGAGATAAGTATTATCCAGGTAACCCAAGAGAAGATGCGTTATTAATGTCTGTCTCAATATAATTAAATTATTTCTTTTATAGCTGCCTCAATCGTCTCAGGAGTTGTTGTAGAGCCAAACCTATCTAAAATGGCACCATCTTTACCTATTAAAAATTTAGTGAAATTCCACTTAACATTTTTAGTTCCGAGAATTCCAGGATAACCTTTAGTTAGAATTTTAAATAAAGGGGATGCATCTTCTCCATTCACCTCAACCTTGTCAAAAAGTTTAAATGAGACACTAAAGTTATTATCACAGAAAGCAGCTATCTCTTCATTTGTTCCACTTTCCTGAGCTCCAAACTGATTACATGGAAATGCAAGAATTTCAAAATTTTGATCCCTATATTTCTCATAAAGCTCTTGAAGTCCTTTATATTGAGGGGTGAAGCCGCATGCACTGGCCACATTAACAATTAATAAGGTCTTACCTTTGTAAGAATCCATATTTACAGTCTCTAGATTAATATCTTTAACTTCTACATCATAAATTGTTATCATTTCTTCCTTTTATTGATTCAAACTTGAGCTATTTTATTTCATTAAGATTATGAATAATAGTAAGAAACAATAGTTATTATTATTAGGCTGCATCTAATATCCAATATTTTATTTTTATGTAAGTTAAAATAAACAAAAAAATTATAATATAAATGGATATTAAATTTAAATGGAAGACATTTAACGAGCTTACAAATGATGAGTTATATGAGCTTCTTCATCTTAGACAAAAAGTATTTATTGTTGAACAAAATTGCCCTTATATTGATTCAGATTATGCTGATCAAAAAGCTTTTCATCTATTGGCTCTCAAAGATAATAAGCTCATTGGTTACTTGAGAGCATTTAGTCCAGGAATAAAGTATTTAGAATCATCAATGGGAAGAATTATTACTGCTATTGATCATAGAAAAGAAGGAATAGGCAACAAGATAACATCTGAGGGAGTTTCCTTTTTATTGGAAAAATATCCAGGAAATAATATTGTTATTTCAGCGCAACATAGATTGCTAAATTTTTATCATAATCTTGGTTTTATGGAAAGGGGAGATGTATATCTAGAAGATGATATTGATCATATAGAAATGTGTCTAGACTGCTCCAAGAGATGATAGAATTACATCTTTATATTTGAACTTATTAACAAAAATAGAATCTAAATAATATGCTAAGAAAATACCTTTCAATCTCTTTACTTGGTTTCCTAATAGTCGGCTGTGGCGGTGGATCTGGAGTGACTCCAATAACTGTTGAAGTTACTTTAGAATCAAGTGTCGAAACAGCTCAATATAACGAAACATATACAATTTCATGGGCTTCCAATGGAAGTCAATGTTATGCAAGTGGATCCTGGCGTGGTGAAAAAACTACATCAGGCACTGAAACTTTTACTGCAAAGACTAATGGTCCTGTCGGTTATGCAATAGAGTGCAGAAAGAATAATGTTTTTGCTCAAGCTCAAGCTGTGGTTACTTTAGAGAAAGATTTTTTTGATAGTTTAGATTTTAAGGACGAGGATGCGATTGAGATACTATCGATAGAGCATTCAAGTGGAGCTCGTCATAAAGTATCTAGTCACTATGTTGGTGATTTTAATAATGATGGAGCTCAAGATACGCTTATTGCATATAGACTTGATGAGCCAAGTGATAGCGCTGAAGCTCTTCATCCTAGATTTTTTCAGGTTCTTGGTGGAGCTGAAATCATTACATCTGAACTAATTGTTGAAGGCTGCACCTCTGGTGAAATGATTGCAACTGGTGACTTTAATTTAGATGGAATTCAAGATTTAGTTACTCTTCCTACAAAAACTATTAAGACCATATCCGGCGAAGCAGTTGATTCTAATATGTGCTATTTTCAAGGATCTGAATCTGGATTAGATGTTACTAACTGGAATTCTTCAGATTATGTAGATAACTCAACCAGTATTGATCTTAATAATTTTGCAGTAACTTCTGTAGACCCTGTTGATATAAGTGGTGATGGTTTTGTTGATTTATTACTTTGGGCGAAAGAGGGTGATGGTTCTTCAGCAGGACTCCCTTTTTATATTATTGCTAATACAGCTACTAATCCGTTTGTTCAGTTAAGCACAGAATTTGCTGAGCTTGATCCATATCTCGCAAGCACTGGATGCGCGCAGGATTTAGAATTTTTATGCAGTTGGAAAAACTTTTACGGCACATCCCAGATATATTTTGATGTTGATAATGCAATTGATTTAGTGGGATCAGCTTGCGAAGATGATCTTTCATCATGCACTTACACAAATTTTGTAGAAAGATATGAAGAGGGTAACGATTTTAAATGGTCTCTTTCTACCCCCGATGTTTTAACACCTTCAGTAAATTCAGGACAATCATATTCAAGAAAAATATCAATTGTAGATAATAATCAAGATGGCTACTACGACATTGTCTTGCTAGAAAATGACACGAAATTTTCAGTGTATGAAAGACAAGCTGAAGGAATGAGTGCCCAAGATAATGGAGACTTTCAAGAGCTACTATCCTCATCACTGAAATTTACTAATGATTGGATAATACTGGATCTAGATTTAGATAATGACTTTGACCTTCTTGCTCCAATAGATTGTGTTCAAGAATCGTGTACGAGCAAAATGTTTAGTGCATATCAAAAATCTTCATACGATACCGATGTTGCGACTTCTGCTGGTGATATTACTTTTACAGCAGCTGAAGGGTCAGCAATTCTAACAGTTAATCAAACTGCTCATGGGGCTAAGTTCTCTCAATTGGTTACATATAGTGGTGCAGAAGGCTTAGGTGGAAACATCACAGCTGAAATCCTCAATGGACAATTCACAATTACTTCAACCCCTTCTGATGACACTTATACGATCGAGTCATCTGCAGCAGCTAGTGCTGATGATTTGGGTAACGGCGGTACGGTTGTAGTTGGAACTTACGTGGAAACAAGCTACATATGGACTGAAGAGGATCTAACTTCGACAGTAAATTTTCTTGATAAGACTATTAATACTTTATGGCTAGATTCTAATGGAGATAACGACATTGATGCAATCTCAGTAACTGAATCAAGAAGCGTTGTTGCTGGTACAGACATCCCTGTAAGCTCAACTTACAAATTCTATCATCATCAAAATGATTCTTTAAGATAACTTATGCAGGTTGTTAGACTGGTAAAAAGTTCTGATCTTTATCAAGTTACAAAACTCATAAAAAAAACTGGAATTGGCATGACCACCATGCCCAAGAATAAAAAAGAAGTTCAGGAAAGAATTGAATGGTCTATAGCATCTGCAAATAAAAAATCTGCTAATCCAAATAAAGACACATACTTATTTGTACTAGAAAATGATAAAAAAATAATAGGAATCTCAGCGATATACACATCAGTATCTAAAGACAAGCCATCTGTATTTTTTAAACTAAAAAAAATTAAGCTATCTTCTACAACTTATAATTTTGAAAAAGAGGCTGAAACGCTGCAGTTACATCTTTTACACAAACCTTATTCTGAATTGGGCACTATCTTTATAGATTCAGCTTCAAGAGGAAGAGGTCGAGGATCTTTATTATCATTTGCAAGGCTTCAGCTAATAGCCTCTCATCAAGCTAGGTTTGATAAAAAGATTCTTGTAGAGATAAGAGGTTGGAAAGATAAAAATGGTAAATCATACTTTTGGGAATCATTTAGTAAGGCTTTTTTTAATTTAGATTTTTTTAGTATAGATAGATTAAGCTATATAGATAACCACTTTATAACTGAATCTGTTCCAAAATTTCCTTTTATGGTTGAGCTTCTTTCAAGAAGAGTTCAAAAAGTTTTAGGCAAACCACATCCAAATGCTATGCCTGCTCTGAGCATGCTTTCAAAGCAAGGCTTCAAATCTAATGGACTTGTTGACATTTTAGATGGTGGTCCTTGTATGGAGGTTCTTGCAAAAAATATACCAATCGTAAAATCTTCTATTAAAGTAAAAGTTGACGTAAAAAGATCAGTCAATTTTAGTAATTATGGATTCATAATTAACTTTTCTTTAGATAATTTTAGAGTTGTGAGAGAAAACTATAATTTAATTAATAGTAATACTATAGAAATTTCACAAAAAACCGCAAAAGCGTTAGAAATTTCTTCAGGTAGCGAAGTTAGAATTAATATTGAGAATGTTTGATGATATATATAAATGGTAAATGGACAGAAGGCAAAGGTGTTTCATTTACTAGTATTAGCCCACTTGATAATAAATTAATTTGGGATGGAAATTTTGCGTCTACTTCACAAGTTCTAAGTGCTATTAATTCTGCACATGCAGCTTTTCCAGATTGGAATAAAAGAGGCTTAGATTCAAGACTAAAAATCATTCAAAAGTTTTATACCCTTCTTGAAATTAACAAGGAAAAAATAAAAGATCTAATTAAGCTCGAGACAGGAAAAGAGTTAGCGGATAGTCTTTCTGAAGTTGGAGCTTCTATCGCTAAATATAAAAACTCTTTAAATGCGTTTCACGAGAGAACCGGTAAGTCATCTAGCCCTTTAGGCAAAAATACGCAAATTACAAACCATAGACCTCATGGAGTTTTAAGTGTTATCGGCCCATTTAATTTTCCGTTCCATCTTCCAAATGGCCATATTACCCCTGCCTTAATTGCAGGAAATGTAATTATTTTTAAGCCGAGTGAGCATACACCTTTAGTGGGTGAATTGATGGTTCAATTATGGCATGAAGCAGGAATTCCAAATGGTGTCATTAATCTACTTCATGGCTCAAAAGATGTGGTTAGAAGCCTTGCTAAGCATCCCAAAACAAATGGTCTGTTATTCACTGGTAGCCATATAGCTGGAATGTCACTTAGTAAGTTAATGGCAAATTATCCTAATAAAATATTAGCCTTAGAATTAGGTGGAAATAACCCTTTAGTTGTTTGGAATACTAAAAAGTTAATTAAGGCATCTGAATTAATTTTTGAATCTGCATTTATTTCAACAGGTCAAAGGTGCACATGTGCACGCAGATTAATACTCTCTAACTCTAAATCATCAAAAAAAATTATTGAATTACTTAAAAAGAAATCAAAGCTTCTTTCATACAAAGAGACATCTAAAGATTATTTCTATGGACCATTGATATCTAAAACTGCTGTTAAAAATTTCATTGATTTTCAAAATTCTCTTATAAAAATAGGCGGTAAAATTATTCTAAGAGGTAGGCATATTAAATCTAAAGGTAATTATGTAACTCCATCGATAATAGATATGACTGGAGTAAAAAAGATTATTGATAAAGAGATGTTTGGACCAATGATCCAGATAAAATTTGTTGACACATTTCAAGAAGCTACTTATGAGGCTAATAATACTTCGTTTGGTCTTTCCGCTGGGCTTATTTCCGATAAAAAGGAACTTTTTAATAATTTTATTAATGAAGTTTCAGCTGGAATAATAAATTTCAATGCAACAACCACAGGAGCCTCAGGAAGCGCACCTTTTGGAGGTTCTGGTATGAGTGGAAACTTACGACCAGCTGGTTTTTATGCTGCTGATTATTGCGCATGGCCTGTAGCAAGTGTTGTTAACGACAATTTCTAGTTATGTATAGAGGCGAGTTAAATTTTGATGGTCTTATCGGTCCAACTCATAATTATTCCGGTCTATCTGAGGGGAACATAGCTTCTTTTAAGAATAGTAAAAAAACGTCTAACCCAAAAAAAGCCGCTCTCCAAGGTTTAGAAAAAATGAAATTATTGATTGATCTGGGTATACCTCAGGGTATATTTTTACCTCATGAAAGACCTTATTTGGAATCACTTCGAAAGCAAGGTTTTTCAGGAAGTGTGAATGATATTGTTTTATCAGCATCAAAGAATTCAACTTTACTACTAAATCAATCATATTCAGCATCATCTATGTGGGCTGCTAATGCAGCAACATTTTCTCCAAGTACTGATTCGGAAGATTCAATTGCTCACATAACACCTGCTAATTTATTTTCAATGCCTCACAGAAGAATTGAATCAGAGTTCACATACAGCCAACTTAATATGATTTTTAATAGTTCCCATTTTAAGATTCATAAACCCATTGATCCATCTGAGCTTATGGGCGATGAGGGGGCTGCTAACCATTTAAGAATATCCAGTCACCATCTAGATAAAGGTATCCAAATATTTGTATATGGAAGAGATTCCTCTGAAACCAATCTAAATTTTGTAGCTAGGCAGACAAAAGCAGCATCTGAATATATTGCAAAATCCCACCAACTAGATGCAGATAAAACTTTTTTTCTAAAACAGAATATAGAAGCTATCAATAGTGGAAGTTTTCATAATGATATTGTTAGCCTATCAACTGAAAATGTTTTTATTTATCATGAGAAGGCATTTGCAGAGAGCAAACATGAGATTCAAAAAATAAAAAATAGCCTTAAAGATATCAATGAATTATTTTTTATAGAAATCACTGAAAAAGAAATTCCTCTTGATGTATTGGTAAGCTCCTACTTGCTTAATTCTCAACTTGTTTTAAATTCTAATGGAAATATGACTTTTATCATGCCAAGCGAAGTAAAGAATTTTTCTGAATGCACTAAATGGCTTGAAAAGATTAAAACCCATTCACCTATTCAAGATTTAAGATATGTGGATATAAAGCAAAGCATGATGAATGGCGGAGGGCCTGCATGCTTAAGGTTTAAAATAGTTGTTAATGAAGATGAATTTAATAATATAAATCCTAATTTTCTGCTTAATCCATCACTACTAGTTAAGCTAGAGACTCTTATTAATTCATCTTATAGAGACAATCTAGATATTAATGAACTAGCAGACCCGGACTTGGTAAATGAAAGTTATACAGTGCTTGATGAGCTAACTCAGATATTTAATACTGGTAGTATCTATAACTTTCAAAAAGCATAAAAGCTTTTATTATTCAATAATCTGTTTATTAAATAGTAGTGTATGAATTTCTTCAGTAATAAAGGGAGCAAAAGGATGCATCATTACTAAGATCTTTTGAAGCATAGGCCTTAGATTATTGGTATTACCCGTTTTCTTACATTCCTCAATATAAATATCACAGAATTTACTCCAAAAGAATTCATATACCTCATTTACAGCGAAATCTAATCGGTATTCTTGGATATTCTTTTTAATTTTTTTAGATGATTTATTAAATTCCTCTTCAATCCAATTGTCGATATCATTAGAGGGTGTAAATATTTTATTACCAGCTGGATATCCATTTATAAATCTAGCAGCATTCCATATTTTTGTGCAAAAATTTCTATACCCTTTAAGTCTACCTAATTCAAAACTTATATCCTTAGTGTGAGTTGCCAGAGAATAGAAGGTCATTCTTAATGCATCTGTTCCATAGGATTCAATTCCATTTGGAAACTGATTTCTAGTTTTTTTCTCAATCTTTTCCGCTTTTCCTTCCTGCATAAGATTTGATGTTCTTTTTTCTACTAAATCGTCTAAAGAAATACCATAAACCAAATCAAGTGGATCAATTACATTACCTTTAGATTTTGACATTTTTTGACCGTTCTCATCTCTTATTAGGCCTGTAACATATACATCTTTAAAGGGAATTTGGTTTGTGAACTCAAGACTCATCATCATCATTCTTGCAACCCAGAAAAAAATAATATCAAAACCAGTAACAAGAAGTGATGTTGGGAAATGCTTGTTATAGTCTTCTGTATCATTAGGCCACCCCATCGAAGCAAAAGGCCATAAACTTGAAGAAAACCATGTATCTAAAACGTCATTATCTTGAAATAACTTTCTATTATCTAATTTATAATGATTCCTTGTTTCTATTTCGTCATAACCAACATAAACATTTCCATCTTCATCATACCAAGCTGGTATTCTATGACCCCACCAAATCTGCCTACTAATACACCAATCTTCAATATTATCCATCCAATTAAAGTATGTCTTAATCCAATTTTCAGGGTGGAACTTAATTTCACCTTTATGAACCGCATCATTTGCTTTTGCAGCCATTTCAGCAGTTTTAACATACCACTGATGACTCAGTTTAGGCTCTATAACAACATTAGATCTTTCGCCTCTAGGGACGCTAATATGATACTTCTCTTCTTTTTCTAACAGCTCTAATTCATTTAACTTTTCAATAACAAGTTTGCGAACTTTAAATCGATCTAGATTATTAAATGGTTCAGGTACATTGTCATTTGACCAAGCATCATCATTAAAAATATTAATAGGTTTAAAATCGCTAGCGGTAGTTGAAATTTTTACTTCGCCATCATCTTCATATAAAGCATATTTTTTCCCTATTTCGTAGTCATTGAAATCATGACCAGGTGTTATTTTTAAACAACCAGTTCCAAATTCAATATCTACATACTCATCACCAATAATAGGCAGCTTTCTTCCAACAAATGGCAGGATAACGTTTTTTCCAATTAGTGATTTATATCTCTCATCTTTAGGATTCACAGCAATAGCCATATCACCAAACATAGTTTCAGGTCTTGTTGTTGCAACAGTAAGGTATTGAGTTGAATCCTCTATTGGGTATTTTATATGCCAAAGTAGGCCATCTTTTTCTTGCCTAACAACCTCAAGGTCAGATACAGCAGTTTTTAGAGCGGGATCCCAATTTACAAGCCTATAGCCTCTATAAATTTTATTTTTTCTATGAAGCTCAACAAAAGCCTTAATTACAGCTTCGTTAAAACCATCATCTAAAGTAAAGCGATATTTATCCCAATCAACCGTTGAACCAAGTCTCTTGATTTGTGATTTAATTTTTTCTTCAGAATAATTTTTCCAAGACCAAACTTCTTCTAAAAACTTCTCTCTTCCTAAATCATTTCTAGTAATTTCTTTTTTTGCTAGATTATTTTCAACAACCATTTGCGTAGCAATTCCAGCATGATCACTTCCAACTTGCCAATGAGCATCTTTACCAGACATATGATTGTATCTAGTATAAAAATCCATAATAGCGTACTGAAAGCTATGACCCATATGAAGAGTCCCTGTAACATTTGGTGGCGGAATGACCTGTGAGAAAGAATCTTTTGAATCTTTATTTTCAACCTTTCTTTCAGACCAAATCTTTGCCCACTTTTCCTCAATCTCAGTAGGGTAATATGTCTTATCCATAGCTTTTAAAAGATATTTTTTACTTCAATCTTTTACTTAGTAGCAATTCACTTAAAAGAGGAACAGGTCTTCCAGTTCCAGCTTTAACAGGAGAGCTATAAGATGCGGTTGCAGCAATATCTAAATGCGCCCACTTATAGTCATTAGTAAATTTAGATAAAAAGGCAGCAGCATGAATGGTTCCAGCCTCTCTACCTCCACCAATATTTGCTAAATCAGCATAATCAGTTTTTGTGCATGATTGATGTTCATCCCATAATGGAAGCTCCCATGCTCTATCACCAGATTCCTCACCTGCATCAACAATCATATCTGCAAGGTGTTGATCATTTCCCATGACTCCACTTGCATGTCTTCCTAAAGCTACCACTACAGCACCTGTTAACGTGGCCATGTCAATTACGTAAGAAGGCTTATACTTGCCAACAAATGTAAGTGCATCACATAAGACCAATCTACCTTCAGCATCAGTATTTAATATTTCTATAGTTTGACCAGACATTGAAGTTACAACATCACCAGGTTTGGTTGCTTTGGCTGAACACATGTTTTCAGCACATGCCATAACACCAACAACATTAACTTTTGCATCAAGCCTTGCGAGTGTCGACATGACTCCAAAGACAGTAGCAGCTCCACACATATCCCATTTCATCTCATCCATGCCTTGAGGTGGTTTCAATGAGACCCCACCTGTATCAAACGTAATGCCTTTTCCGACAAGTGCAACAGGTTTATCGGATGGATTTCCACCCTTATACTCTATGACCATCATTCTTGAAGGCTCATCACTTCCTCGACCTACTGATAAAAAGGATCCCATCTTCATTTTCTCAAGATCATTTTCGTTAAAAGATTTAATTTTTAATTTAGGAAAATCTTTCTTCATTGCTTTAACTTTCTTCTCAATAATTCTTGGAGTGCAATGATTAGCAGGTAAGTCACCTAAATGCTTAGCTGTATTCACTCCCTCACCAATAGCAAAACCTTTTTTAGCAGCTTGCTTGGCTTTAGTTAGGTTAGCTCCAGCTAGACCAGTTGTTAAAATAACAAGATTTTTAAGAGTGGGTTGTTTGGCAGTTTTATTTTTAGTTGCTGAGAAAATATAAACATTTGATTCAATGGTTTTAGCTACCATTTCAATTAACCAATTTTCATCTTTTCCTTCAGGATAAACATTCCCACACATAATTGATAAATCTTTTGCTTTTAATTTATTAGCTGATTTAGCAATTGTTTGATAGGCAGAAAGCCATTTGTGGATCGGCGTATCTTTTTTAAGACCTTTTACCAATAAAATACTCTCAGCTTTAGTTCCAATAACTTGAGGCAAGAGAACTGAACTTCCATCATCCTTAAGATGACTTGAGATTGATTTTGAAATGTAACCTTTAGAAGCTTTATCTAACTCCTTAAAAGCAGCGTTGTTTTTTGTATCCTTATTAACCATTACCACAAGCATTGAAGAATTTAGTGTCACTAAATTCGTTGATGTTGTATCTTTTACTAAAATATTACTTAGAACTTTATAAGCCATTTATGAATCTCCTTTATACTAATTACTGATAAGATAAATATTGTAATGCATCATAGTTCCCAAGGCATGTATAAAAAAGATATTCTTGCTAAAAGTATCAATCTCGAGGTCTTTAAGACGACTTTAGGTTGTTTATTGATATTTTTTCTTCTAGTCATAGCATCTAGACTTGTTGGTTACTACGAACAAGCTGCTGCTGGATCCATAGATCCAAGTATTATTATTCCTGTTATTGCCTTAAGGATGCCAGACTTTATAACTTTACTTATTCCTTTGTCGTTTTTTCTAGGAGTTCTTATTACTACCAGTAGGCTTTATGGCGATAATGAAATATACGCAATATTTACTGGAGGAAAATCATTATTAAGCATTATTAAATATCTATTTCCGCAAGCACTAATGTTTTTAATAATTACTGCGATATTAAGTTTAAATATAGCTCCATATACAAAAGCTCTATCTAAAGAATTAATGGCGTCTAAAACTTTCACAGAAAAAATTCAATCTCTTCAGCCTGATGAGCTTACTGAGGTAGGAAAAGGTAATTATATAAAGGCACATAAGGTAAATGATGAGATGCTCGAAGATGTTCTTTTTATATCAGGAGATATTAGTTCAGCATCTCTAGTAATATCAAAAGAACTATCAATCTCAGAATTGGATAATGCATCAAATATATTATTTATAGATGGTTTAATTTATTCAGATGTTATAAATCCAGAGCAACAAGTGATTACTCAATTTGGAGAATTTAATTACGATTTAAAAAATGACTTGGAATCCGATAAAAAAGCTAGACTGAATAAGGTTTATGATTTTTCAAACAATTCTGCTAATGCTAGCTTTCAATGGAATCTTTCAATCCCTTTAACAATTATCAATTTATTATTTCTTGGTATATTTATTGGTAAAGTTAAGCCAAGACAGGGTCGATTTGGAGGCATTGTCCCAGGTTTATTTATCTATATGCTCTATATTAGCCTTCTTGTAGTAAGCAGAGAATCTATGATCACAGGTGGACTCCTTTCTAGCTTTGGGCTTTGGTGGGTTCATGCTTTCTTTTTTGCTCTAGCATTCCTATACTTTTCTAAATATTATTTTAATTTAGATTTTAATATATTGTCATCAAATAGCATTTCTAAAAAATCTATCATAGCAATCTTCTTATTTATCTTATCAATATGGCTATTAGCATAGTTTCAAATTTTGGAATTTTTTCAAGATATCTGATTCAAAGAACTTTTATTATCTCCTGGTTAGTTTTTTTACTTTTCATTGCTTTAGACACTATTTTTTTAGTTATTGCTGAAATAGAAGATATTTCACCTGTGTATAGCTTTTATCAATTATTAGACTATGTCTTAGGAGTTATCCCGCATAGAGCATCAACATATCTTGAGGGCTCGTGCCTCTTAGGATTGCTTATTTCTATGAGTATTTCCCAACAAGAGGGGAATCTTGGTATGCTTAGATCAGGTGGATTTTCTCCATTAAGAATCTCAATAATATCTTCCTTCGGAGCTATGGCGATGATATTAATATTTCTTGTTAGTGATGAATATTACTTTAAAGATTTATCTATGGATGCAGAAATACAAAAGAATTTGATTACATCGACGTCTCAAAATAAAAAGAATGCAAGTCCACAATGGATTGAAGATGAGGGGACATATCTTCAATATTTTATTAAAGATAACAAAATGCTCTACCAAGTATCAATTATAAAAGTTATCGAGGGAAGGGTTATATATTCAGCAAGCTCAAATGAAGCAACAATAGAGAAAAAAAGCATTAATCTGTCTAAACCATTTATCTTTAAAAATTTTATGGATAACGAAGTCTCATTTCAAGAAATTCCTTTTAATTTTCCAAAAGTGCTTCAACTCACATCTCCAAATATCAAAAATATAAAACTTTCAGATCAAATAGGTTACTTGATTGATTTAAAAGGCTTAAATTCCATCAAAGATAATTCTTTTAAAGCAGAATTAGAAAAGAATATTTATAAAACTCTTTTATTACCAATTTCTGCACTAGCAATAATGATTCTAGCTGGCTCGCTTATGTTTGGTTCGCTAAGAGACTCACCAATGGGAACAAAAATTATATTTGGCGTGGTTTGTGGTTTTATTTACAGCGTAATTCAAGATCTAGCTGTTAGCTTATTTATTACTTATTCACTTAGTGTTTTATTGGCTGTCTTGCTTCCAATATTTCTAGTAATAATGGTGAGTTTTATTTTTTATAAGAGAATCTAGATTATTCTTAATCTTGTTCCAGAAACAAGATCATTAAAAGCAACTTTTTCTTTAGTAAAATATATTTGTATGAGAGGAATTCCTAGCATTAGCATAATTATTAAATTACAGAAAAATCTTTTAAATGTTTGAGTGAGAGTAATTTTATTGCCCTCTACACTATAAATTTCTATTTTCCAAACAGCCATCCCAAGGGTCTTATTTCCTCGAATCCAAAATAAGCTAAAAAAACCCCAGCTTGAAAAGCTTATTAATAATAATGCATACCATCCAGGCAGGATTGGTTGACTAGGATCTTCTGGAAGTTCCCAATTTAAACCATTAGAAATAAATATAGAAAGGTATCCTAGAACAAAAATAACAGACAGTAAAAGTAGTCCATCGTAAATCGAAGCAACAATTCTCTTAAAGGGATAAACATTTTTATATTGTGTATTCATAATAGTTATAGTATTTTAATCTTCGATCAACATAAAAGGAAATAGGATTATGGATAAAGGATTTTTTGGACACCCCATTGGTTTGAGAACTTTATTTCTTACAGAAATGTGGGAGAGAATGTCTTATTACGGCATGAGAGCGTTACTGGTCCTTTATATGACGGGAGCCATGACAGGCTTTAATCCTGGGCTAGGTTGGTCAGCAATAGAAGCTAATGCAATTTATGGAATATATGTAGGATTCGTATACTTTATGGTTGTGCCAGGTGGGTGGATTGCAGATAATATTTTAGGTCATCAGAAAGCTGTTCTAATAGGAGCTATTATTATTGCTATAGGCCATTTTACATTGGCATTGCCATTGGATCAGACATTTTTTCTTGGCCTTGTTCTTATTGTTTTAGGAACCGGATTACTTAAAGGTAATATTTCTACAATAGTTGGAAATCTTTATAAAGATGACGATGATAGAAGAGAATCCGGCTATACCATTTTCTATATGTCTATAAATATTGGATCAACTCTAGGTTTTCTTATTTGTTCTTACTTGGGTGAAAAAATTGGATGGCATTATGGATTTGGTGCTGCTGGTATAGGAATGTCTTTCGGTGTGTATCAATATATAAAATTTAGACATTTATTAGGATCAGCTGGAGCTGAGCCTAATGACATGCCTGATGAAAAGCGAGCTAGTTATATTAAATGGACAAAGCTCAGTCTTGTTGGAATGTTTCTTGTTATTGGCATGGGTCTTTTGGGCTTGATAAGTTTTGATCCAAGAGCTTTTGCAGAAAACTTCGCATATTTTTTAACTATAGTAGCTGGACTATATTTCTTATACTTATTCGTGTTTGCTGGATTGAATTCATCTGAAAGAAAAAATCTTTTTCTTCTATTTACTCTCTTTATTGGAGCTGCAGCTTTTTGGTCAGGTTTTGATCAGTCTGCAAGTTCTTTAAGTATTTTTGCTCGCGATTATACTGATTTAACAGTTGGAAATTTTGCTTTGCCTATTGGCTGGCTTCAATTTGCTAATCCGATACTAGTAGTAATATTTGCTCCAATATTTGCAGGTATGTGGGCTTATTTAGGTAGAATTAACATGAATCCCTCTCTGCCTATAAAGTTTGCAATAGGTCTTTTATTTATGGCTCTTAGTTTTATTGTAATGATTTACGCTGTGAACCTTGCAATGGTATCTGCTCCTGTTGGCATGCAATGGTTACTAATCACTTATGCAATTCAAACATGGGGTGAACTAGCTTTATCTCCTATAGGCTTGGCAGCTTTTTCTAAGTATTCTCCTAAAAGATATATGGGTCAGATGTTTGGATTATGGTTCCTTGCATCAGCTATTGGTGGAGTTTTAGCTGGATTGCTTGGAGGAGATGCTATGTCTGATGGCCTTTTATCCATTGAGCCTATATTTGCATTTATGATTAAGTATTACTTAGTAATTGCTGTAATTCTTATAGCCCTTTCTTTTGTTATAAAAGCTGAGGATGTTAAGAAAGTAGAATAAAAAAAGGCTTATGAAGAAAAAGGATCCTGTTAAAAAAAATATGGATAAGCTTCATAAGCCTATAACTCATCAAGATAAAACTAAATACAAAAGAAAACAAAAGAAAGCTACTAAACTTGATTCAGATTAATAAGAATTTCTTTATAGATATATTTAAGTTTTTCTAAATCATTAATATTAACTTTTTCATTGATCTGATGAATGGTTTCATTGATTGGGCCTAACTCAATCACCTCAGTACCCATAGGAGCGACCCATCTCCCATCAGAAGTTCCCCCACCATTATTTATGTCCGGTTCATAACCCATAATGCTATTAATAGATTTTATTACCACATCTTTAAAAAATGTTTGCTTTGTTATAAATGGAATTGCATTTAACGTCCATTCAATTTTATACTCAATATCAAATTTATCTAAAACACTTAATATTTTTTCTTTAAGTGAATCTTCAGATGATTCAGATGAAAATCTTAAATTAAATTTCATTTCCAATTGACCTGGTACAACATTAGTTGCCCCAGTTCCAGAATGGATATTTGAGACTTGAAAGCTGGTAGGTTGAAAAAATTCATTCCCCTCATCCCAGACCATTTCTTTTAATGTATCAATTACCTTACCTGAAAGGTGTATTGGATTATTTACTTTGTCAGGGTAAGCAACGTGACCTTGCTTACCGATAATAGTTAAAGATCCACTTAAAGAGCCTCTTCTTCCAAGTCTAATTGTGTCAGCTAACTTTAATGATGAGCTTGCTTCTCCTACTAAACAATAGTCTATATGCTCACCAGCATCTTGCAGATCTGTAATAATCTTATTAATCTTTCCATCTGCAGGCTCGCCTTCTTCATTGCTAGTTAAAAAGACACATATCCTAAAATTTGGATTCGGGTTTTCTTCTAAAAACTCTTTTGCAGTTGCTAAGAAGGTTGCTACAGCTCCTTTCATGTCTGCAGCACCTCTGCCAATGAGATAGTCACCTATTACTTCTGGTTTAAAGGGATCAATATCCCATAATTCTTCTGGCCCAGATGGCACTACATCGGTATGACCTAGAAAACAGAACAGAGGGCCTTTGGAGCCTATTGTGGAGTATAGATTTTCAACATTTAAATAGTTAATTCTTTTAGTCTCAAATCCGAGGGGATTAAGATAATTTTCTACAATATCAAAACACCCTTTATCTTCAGGACTAATGGATTTAATTTCTAAGAGTGATTTAGCTAGATCTACAAGGTTTGTATTCATAATTAATTATTTTTGTGAAGTTTAGAATTTAATTCGATAGATTTGTTATTTGTTTTAGCTTCGACAATGCCACTAATAGAATTTCTTATAAATAAAAGATTATTTCTATTTGATAGCTCGGAAGCTTTAACAACAGTTTGATTGGAAAGAGTAACTTTAGTTCCAGCAGTCAAATATAAACCAGCTTCAATAATACAATTATCCCCCAAAGGAATGCCTAGTCCTGAGTTAGCACCTAACAAACAGTTTTTACCAATTGATATTCTAGTATTATTTCCGCCTGAAAGTGTTCCCATGGTGCTACAGCCGCCACCCAGATCAGAATTTGACCCAACAACCACTCCGGCAGAGATTCTTCCCTCTATCATAGCTTTACCAAGCGTGCCGGCATTAAAATTTACAAAACCTTCATGCATAATTGTAGTGCCTTCACTTAAATAAGCTCCCAATCTAACCCTTGAGGTGTCAGCAATTCTCACACCTTCTGGAATAATATAGTCAGTTAAACAAGGAAACTTATCTATAGATTTAATAATGAGCTCTTTGTTCTCCAGCTTTGATTCAAGAATTTTTGATTGGATTTCTTTTGTAGATACAGCACCATAATTTGTCCAGACTACGTTTGGTAGAACCTCAAAAAGACCATCGAGATTTATTGAATTGGGTAAGGCAAACTTATAGGAAAGTAGGTGCAATCTTAGGTACGCATCAGCAATATTTTTAATTGGATTTAAGAGATCTTTTAAATCAGTATTTAGATTAATTATATTTTTATTTTTACTACCTGTAATGACGGGCTTCTTATCAATATTTTTATCTTCACCAAACTCAACATAAGGAAAATACACATCCAAGATATCTCCATCAGAAGATTCAGTAGTTAATCCTAATGCATTAATTTTCATGAAATTATTATAATCCTCATGGTTTAATTTATATAATTTCTACAAGATCTTTTTTAATTCTTTGCATTTTAGCTTTTGATATTAAATTAGTTTTTTGATCTTCAATAAAAAAAGTATCTTCAACTTTTTCTCCAAGAGTAGTTATTTTTGCAGAATGAATAGACGCACCATGATTTTTGTAAATCTCTGCTATTTTTACTAGCAAACCAGAGCAATTTATAGTTTCTATCGTAATAATATTTCTAATGTTTTGTTGATCAATTGACTCACTAATTTTTGTTGGATTTTTAAAATGACTATTCTTATTTTTACTATAATCCATCAATTTGATTTCTTTTGAGCCATCAAAAATTGCATGAATCTTTGAAGTTAGATCTTTAATATCTCTTTGTGTGAGCTTCATAGATTTATATTTATATGAAGCTATAAAAGTATTTAAAGCAATAGTTTTATCTTTTGTAGTTGCAATGTCTGCATCAATAATTTCAACACCCAAAGAATCAAAGACTTGCACTAATTTTAAGAACAAACCCTCGACATTTCGAACTTTAATAAATATTTCTATAAGACTATCAAAATTTTGTCTTAATGAAATTACATCAGCATCATTCTTAACGCTTAAAATGGATTTAGCTTGCCATTCGAGCTGTGAAGAAGTAAATCTTCCGAAATAACTCAGATTAATGCTTCTCCATAAATTAGTAATGATATTTTTATCACCTTGACCAAGTTCTTTAACAATACTTTTAATTCTATCTTGTGCTATTTTTTTAAAACTTATACCAGTCTCTTTGTTTAACCTGCTTCTAGTATTAAAAAATAGAGATCTTAACAGTCCATGTTTCCATCCATTCCATATAGTTGGGTTTGTAGCCCTGATATCATTTATTGTTAAGAGATATAAATAATTTAGCCTTTCTAAATCTCCACATTTAACTGCAAATTCTTCAATGGTTAACGGATCATAGATATCTTTTCTTTGAGAAATAGACGACATCTCTAAATGATTTAAAACAAGCCAGGAAACCAATTCAGCGTCATGCAGAGACATACCAATCTTTTTTGAAAATTTATAGCTTGTTTTTGCACCTATCTCTGAGTGATTTCCGCCTTTGCCTTTACCTAAATCATGAAATAGACCAGCTAAATAAAGAATTTCAATTTTAGGGAGTCTATTAATCAACTCATTTTCTATTTCAAAACCATCCTCTAAATGATTTATTTTCATCTGCCGCATATTTCTTACAACTTTAAATGTATGCTCATCAACAGTATAAACATGAAATAAATCAAATTGCATTTGACCAACAACTTCAGCAAATTCAGATATATATGCTTGTATTATTCCTAATCTTTTCATCTTTTTAAGAATAGAAGAAAGGTTATAAGGAGATCTAAGTATTTCTAAAAATTGCTTAGAATATAAATCATTCTTTTTAAAATCTTTATCAATCAAAGAAATATTTTCTTGAAGGATCTTAGCAGCATCAGTATCAATATTTGTAATATCCTTTCTTTGACCAATTTTTGTAAAAATTTTGAATATTAGATGCTTATTATCTTTTAGATTTTTCTCTTTAAAGCTTATTTTATTATTTCTTATAAAAAAGTCCCCATAATCCTTTTTAACTTTTGGAAAACTTTTTTCTTCAAATATATCAAATACAGTTTCATTAAAAATGGAAAGCTTTTCAGCATTGAAGTAGTAAAGCTGCATGAGTTTTTCTACTGGTTGCTTGATTTTAGTTCCTGAAATATTTGCCTTCTTTGCTAATTCAATTTGCAAATTAAAATTGAGTCTATTGAAGGAGCTCGTCTGAATCAAATTAATTGAGTAACGTAATAATTTGATAAAATTATATGCATGAATCGCTGATTTAAATTGTTCTTCATAAAAAATATTAGATGTATAAATATCATCATAAGATTTAAGTTTAAAACAGTGGTTTAAAACCCAGTTAGCTGTTTGAAAGTCACGAAGACTTCCTGGGGATTCTTTCAGATCAGGCTCAAGATTAAATTCTGTTGAATCAAATGAGAGATACCTATTATTTTGCTCAATCTTTTTCTTTACAAAAAATTTATTTGCTGGGAATAGCTTTTCTCTATCAGCAAGAATAGTATTTATTATTTCCAATGCTTGTTTATTTGTCGACAAGGGTCTTAAAGTTAAATAGGATGTGAATTCTTTTAAGTCTGAAGCCATCATTATCTTAATTTCCTTTTTTGTTCTAACAGAATGACCAACCTTAAGACCAAAATCCCACAATGAAGCTATAAATTTTTCTAAATTAGAGTAATCTTTAGTGGATGAATTAATTTGTAGGATTGAGATGTCTATATCAGAGGCAGGAAAAATTTCCCTGTTACCATATCCACCAATTGCAAATAAACCAAAATCTTCTTGAAGACCTAACTCCTCAAATTTTTTTATGATTTCTTTATCAAGCAGGTCAGATCTTTGTTGCAAAAAATTATTAATTTTTTCAGGATTTTTAATTCCCTTAGGGAACCATGACCAAAATTTTGAATCTAGATTTTCTAGATCTCTCTTCATATATTCTCTTCAGATCTTTTGGTAAGAACCTCAACACCAGTAGCTGTTACTGCAAGGGTATGCTCCCATTGAGCAGAGTTCCTTCCATCTTTAGTTTCAACGGTCCAGCCATCTGATAAAACTTTATTATACTTTGAGCCCTGATTAATCATTGGTTCAATTGTAAAACACATACCTTCTTGAACTTGAAGTCCTGTTTTAGGTTTTCCGTAGTGAAGAATTTGAGGCTCTTCATGATAGATATCTCCTATTCCATGACCGCAATAATCTTCAACAACTGAATAATAGTTTTGTTCAGCATGCTGCTGAATAGCATTTCCAATATCACCAAGATAAATACCTGGTCTGACAATTTCTATAGCCTTATAAAGACACTCTTGGGTGACCCTAACAAGCCTTTGATTATGTGGTTGACACTTTCCAACCATAAACATTTTTGAAGTATCACCATGCCAACCATCTTTAATAACCGTTACATCAATATTTAAAATATCTCCATTTTTCAAGATTTTATTATTATCTGGAATACCATGACAAATAACATTGTTAATACTTGAACATATAGTATTTTCAAAACCGTTATACCCAATATTTGCCGGTATTGCTTTTTGCTCTTCGGTAATATATTTGTAGCAAATTAGATCAAGTTCACCAGTAGAAATTCCTGGTTTTACAAAAGGAGTTATCATCTCTAATACTTCAGCAGCTAATCTACCCGCTATTCGCATTTTTTTAATATTATCGCTAGATTTTATTGAAATTTTCATATTTTTTTCATTAATTAGTAGACGGCATAGACTTTAATCTGTAAAGTACAATTTTAATGCCTGCTCAATATT
>CESU01007169.1_pt1 | contig 37683 bp, 34 predicted proteins | sample 531141 | NCBI WGS metagenome assembly CESU01 (sample SAMEA2621401, study PRJEB7988) | marine metagenome | isolation source: saline water (ENVO:00002010), including
TTTTCTGAGCATCTTATTCCTAAAAATTTTCGCTATGTTCATCTTGGGATCCCATCAAAATGGGAGTCATCGCATTGGTTTCAAAGGTGGCAAAAGGTATTGCCAAAAAGTGGGGAGATAGCCTTTTTAGATAGGTCCTGGTATACAAGAGCCATTACTGAACCTGTTATGAATTATTGTAATGAAAAGCAGTATAGATCTTTCATGAACAGGGTTAATAAATGGGAAGATGATCTTGCAGAATCTGGAACAGAGATTACTAAATTTTATTTTTCATTATCGCAAGATCAACAAAAGAAGAGAATAAATGCAAGGAGAAATTCTCAGTTAAAGTATTGGAAATTATCAGAAAATGATGAACGCATTGTTACAAAATGGGATGCCTTTACTTTATATAAGGAGCAAATGTTTAATAAAACATCCACGGATACTTCGCCATGGATAGTAATTAATTCAAACAATAAAATGATTGCGAGGCTTACAGCATTAAGATTTTTACTTAATAAAACTGATTATGAAAAAAAGAAACTTTTAAAACCAGTCTCTTGGTCAAAAGATATAGCCAACTATTCAGCTAGTCTTGATGGTGTAATATTTAATAATTTAAATTATCAGCAATACATGTCGATAACTAAATATTCTGATGATACTTAATTAATATGAAAATTGCTGCGATTGATATAGGCACAAATGCTATTAAATCTAAAATATTTACAACCACCCCAACCTCTATAGAGTTTATTGAGAGTAAACGAACTCCAATGAGGCTTGGAACCGATGTATTTAAAGAAGGCTGCCTATCAGATAATAAATTAAGTGCTCTTACTGATGTATTAGAAAAGTATAAAAAATATTTTGAAGATAACAAGATAGAGATGTATGAGATCGTAGCAACTTCAGCATTCAGAGACACCTCTAACTCTGAGGATGCAAGGCGAATAGTTGAAAATAGTATTGAGCATCCAATAAGAATAATTTCTGGATTAGAGGAAGCAAAATTAATTAGATTTCACCCAAAAGCTCAATCTTCATCAAATAAGATATATGTGGATATTGGAGGTGGTTCAACAGAATTTTATATTCACACCAAAGACAAGGACTATATTCAATCTTTTCAACTTGGTGCTGTAAGAAATTATTTAGGTATGGAAAATAAAGATGAGTGGCAGAGAATGTTTGATTGGTTAGCTCAACATGAAAACAGTATGAAGCTTGTTGGAATTGGAGGAAATATTAGATCTTTTTTTAATATTTATAAAATGCAATCTATGACTGTTGAAGATTTTAATATAAAAGCAAGTGAACTATCTCAGCTTGATAAGTTTGAAAAAAAATTTAAATACAACCTAAATGAAGACAGGGTTGACGTTATCGATTCAGCTATTGATATATATTCTCAGATAATTAGCAGACTTTCTATATCTAAAATTAAATCGACTCGATGGGGAGTTTCTGATTCAGCGGCAGTCAAGCTCTTTCACGAGCTTTATTCTGAGAAAATTCAAATTAAAAATAACTAATTAAATCAATCAGTATTAAAAATGACTGTAAATCGCTTTATTTCATTGAGTCTTGATACTTCTATAGAGGCTGGCGTGATGCCAATAATCTTGACTGAATCTTCAATAAATAAGAGAGAGCTTTCAAGATCATTTAAAATATAAACCATCTTAACCTCTGACTCATTCTTGGTAAGAACATAATTGATTAGCTCGTAATCTTTAGCCATTATGTCTAGGGTCGCATAAGCAGTTTCCTTGTTTAGCAAAAAGCTTTTTTGTGCAAGATTAAATGATAAGACTTCAGCCTGACTATAAACATAATCATAATCTGACTTTGCAGAGCTTAGTCTTTGAGATGAACCCTGAAGATTACTATAAAGATTAGTTCCAGAAGATAAAATAATTCCTAAAATAATAATAGATGCCAAAATAACTAATAAGCTCTTTTCTCTACTTTGAAGATTATTAAATAGTTCTTTCATTATTATTTTGTAAATCCTACAAGGATGATGCCAGAGACTTCTCCGTCATTAGTCTCTATATCTTCTTTTATTAAAATAAGATTTGCTTGAGGCATAAGATTAGTTAAAAACTTGTACTGATTACTTCCCAAGCCTGAAAGGGTTATTTGAGCCTCAGATCTATTAATGTCCATATAAAGCTTAGTAATCTCAGGTATATCAAGTCTTTTAATGCTTTCTAAACCAGAAATACTCAAATTTGAAGCCTGCTCTAGATCATATGAATTTAAGATTTCATCTATTTGCCTTCGAGGATTAACAACTCTCTTAATGTTGGGGTTAATCTTCTTAAAGAGGCTTACAGTTTCAGTCTTATACTCTTCAGCATAAGAATTATTTAAAAATGTACTAGAAATTGGATAAATAACAAGGAGGCTGATAGCCGCAATTGCAAGAGCAAGATCTAGTTTGTTTATCTGATATCTTTTTATCCAATAATCTAAGTGAAAACCACCAAGATAAAGATTGGGTAGAAGTGAATGCTGATTTATAAGATTAAGATGAAGAGATTCAATGCTTACATTCTCTATCTCGCTATCTTTAAAATTGTTAGTAAGAATCTTATTATCTACAAATATTTTAGGTAAAAAATCTTCCCTTTCCTTATTCACTAAGTTCAAATAATCCTCTAAATGCGTCGCATCTTGAGAAAAGCCCTCTCCAGAAGGAAATGAAAAAATAAATCTATCTGCAATTTGAAAAATTGAAGATTCATTTTTTAAAAATGACAGCATATGTTCAGGGTAGATATGGATTTTTGAACCTGTGGCTCTTAATTTTTTAGTTATAGATTCCAAGTAACTCTTATCAATCAATATAGCTAAGTTAAGTTTGGAATTTCTGTGAATAAATATCTCGTTTTCAGATATATCACTAACTATGAAATCATCCATTTCAGACAGGAGTTTGGCTCGTGTAGCCTCATCATTATCTTTTTGAGATGCATCCAGCGCAACTGACGCTATTTTTGAAGAAGGTATAAAGTAAAAAGTTTCAGAGTCTGCGCTAATATGATCAGAAATATCATCTATATTAAGTTGTTTTTTTGATTGAAAGATATTATCAACATAATGAAAGAGCTCAATTTCAGCATGACTATTGGTTAAATTATGTAATAAATATCTATTCATATCTTTTGGCTAAAGCCCATTGTATGTTCTAGAAACAATATATCCATTTCTATTATTTTCTAAATATAAAATACTTTCTGAGCTGATCTTCATATCATCACTTATTATCTCAGATTTAATGGAAAATAGATTTGATGTGAAGAAAATAGTAGCATCACTATTAGTAAAATCAACTCCTGGAAATTCAAGCATAAGCTGAGATATATCAACAAAACCTTCTTGCGGAATGCTAGCAATAATTGCCTCAGCATCTTTAACCGTTACATTTGGTAACAAAGAGGATAAAAGCTCAGAGTCCTCCATGTTTAGAGTATTTATATTCACTTTAGAATTTCCCGATAAAGGAATTGAGCATAAATAATTACTAACATTATCCCAATTAAACTTTCTAAAAGCAGGCAGGTTTTTCAGTTCAGATAAATCATAGAAAAGTCTTTTGCTAGTGTATTGTTGAGGGTTGTGAAGCGGACCCGTGTAAAAATAATCCTCTAAACCGCCTTGCCTAGGCTGGTTATCAATATCAATCCAATCAATCATCTGATCTATCAATGAGTCTATATCTCTTTCATCGAACTCTTTGTACATTAAATATTTTTTAAGAGCAGCCATTCCTTTTGGATTTTGAACATAATTCTTATTAGATAGGGAAACAACTGAGTTTATATTCAAACAATTTGAAGCATCTGATATTTGAGCATATAGTTGACCATTAGGTAATTCAAAATAAAAGGTATCTTTAAATAAAGGATCGTCTTTAGTTAAAGCCTGAGATCCAAATCTATTTTTTTCTTCAATTCTTTTTAAAGAAATAGATTCAATATTCTTAAATAGTTCGAAACTATTTGATTGAAGATCTTGATATATCGATCTTTTAAAAGCTAAAAGAAAATTATTGCCAATTGACATAGCTATTGCAGATAGCACGAGAACTATTAGCAGAACAGAGATAAGGATAACGCCTCTTTCTTTATTTTTTATATACATAATCTATATTAGGATTAATAAACCAGTCATATTGCAAATTATTTTTAATAAAAGTTATCTTTACTAATTGTGGTATTTTTCTTTTAGTAATAATGTCGATTGGCCATAACGCGTACCACTTTGAATTAATCATATAGCTAAACTCAATATTCGTAACTTCATCTATTAGAGTTGTCTCAAAATATTCTTCATATGAATATGGATTATCTGCAAAATACTGTCTTCTTATAAATGCATTATCTTGATATAGATATTCAACCCTTCTGACTCTTGATGTTGAAAAGGATGAATTCACTAAAGTTGTAAATACAATGGAATTTGAAGAGGCATCAGCAATAAAATTGCCCTTTAAATTATTACCAAAATAATCTCTTATGGGAACATTTAAGATTTGGCGCATATCTCTCCTTACAATACTTGAAGCTATATTAAGTTCTTTAATATTTTGTAATTTACTCGCTCCTTGCTCTCTAGCTTGAAGTGATGACTGTAAAAAATTTGTTGAAACAATAGCAATGATGCTAAGTATTACTATTGATACAAGTACCTCAATAAGGGTAAAGCCCTTTCTGTTATTTTTTAACAAGATAGCCTCTGGCTTCGTAGATATAATTTGAAGATGCTGATTTTTTGATTAGTATTGAATACTCGTAAACATTTATTGCTGGGCCTTTTGAAATTTCTTCCCTCCATTCCCATTCAAACCCAGCCATATCAACACTCCCCTCTCTTGTTCCAGTGCCTTGAGGTATATCAATGGTATTTATTAAAGCGACTCGATTATTTCCAATCTCTCTTGCAATATGTCTATCCTCTAATTCAAATGTAGAAATCGTTGAGGTAGATATTACTTGATAGATAGCAATCACAGATGTGCTCAAAATCAATAGCGCAATTGCAACCTCTAAAAGGCTAAAGCCTTTATTTAAGTTTTGTTTCATTATTGATCTTGCCATTTTGGGAAATAGTAATTTTTTGAACATATTCATCTCTATAAATAGATAGCTCAGCACCTGAATTTTCACCTGATGGATAAAAAATAATAACTGGATAATCTGTTATATCTGAGTCCAATTCAATCTTCTCACCATCGCTACCTTTTATAATTTTTTGATATTCAGAGATGCTATTCCAATAAGAGTCTAATGATTCTGAATTAAATTCAGAATTTTTATTACCAGATGAATCTAATGTAAATATTTTTTGAGAGGATTTTCCAGGAAACCATCCTAAGATTTTGCTAGAAAGAATGCTCTCCTCTGAGATTAGTTGAAAATTTTTTTCAACTGACATGCCACCTTTTATAATTCTATCTATGGATGATGTATTTATAAGGATAGCTGATGATGCAATACCAATTATTAAAAGTACTACGAGTAATTCTAATAAGGTAAAGCCTTTGTTATTTTTATTGTAGCCAGTTGCCAATATCTGAGTTTTCACCAGTTCCGCCTTCGATACCATCAGCACCAAGAGTATAGAGGTCATAGTCTTTAGATTTCTGAGGTGGATTTTCATATATATACTCTCTTCCCCATGGATCTGTAGGTATGGAATTTATGTAGCCATCTTCAGGGTACATAAATGGTCTTTTTAGCTCTGAATGTGGCATAACTAGTGCATCTAACCCTTGGGATGTACTTGGGTATGACATCTCATTGAACTTGTATAACTCTAAAGCTTTACCTGTTTGAGCAACATCTGCTCTAATCTTCTCTAAATTTGCTCTTTGTAGGAACGGCGACACATTCACAGCAACAATTGTTGTAAGCATTCCCAGTATGACTAGAACTACCATTAGCTCTATTAAAGTAAAACCTTTTTGTTTATTTTTCATAACTATCATCCAAGAGTAAGAGTGTTCATTTGCATTATTGGTATTAGTATAGCGAGAACTATCAATAGAATAAATCCACCCATAAAAATTGTTATTACCGGTTCAAGAAGAGATAGTAAAACTGACCTTTTAGATTCTATTTCAGATTTCATGAAATCTGAAACTTTTTTAAACATTTTAACTAAATTACCAGATCTGTAGCCACTTGATATGAGTTGAATAAAAATATCGGGGAAGATTTTAGTTTTACTTAATGCCTGAACAAAGTCTTTACCTTCAACAACCTGTTTTCTAGCTTGATCGATAGAGCTTTTAAGAAATTTATTATTAAAAACTTTTGCTGACTCTTCCATTGCTAAATCTAGATTCATACCCGATTGAGTAAGCAGATACATAGTGCTTGAAAATCTTTCAATTTCACTATGTAAAATAAATTTACCTACCAATGGAAAAGATAATAACTTTCTATGAGCTTTAATATGATTATCAGAATTTGAGATATAGCTCCTATAAAGAAAAGTTAATCCTGTAACAATTAAAAATAATCCAATTAAGATAAAAACAATATTATTTGAAAGTGATAAGAGTATAGATGTAAGCAAAGGTAGTTCAGCTCCAGCTTTTATAAACTGCCCTACTACCTGAGGCATAACAAAGGCCAGTAATGCGATAATAACTAAGACACAAAAGCAAACCAAGATAACTGGATAAGCTAAAGCGGAAAATATCTTTTGTTTGATTAAAGCACTTTCTTCTAAATAGTCTGCAAGGTTATCAAAAATAATATCTAGATTTCCAGAACTATCTCCAGCAGTAACCAAAGAGATATAGGTATTCGAGAATACATGAGGATATTTTTTCATTGCTTGGCCAAGCCGTTTACCTTGAATTATTTCATCCCTAAGAGAGTAAAGAATATCTACTATTACTTCATCATTATATTGATCTGCGGTAATTTTTAAAGCTTCATCTAGAGCTGAGTCAGCGTCTAGTAAAGTTGCAATTTGTCTGGTAATTAACACTAAGTCTTTATTCTTAATTTTAATTTTACTTGTTAAGTTTTTACTTGATTCTATGACTTCTAGAGGTGTTAAATTTAGTTCTTTTATGGCCCTTCTTGCATCTCTTTCAGAAGAAGCAGTTAAGAATCCTTTCTCCTTCTTACCAGAATTATTGAAAGCTATATAACTATAAGCTGGCATCTTCTTTAAGATTGTTGAGTCTCATTATCTCTTCACAAGATGTAACGCCTTCAATAATAAGCTCCCTGCTAGCATCATCTATTGAGGGGTGATCTTTAAAAACATGTTCAATAATTTTGCTCTCAGATGCTTTTTGATGAATGAGGTCTCTTGTTGTCTGATCAACCTGAATACACTCTGCAATAGCAATCCTTCCTTGAAAACCTGAGTGTGAACATTCATCACAACCATTGGCTGAAAATACTTTTGATCCATCAGTTAAATCAAATAAATTGATAGCCTCATCAGAAGCATGGGTTTCCTCTTTACATGAATTGCACAATCTTCTTACCAATCTTTGAGAAATGATAGATCTTAAACTAGAGGAAAGTAAAAATGATTCAATTCCCATGTCTCTAAGCCTAGTGATAGCTCCTACTGCACTATTTGTATGGACTGTTGAAAGGACTAAATGACCAGTTAAGCTTGATTGAATAGCAATCTGGGCAGTTTCGATATCTCTAATCTCCCCAACCATCATTACATCAGGATCTTGTCTTAACATTGCCCTTAAGCCTTTAGCAAAGGTGTAGCCTGTCTTAGTATTTACCTGAGTTTGACCTATGCCTTTTAAAGTATATTCAATAGGATCTTCAACTGTAAGAATATTCTGAGATGAGTCACTTAGATCTCTAAGGCCAGCATATAAGGTTGTTGTTTTACCTGACCCAGTTGGTCCGGTAAACAGAATAATACCTTCAGAGCTCTTTAGAGACTTTTTATAATTATGAAGTATTTGTTTTGGAAGTCCTAAGTCATCTATATTAATCTGTGCTGATTGTTTATCGAGTAAACGTAAAACAATTCTTTCTCCATATGAAGATGGCAATGTAGATACTCTGACATCAACACTTTTATCTCCAAGTGATAAAGAAACCCTTCCATCCTGGGGTAATCTTCTCTCAGATATATCTAGTCTTGAGATAATCTTTATTCTGGCAATAACCAGAGATGCTATTCTGCTGTCTTGAGATAAAACTTCTTTTAGAATTCCATCTACTCTGAATCTAATGATTAGCTGATCTTCATATGGCTCAAAGTGAATATCAGAAGCTCTTTGTTTTATTGCTTGGCTAATAATTCCATTAATTAATTTAATAATTGGTGCATCATTATTTCCATTTAATAAATCTTCAGTTGGTGCAATATTTCCTGCAAAGGACTCAAGATCAAAATCATCAGATAGCTCTTCAGAGAGCGAATCAGATGAGTCTTTAGAACCAAAAGATTTAGTGAGCATTTCATTAAATTCTTCTGCAGAGCACTTATTGACGACAAAAGGTTTGTTTAAGAATCTTGATAATTCTTGATATGACTTGATATTTACAGTATTTGGAGAATAAACATTGCATTCATTATCTGAGTCAAGAGCGATAATCATTCTATCTCGAACATAATCATAAGGAAGAATATTAGTGATAGTATCTATATCTTTTACAACTAAATCTTCCATATCTTCTTATTTGGATTCAGTTAAATCAATTAGATTAATGGAAGAGTCTCTTGCTAATTGTTCTGCTTTAATAAAATTATATTTCTCAGCAGAAAGTTCGTTTATAGAATCTGAATCAATAAGGATTGTGGGCCTTATAAAGACAAATAATTTTTTCTTAATAACCTGACTTGAAGAGGATTGAAATAATTTTCCAATCAATGGGATTGATCCAAGAATTGGTACTTTAGATATATTTTCTTGGATATCCTCATCAATGAGACCACCTAAGACTATAATTTGACCATTATCAGCCAAAACTGTTGTTTCGATAGTTCTATTATTAGTTATTAAATCTACCCCACTTGCATAAGTTCCTGCAACACTTGAAACCTCTTGTTTAATAGTAAGAATTACCGAGCTACCTTCATTGATTTGAGGGGTTACTTCTAATTTAATACCAACTTCTTCTCTTGAGGTTGTCCTGAATGCATTTACATTACTTGAGCCTAAGCTTTCACCAGTAGTAATAGGAATTTCTTGACCAACTAAAAGTTTAGATAATGTGTTATCCATTGCTATAACTGAAGGGGTTGAAAGAATATTAGAATTTTGATCATTAGCAACAGCGCTCAAGATGCCTGCAAAGTTTCCAGCACCAGTAAAATCCCCAAAACCTGCAACCAAACCCTGCGAAGCCAATAAAGATGATGTAGCAAGCTGACCCAAGGTTGCATCAGCACCATCTGAAGCTGCCGATCCTGCAATTGCAAGCAAGTTAGGTCCAGATCCAACTTCATATGAAGTTACTCCAATTGGAACATCACCATCGCCTGTATATAAAGTTTCAACACCTAGATTTTGAGCTGCAGTTTCTGATAATTCCACAATTATTGCCTCTACCAAAACTTGTGCCCTTCTTATATCTAGTTTAGAAATAAGATTTCTAATTCCTGGTAAATTTGATTCTTCAGATGAAACAATAAGGGAATTTGTTTTTTCATGATGAGTAATAACTGTTTTGATACCATCAGGACTTGCTGCAAAGCGATCAGAGACACTATTAAGAATGGCAGAAAGCTCCTCTGCTTTAGCATATTTTAGATATACAACATCAATTGATTTATCTGCTTTAACATCAGCATCAAGGGAAACAAGTGTTTTTTCTATATTAGATGTAATAGTTGAGTTTGCAGATAATATTACAGAGTTTGATGGGCTAAATGGAATAGCTACAAAGTTATTAATAGTTGGATTATTTTGAGCTTTAAGCTTTTCTAAAATTCTTACAGCCTCTATTGCTGACAAGTTATCAAGCTTAATAATAGTAATTTTTGCACTATTATCTTTATCTAGATCGACTAGAAGATTTTTTATTCTATTAACATTACTTAATCTATCTACTAATAAAATAGAGTTGATTGAAGGAATGCTTGAAAGATGTGACTGCCTTCCTGTAATAGGTTTTATCATAGGCAAAACTTCAGCAGCAGATCTATTTACTAGAGGAATAACAGCTGTTAAAAAGTTTCCATTTTCATTATTAATGTCGTTATCATCTCTGGTTGCTTCATTTTCAGGAACAATTCTAACAACGCCATTATCTGAAATAGAGCTAAAACCATTAACCTGAATAGTTCTTAGGTATACATCCCAAACTTGTTCGCTATTTAAGCTAGCATTAGAGTAAATTGTTATTTTGCCTTTAACTCTTGGATCAAGAATGATTGTCTTTTTTGCAAATCTAGCAATATCTTGTGAAACTTTTTTTATATCCGCATCTTCATAATTTAGTACAAAAGCATCTTGAGAAAGAGCTGATGCAGGGATACCTATTAATGATATACAAAATAATAATTTTAGAGTTTTAATCATTTTTTACTTCCCAACCTTGTTTTCTAGTTTATATAGTTTACCTGATCCTTTAAATATAATTTCATCTGGGCTAATGCTTTCAAGCTCATAAGTATTTTCTAAAATATCGCCTTCGTATAAAACAAATTCCTTGCTACCTTTTTTAAGTATTACTGATGAATTAATATCACCAAATCTATAACCAATAACTTCATAATTAAAATCAGCATTGACAGCAACTTTAACCTCTTGATTTGAGTTATTTAAAGTATTGCTTTTTATCTTATCTAAATTAGTGAATCTAATGTCTTGAATGTTCGGTTTGTTGATAAAACTTATAGTTAGCATAGCAAGTAATGCAAGTAGCAGTATTGCTACGAAGGCATTAATTAATTTTTTAACTTGTTTAGTATTCATAATAAAAAAGAGCTACATAGTGTAGCTCATTTTATAAAAATCTTAATAATTCTAGAAGCTTAATTTCAAATAAATTTAGTTAATAGGTTTAACGAATACCTGATATTTTGACTATCTTATTCAAGCGGCCAGATTTCATTAAAAAGTGAAATTTACTCCAAAATAGTTTTGCCATGACTTGTTTACCCCTTCTGTATTTGAGTAAATTGTAACAGAAATGTGACATTTATGTGACATTTAATAAATAATGTTACTGAATATGATAAAAAAAACGTTAAAATTCGTTATTTTGACTTTGGTACGGTGAACCAGAAAACTGATCCGGAGGTTTTCTTCGGTTCGATACCAACCTCACCATTAAGGCTATTTATTAAGTTCTTTACAATAGCCAAGCCTAATCCGCTGCCTTTATTATCAGATGCTCTTGCAGAAGCTGTTCTATAGAATCTATCAAAAATATGCTCCTGGTCTTCATCAGATACTCCAACACCTGAGTCAGCAACCATCACCTTAACCATCTTTCCTTGGTCTTTTGTAGAAACTTCTACCAAGGTGCCCTCATCTGAATATTTATAGGCATTATCAAGCAAATTATTCATAATCCTTTCTAAGGCTTGGGTATCTGCACTTAATAAGCCCTGATGATCCGGACTATATTTGAGTTCGATATCCCTCTTCTTTGCAACACTCTTCATAGATACTAAAAAGGATTCCATAAAATCATTAAAATCAATTCCCTTTATATTTAGCTTAAGGTCTCCATATTCAATTCTGGAAAGATCGATTAAATCACTAACCATTGAGGAAAGCCTTTCAGAATTATGCAATATTGCTTTAGCGAAAATTTTTGCATCTTTTTTATTATCAAGCGCTCCATTCAGTAAGGTTTCTGAATTTGCCATAATTACACTGACTGGAGTTCTTAACTCATGAGATAAATTTGAAATAAAGTCTCTTCTCATAGAGTTCAATTGCCTTAACTGGGTAATATCATGAACTACTAATATATATTCACCTGTTGTTTTTGATTGATTCATTGAGCCTAGAACCCATCGAGTGGACTTATCCTGAAGTTCAATTTCAAATTCTATATCTGCTCTTTTCTTATTAGTAACTCTATTAAATAAGTAATTAATAGCTGGAAGATTTAAAGAGCTTATATTCTGCTTATCTAAATCATTAGTGTTGAGAATTATTAAAGATTGTTCATTGTTATAGACAATATCACCTTGTTGATTAGTAACAAGAATACCCTCACCTAGGTCATCTAATACTAGGCCAAATTGATCTCGCTGTTTAGCGATCATTTTAATCTGACTCTTAAGATCTTCAGATATTTGAGAAATTGATCTAGCTACAGTTCCAAATTCATCAACTCTTTGAGTTGGCAGGGCTCTTATATCTCTTTTCTTATAATCTCCCTCGGCTATATTGGTAGCAGCCTCAGCTAGCTCCTCAATATTAGAGTAAAGATAGTTAGCTGCTACAAGACTTGCAAAAACTGAAACTATAAAAACTACAACAAAAAGTAAAATAATAGACACTTGAAGAGTAGCTGTGGCACTTTCCAGATAATTAAGAGGAACAGAAATTCTAATAATATTTGGGTTACTTAGATTTCCATCTTGTATAGCAAAGTATAATAAATCCTGATTTAGGGTATCGCTATATCTAGAAATCCATCCTGAGCCATTTTTCAAGGCTTGGCTAATCTCAGCCCTATCGGTGTGATTCTCAGCAACTCTGATTTGATTGATATCTAAGCTAGAGTCTCCAATAACTTTTCCGTTATTAAGTATAAAGGTAACTCTAGAGTTTGCTGCCTTACCAAGGCTGTCCGCAACAGCGTCAGCCTCCTCAATTGTTTTATAAAAACCTATATCATCAACTGATGCAGCAAGCAGACCTGCTTGTTTTTCTAACTCATTAACTATTTGTAATTCAAAAGCTTTAGTTAAATCTCGCTCTGCAATAATATATGCAATCCCAATACTTGAGGTAAGCAAAAGAAAAACCAGTAGAAATATCCTAGATCTAATACCCATCTAATTATTCAGGTGTTCGAGAAAATTTGTAGCCAACGCCTCTAATAGTCTGAACATATTTACCCATGGAACCTAGCTTCTCTCTTAGTCTTTTAATATGAGTGTCAACTGTTCTGGTAGTAATATCAGAACTGTAACCCCAAACATCAGAGAGTAATTGATCTCTAGTTTGAACTCTGCCTCGCCTTTCGACTAACTGATTTAATAATTTAAACTCTAAGGCAGTCAAAATAACCTCTTCATCATCAATAAAAACCTCGTGAGATTCAATATCCATTTTTAATGATCCAAAATTTCTATTGATTTCAAGAGGCATGGATGATGTTTTTGTATTTCTTTTTAGTATCGCTTTAACTCTAAGAATTAGTTCTCTAACGCTAAAAGGTTTAGTTACATAATCATCAGCGCCCAATTCAAAACCTACAACCTTATCAACCTCATCATCCTTGGCTGTAAGAATAATAATAGGAATATCCTCTGTTAATGAATTAGATTTTACTTCTCTACATAGATCTAATCCGGAGCCATCAGGCAACATTAAATCTAATAAAATAATAGAGAAATTTGGGATTTCTATAAGCTTTTTTGCTTCTTTAATTGACCCACAACCAGACACTTCAAAACCTTCTCTTGTTAGATTGTATTCAAGGGTTTTTCTGATATCAGGCTCGTCTTCTATTACAAGAACTTTATTAGACATTTTTATTCATTTTATAAATTGCGTGTTGTTAATTTTATACGCTTTATTTGAAATAAATCAATTTTCAGCAAACAACTTCCTTAATTGAGGTTTATCAAATTTACCAGAAGCAATTTTAGGAAGTGGTTCTTTGTAAAATCTAATATCGAATGGAATTTTAAACTTTGCTATCTTTCCATGAAGGAACTGCTGTATATCTTCGGGCGTTAACTCAACTCCTGGTTTTAAATGGATAGCTGATCCAACTTGCTCACCAAGCCTTTCATCTGGAACTCCAATAATGCATGCCTCTAAAACATCCTTATGCTCATATATCGCAGCTTCAACCTCTATGCAGGAGATGTTTTCACCTCCGCGAATAACCAAATCTTTCACTCGATCTACTATATGCAAAAATGGCCCATCAAAGTAACCGAGATCTCCAGATTTAAACCAACCATCGTTATTAAAAACTTCAGCTGTTGCTTCTGGATTTTTCCAATAACCAACCATATTAGCTGGAGATTTAATAACTACTTCTCCAAGTTTTCCTTCCTCTAAGATATTCCAGTCTTCATCAACAATATTAATATCAGTTAGTGGCGGAACTATTCGACCACAACTAGATGGATATTCTAAATATTCATCACCACCATTGAGGGTTCCAAGCGCATTAGTTTCTGATAATCCGTATCCAATAGATGGTTTAGCTTTAAATTGCTCATCCATTTGCTTAACATGTTCTGGTGGTCTTGCAGCACCTCCACCACCAAGATCTTCTAATGAAGAAATATCGTACTTTTCTCTTTCTGGATGACTTAACAATTCCCAAGATTGAGTAGGTACACCAGTAATATTTGTAATGCTTTCTTGCTCTATTAATCTTAATGCTTCAGTTGCATCCCACTTCTTCATCATGACAATTTTTCTACCAACTATAACTGACATTAAAAAGGAGGAATGACTTCCAGTTACATGAAATAAAGGTACGCAATGCAAAACTGAAATTTCTTTAACTGTTCCATCAGAATTTTCACCAAGTGCGCTGGCTCCATCTGACATCTTGCTTCTTATCGTTGAGTAACATAACCAGCTAAAAAGAGTTGCAAGAACATTTCTATGAGATGAAAGTACTCCTTTTGGAAATCCTGTAGATCCTGATGTGTAAAATAAAGTTGCGTTGTCATCTCCAGAAAAATCACTTTGAGGCCATTCAGCTGAATGATTATTTATAAACATATTAAATTCTTGATAGTTTGAATCTTTTTCTGGTCTAACTACGAGCTTTAAAACATCAGAGTTATTTTCAAGGCCTATTAGGCGTTTTTCATCAGCTATTAAAACTTTAGCGTCACAATGGTCCAATCCATATGAGACTTCTGAAGGCACCCACCATGAATTTAAGGGCACAACTACAGCACCCATTCCAGTAATAGCCATAAAAGAAACTATATATTCTGGATTATTCATCATGCATATAGCAACCCTATCACCCTTCTCAACACCCGCAGCCTTCAAAGCATTAGCAGTTTGGGCTGACTTATCAAAAACTTCTTTATAGGTATATCTTTCATCTTCATATACTAACCAATCTTTATTAGGATGAAGTAAGCCAAAATCCAAAAAACCTTTAAGAGTAGATGGAACGGCGGGATTGCAAAATTCTCGATAAGTTACACCATTGCTATCTGTAACTTCTTTATATTCAAACATTTCGCCAGGTGCTGTATGAGCATTTAGTAGTTCTTGATATTCATCTGTCATCATAAGTAATCTCTCTTATTAATTGATATCTGAGCAGATTATTCTACTACGAATTTAAATAAACAATCTATTGGTTAACAATGAAATTGTCATAGACAAAAAAATATAGTAATTTGGTTAAACAAATACTAGAAATATATAAATAAAGGAAACACATGGCCATAAATTACTCTTTAAGACACTTTGCAACAATATTTGAGCAAAATTCAGACCTCCTTCCAAATAACCCAGCTGCAATTTGCGGAGAATCTTTGCTAACCTGGAGAGAGTATGATGAAGAAGCTTCTAAGGTAGCTCAGTTTTTAACTGATCAGGGTTTGGGTGAAAATTCTAAAGTTGGATTATATCTTCATAATTCAAATGAATATCTTGTAGCCCACTTTGCTGCATTCAAGATAATGGGTGTTCCTATAAATGTTAATTATAGATATCAATCCAATGAACTTATTTACTTGCTTGATAATTCGGATTCAGAAGCTGTTTTTTATCAAGGCTGTTATGCGAATCAGATTAAAAAGATAAGAGATGATTTGCCAAAAGTAAAAGCTTGGATACAACTTGAAGACTCAACTCCTCTTCTTGAAGGATCTCATGCTTATAGCGAAATTGTTAGATCAACTTCTCCTATGCCTAGAATAGATAGAAATGAAGATAATATTTATATGCTATATACAGGCGGTACAACTGGCATGCCAAAAGGTGTTATGTATACCCATGGGGGCTTTGTTACATCCATGCTTAAAACATTAAAAGGAATGGGGATTGATGTGCCTGATGAGTTAGCAGATCTTAAAGATACAATTCTTAATCTGGATGAAAATGGTGAGCTAGCTAAAAGCTTAGTTGCTTGCCCTCTTATGCATGGAACCGGAATGTGGCTTGGTGGATTTCTTGCACACTTATTGGGAGGTTGTGTTGTAACTACTCCTAACTTGGGTCTTGATACTAAATTGTTATGGGAAGAAGTCGATAGAGTTGGTGTAACTAATATTATTATAGTTGGTGATTCTTTTGCTAAACCTATGGTAAAAGAACTTGATAGGGCTGTTGCTGAAAACAAGCCTTATAACTTGAGCACACTTAAATTAATCTATTCAAGTGGGGTCATGTTTAGTGCAGATGTGAAAGCTTCATTATTAGAGCATCATGATATGGTTTTAATGGATGCTATGGGTTCAAGTGAAGGTGGAATGGGCTCATCAGTTACTACTCGTGAAGATGGATCTGCTACTGCTAAGTTTAGACTTAATCCTGGTGTTGTTGTTGTTAGTGATGAAGGTGAAGAAGTGCTTCCAGGCTCTGGTGTCAGAGGTCTTATAGGCACAAGTGGCTTAGTACCAGATGGTTACTATAAGGACAAGGAAAAATCAGATGCTACCTTTAAAGAGTTCAATGGGACTAGGTATTCCTTTCCAGGAGATTATGCTTTAGTTGAAATAGATGGAACCATTACCCTTTTAGGTCGTGGAAGTAATTGTATTAATTCTGCAGGTGAAAAAATATATCCAGAAGAAGTGGAAGAAGCTTTAAAGCTAAATATAAATGTCTATGACTCTCTAGTTGTTGGGTTACCCGATGAAAGATTTGGAAATAAAGTAGTAGGAGTTGTCTCGCTTGCTGAGGATTGTGAGATTAACGAAGCAGACCTTATTAGTTCTACTCGAGAACATCTATCTGGATATAAATTACCAAAATCAATTATATTTGTTCCAGAAGTTATGCGAGCGCCAAATGGAAAAGCTGATTATAAGTGGGCTAAAAAAACAGCTGAAGATGCACTAGTATCATGATTAAAAACTTAAAATTTTTAATTATCATCACATGCGCTTTTTCATATAACCTAAATGCACAAAACCTAGTATTAAATCCAAGTTCAATTACTCATCCAGTTTTAGCAAGTAAGGGTATGGTAGCTACTCAGCACTATCTAGCATCCAAAGTTGGTGAAGATATTTTAAGCCAAGGTGGAAATGCATATGATGCAGCAGTAGCAGTTGGATTCGCTTTAGCTGTAGTACTTCCAAGAGCAGGCAATATCGGTGGTGGTGGATTTATGGTCATGCACGATGCATCATCTAAAGAAAACTTTTCAATTGACTATAGAGAAAAAGCTCCACTTAAAGCATCAAGAGATATGTATTTAAATGCTGATGGCACAGTTAATTCACTAAGATCGACTATAGGCTACCTTGCAATAGGAGTTCCTGGTTCTGTTTACGGAATGTGGGAAGTTCATCAAAAGTTTGGTTCAATGACATGGGAAGAATTACTTCAACCTGCAATTAAATTAGCTAACGATGGGTTTGTTATGTCGCCTTATATGACAATGACTCTTAATAGAGTTCATAAAAAACTTTCCCAATTTTCAACTACAGAATCTATTTTTTATAAAAACTATCCTATTGAATTTAATACTTCACTTACTCAGCCTGATTTGGCAAGAACTCTTACTCTTATTGCCCAAAATGGGGTGGCTGGATTTTATGAAGGTGAGGTTGCAGACAAAATTGTAGATGCTATGGAAAAAAATGGTGGTTTGATTTCTCATCGTGATTTAAAAAAATATAGGCCAAGCTGGAGAAAGCCTTTAAGCTCGAAATATAAAGGAATGGATATTATAACTATGGGTCCACCTTCGTCAGGTGGTATTCATTTAATTCAAATGTTAAATATCCTAGAAAATCATGATCTTCAGGCTTATGGTCATAATAATCCACGATATGTATCTTTATTAGCTGAAGTTATGAAATATGCATATGCAGACAGATCTAAATATTTAGGTGATCCAGATTTTTTTGAAGTTCCAATTGATGAACTTACCAGCAAAGGGTATGCAAAAAAAATAAATCAGAAACTTAAGCTCTTCAAATTCATGACGCCACCGCCCTCTCCGTCAACATCAATTGAGCCTGGTGAATATATGAGAAAAGAAAGTATAGAGACTACCCATTACTCAATTGCAGACCAGTATGGAAATATTATATCTAATACCTATACGCTAAATTCGTCTTTTGGTTCTGGAGTTACTATTGAGGGAACTGGTATCTTGATGAATAATGAAATGGATGATTTTTCCTCCTCACCCGGCACACCCAATCAATTTGGTTTGCTTGGCGGAGAAGCAAATAAAATTGTTCCTGAAAAAAGACCACTTAGTTCAATGACCCCAACTATAGTATTAAAGGATGATTTACCTTACTTTGCTACGGGATCACCTGGAGGCTCAAGAATTATTACTAGTGTTCTGCAATCAATTTTAAATATTGTAGATTTTGAATTAGAAGTTTCAGATGCTATTTTGGCCCCAAGGGTTCATCATCAATGGTATCCAGATATCCTTCAGCTAGAAAAGTCTTATAATTCTCAACATGCAGAAACTTTAGCTAAAAAGGGTTACGAGGTTTTGATGATAAACCCGGCAACAGCTTTGCAGATTGTTATGATTAAGAATAATTTTTACTATGGATTTGGTGATACAAGAAGACCAGACTCATTAGCAATTGGAGTAAATTAAATGTTAGATAAATTACTAGTAATAAGTGCTTATGCAATTCCAGCTATTTTACTTTTACTTTTCTGTCTTAAAATATCAAAAAAATAGTATTTCTTATAAAGACTAATGGTTGAGTTATTGTTAATGGGTCTATTTGGTGCATGTATAGGTAGCTTTTCATCGATGTTGCTCTATAGATTACCAGAGATGAAAGATGATGACTCGTTAACTTTGTTCAGCCCAAGATCGCATTGCGCAAAGTGTAAATCTCCCTTAAATACATGGATGTTAATTCCAGTTCTTAGCTTTATATTTTTAAGAGGCAAATGCTCTTTTTGTAAAAAGAAAATTGGCTCTAACTATCTTATAAATGAATTAATTCATATATTTATTATTATTTTAATAGCTCTAAACATTGGGATTTCTTTCAGTGGGTTTATTTACTATCTAATCTTCTCTATATTTTATATCTTATTTATTTTAGATCTGAAATATTTATATCTTCCCATTTATTTAAATATAAGTTTAATTTTAATCGGACTTTCGGCAAATATATGTTTTGATTTATTCACATCACCACAGGAGTCGTTACTTGGTGCCTTGGCTGGATTTTTATCATTATGGATAATTAATGCTGTATTTAAATACTTTAGATCCAAAGATGGTATTGGTGGTGGTGATTTTATATTGCTAGGTGGATTAGGCAGTATTTTTGGCATAGTCAGTCTGGGCCCGATAGTTCTTTTAGGCTCGAGTTGCTCAATATTAATTTATGCATTAAGTGATAAATCAAAAAGAGAAGAAATCCCCTTAGGATCAGGCCTTATTTTTGGAGCAACTATATATTATTTAATTAAAACTCTTTTTATTTAAATAATTTCATAAAAATAGAACTTTTATAATATAGCTCTGTCTATATATATGTTGGTATTGTTATCTCCTCTTATATGTTGATAAGTTTCCCCTTTAGCCAACAAAAAGCGGGCTTTAAGCCCGCTTTTTATTTGGAGTTAAAAGAAGGCTATTTCAAATCAACTCGAACTAATAAATCATCTGAGTGACTAATAACATGCATATTCTTATCGCCCATTTTTTCACCAATGATTGCATAGATTTTATTAGCTTTATCAGCAAAATCTTTATAGTCATCAAATCCACAGCTCATATACCAAGCATTTTCTGGTCCCCACTGATGATCATATAGATTACAAGCACCAAATGCTTCTAGAAAATGATCAAATAAACCTTTAGCTTCTGCAGCAGCTTCGTTCAATGTTAGTGTTGTCATATCAAAATTCCATCTCATATTTAGAATATAATTTGGAGCTGTAGTCATATGTTTCTCAACTATTGCAACGATGTGATCAGTATGTGAATCAAAGTTTTGTTTCTCATTTAAATTAGGCTCTTCATTATCCATAATTTCAGCCAATTGATATAAATCATCAAAGTAACAAAAAGTATAAAAACCTCTCATTTCACCAAATTCATGTCTATAAAGTCCACATGCATTAAAGCCAGCTTTCATTTGATCTTTCTGATATTGAATGAGCTCTCTTTGCAAAGGCGCGTAAGCACTTCCTTTAGCCAGTCCATAGGTTGAAAGTAATGCAGAATTATTAACCTTGACTGAGGCTGCCTCTTCTGATTTTTCATGATGCATCGCAAAACTCATTGAGCCGAATACCAGAAGCGTTGTAAATATAATATTTTTCATTTGTTCTCCTTTAATTTATGTACAAGAATACCAGTTTACCTTATCCAATATAAACAGTTAAAAATTAGACATGCAAAAGAAAATGATAGATTTGAAGGATAAATTTTATGAAAGAAACCTGGAGCGGGTAGAGAGGATCGAACTCTCATCAAAAGGTTGGAAACCTCTTATAATAGCCATTATACGATACCCGCGTGGGAAGAAATTATAAAGCAATTAGATATTAAACAGAAGGAGAAAAAGCCAATAAGATTAGCCACATAGCTATTTTAGAGAACTTTATATCCTTTATAAGAAATTGATGACTCGCAGGTTGAATGTAGATTAAAAGCTTCTTGTATTTTTATAGAATCTTCTTCCTCTAGCCAGCCTTTATAAAGAATATCTTTATCTTCAATTGAACCTAAATAATTAATCCAAATGAAATTCGGACTTGCTTCATTTGCTTGCTGAAACTTAGCAAAGTATGCAACACCCTTTTTACGTATAAGATTTAAAAAACTATCAACTTCAATTGCGAAAGTTCCAAAGTTAAATCCGTCGTTAAATGTACAATTGAGAACTTCAACTTCAAATGAATCTAGATCTATAGATTTATTATCAATATAAAAATTAGAAGACAATATTGCATCATCATTTAAAGCACAATCCGCAATATTATCCATACCCTCTTCATCTAAAAGAACAGTCATCAGAGAAGAATTAAAATTTATATCATTATCTAAATAAAGTAATGAAAAGTTACTAATATTTTCTTGATCATTAAAAAAAATCTCTAGACTTGCAGAAGGCAAAGTATTTCTAACTTTAACTACAAAACTAGGTATGAAGGCCTCTAAACTATTTAAAGAAGTGTCTTCTGATAAAACGCAATCATACCTTGCTTGTGTCTGAGAAAAATTAGGTTTGATTAAAGAGCTAGATTTTTGATCTACAAAACTATTTTCTGAAGAGCAAGATATTAATATAAGTGTAATTAAAAGTGATGTTATATATTTAAACAAATGTTTTCAAAGTAATAGTTTGTTAAAATGATTTTACCATGAAAAAAAATCTCTTTATTTCGGCTTTCTTCCTTCTTCTATTAACTGAGTCTTCTTCTGTCTTTTCTGATGAGCTAAGATTTGGACTTGGATCCTGTATCCATCAAGATGAACCTCAGCCTATCTGGAGCTCAGTTAAAAAAGATAACTTAGATGGATTTATTTTTCTTGGTGATAATGTCTATGGTGATTCAGCATCCTTAAAATTAAATAAAATGGCTAGGGCTTATACAAAGCAGAAAGAAAATTTTCCAACTTGGTTGATGGAAAAAGATATATTGGCTATCTGGGACGATCATGACTATGGGAAAAATGATGGTGGTGGAGAGTATAAATTAAAGGAAGAAGCTCAAAAGCTATTTCTTGAATTTTGGGATATACCTTTAGATGATATTAGGCGATCAAGAGAAGGTATTTATTTTGACGTCATGAAAGAATTAGAAGATATGAAGGTTCATATTATTGGCCTTGATACTAGATACTTTAGATCAGAACTTAAGGGTCTTAAGTCTAACTATATAGATAATATAGATGAGGATGCTTCGGTTCTAGGACAAGCTCAATGGAAATGGCTTGCTGATTCATTAAAAAAAGAGTCTGATCTTGTTGTCTTACTTACATCTATTCAGTTATTAGCAACCGAGCATAGATTTGAGAAATGGAGCAATTTTTCATTAGAAAGACAAAGGTTTATAGATTTAATTGAATCATCAGGTAAGCAAGTGGTAGTAATCTCAGGAGATAGGCATCGAGGGGGTATTTATCAATACAATGACATATATGAACTAACAGCATCTTCAATGAATAGGCCTGTTAAAGGCATTGAAACAGATGCATTACTTATAGGAGAAACTCATTATGAAGAAAATTATGGGATTATTTCAATAAATACTGAAACTTCGCAGATTCAATTAGATTTAAAAGATAAAAATGGTGGGATCTTAGAGTCTGTATCCATACCCTTTTCTGGTTCACAATGAGTGCGCTCGGTATTATTTTTCCTGACCAGTTATCGAAAAATAATAAGGTATATGAAATGCTTAAAAGTAATGATGATTTGTTGCTTTATGAGCCTATTGAATCTTTCTACAAACATAACCACCATAAACAAAAACTAGTATTTTTATTAGCATCATTAAGAAATCTTAAAAAACCCTTAAGTGGTAAATTTAATATTATTCATGAGAAAATTAAGCCTAAAAAAACCACTTTTATAGGAACCTTTCTTAAAGAATTATTTCTTAAGAAAGATTATGAAGAAATCTTTGTAACAAAGCCTGCCGATTACGAGACTTTATCCGAATTAATGTTTTTTGCACAAAGTCATGGTAAATCACTCCATATTTTAGAAGATACAAAGTTTATATCTGAATCTGATGATTTTAAGTCATGGTCAGAAGGGAAAAAAAGTTTAGTTCAAGAGTTTTATTACAGGTGGTTGAGAAAAAAACATTCGATTTTAATGGAAGATGGCAAGCCTATTTCTGGTAAGTGGAATTTAGATAAAGAAAATAGAGCAGGAATTTCAAAACTCAAAGAAATACCTCCTGTAAGAGAAAAAAATTTAACAGATACTATAACTTTTGATTTGATGGTTGAGGTTGAAGAAGTCTTTCCAAGATCTCCTGGAGAGTTAGAGAATTTTAACTGGGCAGTAACACATGATGATGCTTGGCGAAACTTGCTAGACTTTTTAGACAGATATCTTTTCAATTATGGAACTTTTCAAGATGCTATAAATAAAGAAGATCCTTTCCTTTATCACTCATTACTCTCACCCTATCTAAATAATGGTTTGCTAGATCCTATGGACTGTATTCATGAGTGTGAAAAAAGATTCTTAGATCCTAGTTCCAATATCCCATTAAATTCTGCAGAGGGCTTTATTAGGCAGATATTAGGCTGGAGAGAGTTTATAAGAGGCGTTTATTGGGAAAATATACCCGAGTATAAAGATTTAAATTTCTGGGCTCATAAAAAGAAACTGAATTCAAATTGGTATGATGGTACGACTGGTATTCCACCTCTTGATGATGCCATTAAGGAAACTATTCAATATGGATATACGCATCATATCAATAGATTAATGGTCATCTCCAACTTAATGAATCTTTCTAGAGTTAGTCCTCATAATATCTATGATTGGTTTACTGAAATGTATGTAGATGCTCATGAGTGGGTAATGGTTCCTAATGTTTATGGAATGGGAACCTATGCAGATGGTGGTATTTTCTCTACAAAACCCTACATTTGTGGCTCAAGCTATATGCTTAGAATGTCTAACTATAAAAAGGGAGAATGGTGTGATGTTGTAGATGGTTTGTATTGGAAATTTATAGAAGATAATATTAATTTCTTTAAGAAAAATCCAAGATTAGCTCTTATGCCTAAGGCGTTAGAAAAATTAAATAAAGATAGAAAAAAAATGATTTTTGAAAAAGCGAATGAATTTATTGAAAGAAATACAAATTAGTCTTTGTAGTCAAGATCCTCAAGAATAAATGGCATGGCTGCTTTAGACATCCTAAAAGTATCATGTTTCACGCCCTCAACTAATTCATACCTCCATCTAAAAGGTGTTTGAAATTGATCTCCAATATTTATCAGCGTATTAAAGTAATTCCATCCTCGAGCTAGCCTCTGAGGCCCTTGATTCATGGCTCCTTTACTTGTATTTAAACTAGAGCTATTTGGATCATTATCCTCTTCTCCAAGTAAAAATAGCACTTCTCTCGACATCAACCACTCCAATCTATTGGGGGCAAGTGGCATACCCTTAATGCCATATGGAAATGGTTCATAATTAATAAATGTATACCATCCAGCACTGCCAATAGCAGCCTTTTCAATTGCTGCATCTTCGCCGTACATTAAATATCTATGAATAAATTGAGAGCCGCCTGAAAAGCCGAACATTAAATATGTATCTGTACTTAAATTAAATTTGCTCTTAAAAAAAGTATGAAATGAAGCTATTGAGTTAGTTAACCATTTTTCTTTATTTGGGATAGCAACGCCAGAACTTTTTGCCATGTTAAGTGTGTTGTAATATCTGTGATTTTCTTTAGTAAAGCGAGGTGCAACTAAAATAACATTTTTATCTTTAGCTGCTAACAACCAATGACTTAGATAAGTCTCGGCATTTCTTGAATTCCCATGAATAATAAATAAAACTTTAGTTTCTGCATTAATTTTTTTAGGCAAAGTAAATATAAGCTCAACATCAGGCTTATCCCAAGATGCGTAGGTTACTTTTTGAATATCACTGTAGCTAAACGAAGAATAGAAAATAACACTTAAGAAGATATATTTAATTGCTGGCTGCATACAAATTTTGTTAATAAAGTTTTTATTACATATTCTATCAAGCTAATAATAATATTAGGTTAAAATAATTTAATTATTTCGAAGCTAACTATCTATGAAAAATGACACGGTTAAAATAGATCAAAAAGACATTGCAAGGATTCATGAAAGCGCATACAAACTGGTAATAGTTTCAAGCGGAGGTGGAACGAATGCTATATCTTCATTACTAGAGGTGCCTGGGGCCAGTAACACTGTTCTAGAGTCATATATACCATACGCAAAAGAGTCTTTAGATGCATATTTAAATAAAACACCAGACCATTACTGCAGTTTAAATACAAGCTTGAGTATGGCAGCTAGAGCTTTTCAGAAAGCTAAAAAAATAATGCCTAATACAAATCCAAAATATTTATTAGGTATATCAGTTACAGCCAGTCTAGTTACTACTTATAAAAAATTAGGTGAACATAAATTCTTTATAACCCTTCAAACTGAAAGTTACAGTAAAACCATCAGCTGCGAATTAGAAAAAGATAGAAGATCTAGAAATGAAGAAGAGAATTTAGTTTCTGCATATATATTTATGCTAATAAATGAGGCCTGTGGTTTAAATTCCAATAAACCTGAGCATTCTGAGGTACCAGAAATAAAAACAGTTAAGGCCTCGACATCATGGATTAAATTAATAAATAATAAAATTAATTACGTAAGTAGCCATAATGACAAACCTGAACTAATTTTTCCCGGATCTTTCAACCCTCTTCATCAAGGTCATATGGAGATGAGAGAGTTAGCAGAAAAGAGAACTGGTATGAGAGTTACATTTGAAATTTGTATAGAAAATGCCGAAAAGCCGCCTCTTACATTTCATGAAATGAAGCGTACCTTGGACCAATTCTCAGATAATGATAGTTGGGTTATGACAAGGCACGGACGCTTTAGTGAAAAAGCAAAACTATTTCCTAACTCAGTTTTTATAATTGGAGCTGATACGTTAGTTAGAATAATGGATGAGAAGTTTTATTTAAATAGAAAAGATATGCTTGGTCATATAGAAAGATTTAATGATCATAATATTAACTTTCTTGTATTCGGAAGAAAGGTTAAGGATAGCTTTGTAACTTTAGATCAAATAGATATTCCTAATTCGATAAAATCTAGGTTTACTGGGGTTGATGAAACAGGATTTAGGCAAGACATTTCTTCTAGATCTTTGCGATTAGAGAAAAATTAGGCAAAAAAAAACAGAGCTAGGCTCTGTTCTTCAGTTCGAGTTCCTTAGGGGTCTAAAGTGAGATTGACTTCAGCTCCTCGGATTCTTTCTCTTGAATCCTTGGTGGGTTTTTTAAGCTCTTTTTTATCGTCGACTCTTAAAAACGCTTTCTCCCTCAGGTCTCTTTCTGTTGCTTCTCTCCAATTCTCGTCTGCAGTTGGTCTTTGGTCGGATTTAACAGGTAAAGATAATATTACTCGGATTTTTTTGATTGTCAACACTTATTATTAAAAAAGATTAATTAATTGAATATTTCATTAAATATGTTTAGTTTATACACTGATAACATCACTTTTGTTATTAAACATAACTATTATGACTCATTCCTTTTTACCCAAAACGCCACCTATTAAAAAATACTCAGATACTTCAAGCGAATCCTTGCAAAGATTACAAGAGATAGCTGGGAATCTCCCAAAATTACTTTTAACAGGCAAGGTTCAATCAACTATTCAATCTCTTGCTGATGATGGGTTGTCGGTAAAGGAGCTTTTTATTGAAAGTAGAATTAAAAATATTAGGCTTGCTATGGTTCACCTAAGTTTTATTTCCCATGCTTATGTTTGGGGTGGTGCCAAACCTGAATCTATTCTTCCAAAAGTACTCGCTGAACCTTGGGTTAAAGTTGCTAAAACATTAGGAAGGCCTCCTATCTTAAGTTATGCGAGTTACTGTCTTGATAATTGGTTCAAAATTAATGAAGATGAGAAAATATCACTAGATAATATCGCTTTAATAAATAATTTTCTAGGCGGTGTAGATGAAGACTGGTTTGTAACTATTCATGTTTGTATTGAGGATGCGGCATCTGAAGCAATTAAATCATCTCAAGCATTAGCAGAAATGACAGATATAAATTCTGAGCAAGAAATTCTTGATCATTTAAAAACTATTACCAAATCGTTAAAGAAGGTAAATGAAATATTTTCTAGGATGCCTGAAAAATGTGACCCTTATATTTATTATCACAGAGTGAGGCCATTCATCTTTGGCACTAAAGACAATCCAGACCTTAAAGAAGGATTAATATATAAAGGTGAATTTGGAAATAAACCACAATTTTTTAGAGGTGAAACTGGTGCTCAAAGCAGCATCATGCCCTTTCTAGATGGCGCTCTAGGTGTTTATCATACCAAGGACAGCCTAAGGCATTATTTAAATGAAATGAGAGAGTATATGCCACCTGAGCATAGAGCGATGATTGATAATGTTGAAGCTATTTCACAAGCTATCGGCCTTATTAATCAATCTAAAACTTTAGTAGATGAATATAATAACTGCCTGGAAGAAATTAGAGCTTTTAGAGCTTTGCATTTAGAGTTTGCTGGGACTTATATAAACAAACAATCACAAATAGAAAATCCATTTGGTCGAGGCGGTTCTACGATTACAGGAACTGGAGGCACTCCATTTATGAAATACTTAAAAAAACACAGAGATGAAACTGAAGAGCAGAAAATTAATTCAGATTAGATTAATTATGGGGTGGTAATTTAGCTTCTACAAACCACTCATGAACTCTTTTCACGGGATTAAATTTCTTCATTCTCATTTTCTTATTTTCAATGATGAAATTTCTAGTTTTAATCGCTGTATAGTGATACGTGTGACTATCTCTAGATTCAGTCTCAGGAATTAAATATACTTTTGTTTGTTTCTTGTCAGCCATAATTGGGTGCAATTATACACAAATAACTCATAAATAATATTGAAAATATCTATTTAAATTTAATTATTTTTATTAATAAAATTAAAGTAATTTAGATTACCGTATAAACAGGTGAGTTCTCTTGTGATAACACCAATCTTGATTTTTTCTAAAAGTTCTCTATGAATAGACGATTTATTAGCAAGAAACTCTACTTCAAATAAATCATGATCAATAAGGGCTGCTAATGTTCTACTAAGGCCGCCTGCTAAATAGATTCCGTTTCCGGGAACATAAGATAAAGCTAAGTCAGACAGAACATGGGCTAAAGTTTTTATAAATCCATTTATCACTTCTTCTGCACAATTCTCATTATTATTAAATCTTGTAATAACTTCTTCTGCAGAAACGCTCTCCCCTGATAAAGCTTTATATAATTTTGATATTCCAGTTCCAGAGACAATATCTTCTAAGATTAAAAAATTATCATTATTTTTAATATTAAAATTCTTCAATAAAGCTGCTGTCCAATTGGTAGTATTGCCAATTTCTGTTGGTAGAACAAAACTTCCATTACTAAAAGCAGCTCCTAAGCCAGTTCCAGGACCTAGTACAAGACTATTAGAATTAAAAGGCATACCCTTCTTAAGATATTCAATGTTAGTTTCAGGTGTAGTGGTTAGACTGTAACCAATTGATTCCCAATCATTTAAAAGATGACATTGATCAAGTGAGAAATTATTTTTAATAGTATCAGCATTAGCTGAAAAAGATCTATTAGTCATTTTAATTGTATTTAATACTTTAGGACCAGCTACAGAAAAGACAGCATTTTTAATATTAAAGTCGCTACGATTAACAAGATCACTTACAATATTTTCAAAATTATCTAGATTATCAAGTGACATCCTCTTGGATTCAAAAATATCATCAGAACCTAGACTAGAGTATGCATACCTCATATTAGTTCCGCCTATATCAACTAATAATACTTCACTCATTGCTGAATACCGGTTGTTAGATTGGAGCAATCAATAGGCTTGCTTGAAATCTTATCAAGTATCTTTATTGAATGAATATCAACATCCCAATTATCATTAGTTAAAAATAGTGATCGAATATCTATATTGGAAGGATCAAGCCCAGCTTCTCTTAGGCATAGAATAGGTAACTGAATCTTAGACCAATCTGATAATTTCTTGTTATCCAATAGTTTTGTAACATCTATAGTTCCTCTGCATATTTCATAACCATTCCCAGCACAAGTTGCTCCAAAATAAATAGATGATTTTCCTGATCTATTAACTTTTAGTTCTATTTCGTAGTGAGGATTTTGCATATAATCAATATCCAACAATGTATTAGATAAAATTCCCCAAGCGTTATAATTTTCTGATTTGAAGAACTTAATATTTTTTGCATCATCCTGTTTTTTATAATCAAACTTATACAAAGAAATATTTTGCAGTTTACTTGTATAAATATCAGATTGGATTTGTTCTACATCTGAGCCCTCTTGAACAAATTCAATACCGGGTGAATATGCGCTACCAATAAATAAAATAATTTCATCAACTTCTTTTGCAATATTAACTTCTTCAATATTTACTATATTTTTGATTGAGGAATAATTTAATCCATATCCATATGGGAATAATGGACTATAGTTGGCATCTTTAAAATTAAGATTCTGATCGGCATATTTAGGCCATGAGTATGAGAGTTTGCCTTTAAAATCATAATTAATCTGACCTTTTTTAGTAAAAATTACATCTCCTATACCTTCTACTGCTGTTCCTGGAAGCCAGGCAGCAATAAATGCATTTGAAAGATTTAATTGTTTATTTACTTCTAGAGGTCGGCCAGAAAGAAATATAGAAACAATTGGAAGTTCTTGTTTGCTAAATTTCTCCATAAGATTTAAATACTTAGAATCTTTACCTAGATATTGAAGATCTTTTCTATCGCCATCACCTTCTGCGTATGGCTCTTCTCCATAAATAGCTATTACTGCTTCTGGCATCTTCTTATAAGAACCATCTTTAGAGAATTCTACAGTTCCACCTTGATTAATAATATGAGAAGCTAAAGCGGTATATATATTTTGAACATTTTTATAGTCTGAGTTTTTATTTTCTCTAGCTTGCCAAGTTATTGTCCATCCACCCATCTGACTATTAATTGACCGAGCTGCCTCACCAATGATTACATAATGCATATTGGGATTTAATGGCAATAATTTTTCATTATTTTTAAGAAGAACCAATGATTCTCTTACAGCTCTTCTTGCAATCTTTATATGCTCTGGATCCCCTATAAAATTAAACTTATATTCATGAGGTTTCATGCCATCCAAAAGGCCAATTTGCATTTTTACTCGCAATATTCTTCTTACTGCATCGTTTAATCTTTCTTTTGAAATCGAGCCATTCTTGACCTGTTTAATAGTGGTTTTATATAGCTCTTGCCACTCATCGGGTACCATGAAAATATCAACCCCTGCATTAAAAGCTTGAGGACAACTAGTATTAGTGCAGCCTTTTACTTGGCCATGACCATTCCAGTCCCCTACCACCAAACCATCAAAATTCATTTGCTGTTTTAAAATATTAGTTAAAAGGTAATTACTGCCATGAAGTTTTTTTCCATTCCAAGAATTAAAGCTTGCCATTATTGTTTGGACACATGCGTCTAGAGCCTTAAAGTATGGTTTCCCATGTAGATTTTTTAACCCAATTTCACTTATAACTGCATTACCCTGATCAATTCCATCTGTCGTACCGCCATCAGCAATAAAATGCTTTGCAGTTGCTAGCATATGATTAGGTCCTAAAAAGTCATCACCCTCACCTTGCAAACCAAAAATCATAGCTTGCCCAAGTGAAGCTACGAGGTCTGGGTCTTCAGAATACCCCTCATAAGTTCTACCCCAGGTATCATTTTGAGGAACGGTAATGGTTGGTGCAAAGGTCCAAGGTATTCCAGTTGATAGAACTTCTTTAGCTACAGCTTCTCCTATCTCCTTAATTAATTCTGGGTTTCTTGTAGCGCCTAGTCCTATATTATGCGGAAAAATAGTAGCACCTATTACGTTATTGTGTCCGTGAACTGCGTCCGTGCCCCATAATATTGGAATAGTAAGTCCATCAACTTTTGGAGAGGCTTCATAATAAGCTTTGCTTAAATTTTTCCAATCCTCGATTGAGCTAAACTTGTTTTTATTTGGATATCTGCCTCCGCCATTAAGTATAGATCCAAGCTTATATTTTTTTGCTAACTCAGGAGTAACCGCATCTATGTCGGGCATTATAATTTGACCAACCTTCTCTCTTAAAGTCATTTTATTTAAAATTGCTTCGACTTTTGCCATATCAGGAGATGGGCAGGTAGCATTATGCGACCAATTAACTTCAGCAGATAGGTTTGCGGATAATAAGACTAAAAATACAAATCTTTTCATGGAAATTTTTTTTTACCAAAGAAGTCCGTATATGACTACAAGAGCTGCAACAATGACAACAGTACTTATATTGAAACCTTTTGAAGTGCCAAAATTAATACCATTCAAGTCAATTGCCTTCTCTTGGTCTGCATAACCTTGAATGAATGCTGTTACATAACATGCAAGTCCTGAGGTTAAAAATACGACACCCATTCTATGGATAAATGGATAATCTGGAAAAACATACCAAATAAATATAGATAAAAATAAGGATGTCCCTGCAGCAACTAAAACCGAAATGGTTGTTGCTTTCTTCCAGAATAAAGCAACTAAAAAGATAACTAAAATGCCTGGTGTAAAGAAACCGGTAAATTCTTGAATATATTGAAAAGCAGACTCTAAACTTCCTAATAAAGGCTTTGCGCATATCACTGCTATTACTAATGAAATACATGCAGCACTTCTTCCGATATTAATTAATTTACCTTGTGAAGCTTCTGTTTTTGAAAAACTTCTATAAACGTCCATTGTAAAGATAGTACTGATACTATTTGTCATTGATGCTAAAGATGAAACAATTGCTGCAATAAGAGCTGCAAATGTAAGACCGAGTAATCCATGAGGCAATAAAGCCATCATAGTAGGATAGGCTTGATCTGATTTTTCTAGAGCTGGATAAAGCACTGCCGCACATATTCCAGGAAGCACAATTACTAAAGGCATTAGTAATTTTAAATAAGCTGCAAACATAACTCCCTTCTGAGCTTCAGGAAGAGACTTAGCGCCTAGTGCTCTTTGGGTTATGTATTGATTAAAGCCCCAATAAGCAAAATGAGCAATCCATAGTCCACCTATTAGTACCCATACACCAGGCAAATTATTATATGCAGGATTATCTGATGAAAGAATCATGTCAAATTTTTCAGGAACCTCGTTATAAACAATAACAAGACCAGCTAAAAGTTTTCCATCGCCAATAGTTGTAAGGGCAATATATGAAACTGCAAGGCCGCCAAATATTAATAACACAACCTGAATAATATCTGTAAGAGCTACTGCTTTTAAACCACCCCAAAGTGAATAGGCTAAAGATAATCCAGCTAAAAGAACTAATCCGTTAAATAAATCAATACCAGTTAAAGCATTAATTGCTAATGAACCAAGCCATAAAACAGAAGTTAGATTAATGAATATATAAACTGCTAACCAGAAAAATGAAAGAACCAAACTAACTCTTTTATCAAACCTTTGTTCAAGGAACTGAGGCATTGTATAGATTTTTTTTTCCAAAAAGAGTGGGAGGAAAAATTTAGCCATAACAATTAAAGCTATAGCAGCTGTTAATTCATAAGTTGCGATTGCCATACCTACAACAAATCCTTGACCTGACATACCTATAATTTGTTCTGCTGAAATATTCGCTGCAATTAATGACGCTCCTATAGCCCACCATGGCAGAGATCTACCAGCTAAAAAATAATCTTCTGCAGTTCTTTCATGCCCTGCAGACTGTCTAGAGACATAAGCAGCAAGTCCAATAATCCCAACACAATACAATGCGACTATTGTTAAATCTAAAGTATTAAATAACATATACCACCTCTCCCTATTAGAATAGATATCGTTGTCATTGTAGCAAATTTAATGATACTAAGAGTAGTGTGATTATTAAAAAAAATATTATTGAAACGAGTTTTGCTAAGTAATTATTCAAGTATGATAAGAGTATGGATAACAAAAAAGCCACTATAAAAGATGTAGCTAGTCACTCGGAAGTCTCAATAAAAACTGTTTCCAGAGTGATAAATAATGAATATGGTGTTTCTAAGATAACCAAATCAAGAGTATTAAAGTCTATAAAGGCACTCGACTACAATCCAAATAAAGCTGCACAAGGATTGAGATCTAAAAAATCTTTTTTAATAGGTTTGGTTTATGACAACCCTGATAAATTTTACTTATCTGACATTCAATCTGGGGTATTAGAAACATGTGCTGTAAATGGCTTTAGTGTAGTTTTATTTCCATGTAACCACCAAAAATCTGAACTAGTAGATGAATTAATTGAATTTATTAAAAGAACCAACCTAGATGGTCTTATTCTTACACCACCAATAAGTGATATGAAGGAATTGGTAAAAAGTCTTCAGTTAGAAATTCCATTGTGTGTTGTTTCTCCAGGATTATTAACCTCTAACCCTCTATGGGTTTCTTCGGATGATTTTAAGGCATCCTACGACATGACCTGCCACCTAATTAATCAGGGTCATAAAAATATAGGTTTTATAAAAGGCCATAAAGATCATGGTGCAACTCAGCACAGACTTGATGGTTATCTAAATGCTTTAACTGATAATAATATTAAAATGGATGATAGAAATATTACTGAAGGTGACTTCTCATTTGATTCAGGTGAAATTGCAGCAAAAGAACTACTTAAAAAGAAAACACCTAAAATAACAGCAATTTTTGCATCTAATGATGCTATGGCTGCAGGGGTTATGAAAGCAGCACACAAAGCTAAAATAAATATACCTGATGAAGTTTCACTTGTTGGCTTTGATAACTCCCCTACCGCAAGCCAAGCTTGGCCTTCCATTACAACAATAGGTCAACCGATCAAAGAGATGGCTTCTTATGCAGCACAAATACTTATAGATAATATTTCTAATAAATCTGAGAAAAAGAATGTAAATAAAACATTTGATTCTGAACTTATATTTAGAGAATCAGTAAGGAAGATTTAGATCTTTTAAAAAATTTTGCCGAATATTTTTTATTTACACTATATTAAAAGAGTTTCGTATGCCCTCTATTACAAACTCTATAGCAAGAGCTCCAAGCAATAAACCAAATATTTTTTCAATAACTGTGAGAATCGTTGGGCCCAACTTGGCAGATAGTATAGATGATAGCCACATTGCAAGAGTCGCTATAAGAACAGTCAGAAAAATTGGTAAGAATGAAACAGTGGCATCTGCAAGACTTGCATATGATTGCTTTGAGAGTAATAAGCTTGTTGCCATTGCCCCAGGACCGGCAATTATTGGAATAGATAAAGGGAAGATTGCTATTGACTCAATTGTTTCATCATTAATAGCTATATCAGCTGTATCTTGCTTTCGTGCTTGCCTTTGTTCAAAGACCATTTGAAAAGCTATAACAACAAGAAATAATCCACCAATAATTCTAAATGAATCCATGCTTATATTCATAGCGTCGAGAACTACATTACCAAATAACCAGAATGATGAAAGCACTACCAAGGATACTGCAGAGGCTTTTATATAAATTGATTTGATTTGTTTTTTATTTAATCCAGCAGTAAGGGCTGCAAAAATAGGTATTAATGAAATTGGATTTACAGCAATAAACATCAATAGGATGCTTTCTATAAAAGTATCAAACATTTCTATATATTAATTATTTGGATTGCTTCTGAGTGCCTTTCTGAAAAAATACCAGAAATCATCACGAATTTAAGACCCTTTTTATCACCATAATAACTCTTCAATTTATTGGTAATTAATTTCATAGTTTTGTCATGGTTTAAAATGCTTTTAATAAAATAGCCTTCAGATGATCCAACTAAGGAAAGTTGTCTTAATGTTGATTTGTCGCTTGTAAAACAAAAAATGGGCATTTCAAAAGGCTTTGCATTAGAAACTACATTTGCGGTATAGCCAGTTCTGGTAACAGCAATTATTCCATCTGCCTTAATTGACTGAGCTAGTTGGTTTGCTGCAACACCTAAATGCTGCCAATCAGAGTCTGAGGCAAGACTGTCTTCATAACCTAAAGTTTTAAATTTTTCAGTTCTTGATGCAATAGACTTAAAAAATTTTACACATTCTACTGGGTATTTACCTACACTCGTTTCACCTGAAAGCATTATTGCATCTGAACCTTCATAGATAGCATTAGCAATATCTGTAACTTCTGCTCTTGTTGGTGTTGGATTCTCAATCATGGATTCTAGTAAATGGGTTGCAACAATTGATCTCTTGCCCCACTTAGCGCAAGCATGCATTATTCTTCTTTGAATATTTGGCAAATCAGCTAAATTAGTTTCAATACCTAGGTCGCCTCTTGCAACCATAACCCCGTCAGACGCTTGGCATATTTCATGAATATTATCTAAACCTTCTTGGTTCTCAATTTTTGCAATAATTTTTGCCTGCGATGATTTCTTTTTTAAAATCTCTCTGAGCTTTTTAAGGTCATCTGGGTCTCTAACAAATGAAAGTGCAATAAAGTCAACATTATTCTTTATTCCAAAATCAATATCTTTTATATCTTTTGCAGTAATAGAAGGGAGATTTACCCTAACTCCTGGTAAATTTACATGCCTTTTACTGCCCAATGTTCCACCATCAAGCACTTTACATAATAAGGTATCTTTATCTTTAGAAAGTACCTCAAAATTTATAAGCCCATTATCAACGGTAATCTTAGATCCGGGTTTAACGCTGCTAATTAAGTCTTTATAGTTTATTTGGATCGATGATGTTTCTACATCTACTTGGTCTCTAACAGTAAGAGTAACCTCATCACCTGTTGCTAAATCAAGAGGTATGCTTGTATCACCTGTTCTTATTTCAGGACCTTGAGTATCAAGTAAAACAGCTATAGGTGTTGCTCCGTCCTTAAGATCAGAGTTAATTTTTTTAACTTTAGTAATGGTCGATAAAGCTGATTTATGATTTGCATGAGACATATTAATACGCACAATATTCATACCTTCTGCATGAAGCTTTCTTAGTATTGCAATGCTTTTAGTTGCAGGTCCAACTGTGCATATGATTTTAGTTCTTGTAAAACTCATAGTTAGAGCATATTACATTAATTAAAGATTGATAATGAATTTAGAAACTTTTAATACAAATTTTGTATTAAACGCCTTCTACTAATACTACATGCCTCACAGCTGAATGGACTACGTGCTTAAGTGCTGCTTGATAAGCATCTGACTTGTAACATGATTCAGCAATCTTAATATTTTCAAATTCAACCAAAACTGTTCTTTCATAAATACCGCCTTCTACCTCTAGCTGATTTCCAGCACGAACAAGAAATTTACCACCAAAACCTTCGATGATTGGCCCTGCCAATGCGGCATATTTAGAATATTCGTCTCCATTAATAATGTGACACCTTGCAACCCAGTAACCTTTCATACTATTGCTTAAAGTCCAATCTTTTGGAATGCAGGATGGGTTCGGTATAACCACTAGGCTGGGTTCTGCCCTCTATAGCAAGGGCGCAAGCTGCTGCAAATGCAACTCCGTCATAATTAGGTGACATGTTTTGATATGAGCTGTCGCCAGAATTTTGTTCATCAACGATGATAGCCATTTTTTTCATAGTCTCTAAAACTTGCTCTTCTGAACATAACTCATGATGTAACCAGTTTGCGATATGTTGGCTTGATATTCTGCAGGTAGCTCTGTCTTCCATTAATCCAACATTATTAATATCTAAAACTTTTGAACAGCCGACCCCATTATCAATCCATCTAACAACATAACCCAGAATGCCTTGAGCGTTATTATCTAATTCTTTTTGAATATCCTCTGTGGATAAAATTTCTGGGTTTGTCATAACAGGTATTGTGAGGATGTCATCTAGATTAGCTTTAGCTCTGGAAGCTATAGATTCTTGTTCGCCCGAAACAAGTATTTGATGATAGTGAATGACATGAAGGGATGCAGCTGTTGGTGATGGAACCCAAGCACAATTAGCTCCTGCTTTTGGATGCATGGCTTTAGTGTTATACATTTCTAACATTTCATCTGGCATCGCCCACATACCCTTGCCTATTTGAGCTTTACCTTTAAACCCAGTTTGAAGTCCAGTATCAACATTCCAGTCTTCATAAGCAGAAATCCACGGTTGCTGTTTCATCTGAGCTTTTGGAACCATGGGACCTGCTTCCATGCTTGTATGTATCTCATCTCCGGTTCTATCTAAGAATCCAGTATTAATAAAAATAACTCTATTTTTAGCTATCCGAATGCACTCTTTTAGGTTTACAGTAGTTCTTCTCTCCTCATCCATAATTCCAACTTTAACGCTTAAAGGCTTGATACTTAATTCTTTTTCAACTGCTGCAAAAAGGTCACAAGTAAACTTAACTTCCTTTGGGCCATGCATTTTAGGCTTAACTATATAGATACTTCCCTTTCTTGAATTAGAGTAATTGCCAGTCTTTTCAAGGTCATGTTTTGATATACAAATCGTGAACATAGCATCAAGAATTCCTTCCGGGATCTCATTACCATTTTTATCTAAGACTGCTGGGTTGGTCATTAAATGGCCTACATTTCTAACCAGCATTAAACTTCTTCCGGGC
>CESU01036554.1_pt1 | contig 36223 bp, 25 predicted proteins | sample 531141 | NCBI WGS metagenome assembly CESU01 (sample SAMEA2621401, study PRJEB7988) | marine metagenome | isolation source: saline water (ENVO:00002010), including
TCTGATAAAAGTGAAGCTTTAACTTCTACTGAGCGTTTCACGATTTGTGCGTGAGCTCCTATAGGCGCGGTACATCCGCCTTCTAATGCTTTTAATAAATCACGCTCTACTTGAGCACAGATTTCAGTGTTCTTGTCATTGATCTCAGCTAGAGATGCTTTTAGCTTTTTGCTTTTGTTTAAGCAGAAAACACCTACTATTCCTTGAGCAGGAGCAGGAGTCATCCAATCTAGAATTTCTACATTTTTCGGAGCTAAGCCTAATCTATCCAGGCCTGCTTTGGCTAGAATAACACCGTCTACCGATTCCAAATCTATTTTCTGGAGTCTGGTAGGGACATTTCCACGCAGATTCTCCAGCGCATGCTCTGGGTATTTATTCTGCCAGAAAGCTCTTCTTCTTAAGCTACCACTAGCTAAAGTGAATTTTTTAGTCTTCTTAAATTTAGAACTCGAAATAAGCACATCATAAGGATTAGCTCTTTCTAAAACAGCACATTGAACTACCCCTTTAGGTGGAGAAGTGGGTACATCTTTAAGAGAGTGTACAGCCACATCTATTTCTCCTAACAATAGAGCGTCATCTAATTCTTTAGTGAAAACCCCAACCAATCCCATCTCATGAAGCTTTGCCTTTCGGTCTTTATCTCCAGTAGATTGAATAATTTTGACTTCTGATTCATGCCCTTTTTCGGCTAAGAGTTCTTTTACCTTATTCGCTTGCCAGAGAGCTAATTCACTTCCTCTGGTGCCTATTATGATAGGTTTTGTCATTTATAATGCGTCTTTATCTAGGCTGAATAATTTATAAACCGTCTCTAATTCTTTGTCGTCCAAGTCTTTCAGCTTCGCGAAGATTTGGCCGGTGATTCTATTGATTACCTTGTCACTGATTACTAGTTCGGTCTTTACTTTTTTATCCTGAGGGTTCTTCTTAGCTTTTAGTAATTCTTTATGCTGGAAATCTTTGAAATTAGACTTGATAGCTTGAATAGCTGAAGCATGCTTTCTAGATTCCATCCAGTCCACAAATTTACCCATGTCTTCAGATAAAATGGTATTTACCTTATCTATTTCAGACATACGCTGATTCAGCGTTTCATCGTTCTGTTTAGAAATTTCATCCACACCCAAAACAGTGACGTTGGGAAGTGCATCTATATCTGGATGTACATTTCTAGGAATGCTTAAGTCTATTATAAGCAGCTTTTTTTCTGCTGGAATCATCTGTGGCAGAACTGTAGGAGTGGATGCGCCTGTAGCCACTATAAGCACATTACTTAATTCTATAGATGGCTTCAAGATATCTTCTCCAAACACATCTATGTTATATCTTTTAGCCAATTCCATGGCTTTTTCTATAGATCTATTTAAGATTCTTACGTTTTCTGCAGGGATATGACGTACTAGGTTTTCACATACGTTTCTACCTATTTTGCCTAATCCATAAATGGATATTTTCAAGTCTTCTAAGGCAGTATAAGAATTCCTTACGTGACGTACAGCCGCATATGCAGTGGAAGTAACACCAGAACTAAATTCTGTTTGGTTTTTAATTCGCTTACTCATTTGAGTAGCAGAATTTATGAGTCTTTCTAGGAAAGAACCGCTGCTTTCCAATTCCTTAGAAACTTTAAAAGCCTTTCTTACTTGCCCTATAATCTCGAAATCTCCTATAATCTGGGAGTGAAGTCCAGCAGACACTTCGAATAGGTGTTTTACAGCGTCTAATCCGTGTTTACTGTAACAACTAGAATTAAATCCTTCGGTGTCTCCATCTATCAATTCCAAATACTGGCTTTTGGCAGATTCGAATGAGTTTGTTTTCAGGTAAACCTCAGTTCTGTTGCAGGTAGAAAGAATCATAATGTTCTCACACAAATCAGATTTTAGAGAGGAGATAAGCATGGATTGTTGACCGGAGCTTAGAGAGAACCCTTCACGAGCAGAGGCAGGTAGTTCGTTATGGCTAATTCCGAAAACGGAAAATTGTGCCAGGCCTGCATATAAATATTGATTTTTCTCTGTTAGCTGTCCCAAACCGTGTACAAAATTATAACTGTCTTTGTTTAAAAATACCCGTAGACATTGAATAGATACCTCCACACGTCAAGAAACCCTATTTTAGAATCATTCTAAATAGCGTTGAGCATTGATTTTGTTAGCGTTTATGATATTTTTGGAACAAATATATAGTTGTTTTGCAACGCAGTATTAGGCCTACATGAATAACATAACCATATCACACACCGACAAAAGTACCCGAAAAGTAAGTCATCACTTTTTTGTGCTAGAAAATGAGATGAGTTTACACAAAATCCAGTCGGAAGAAGGGGTGGAATGTGAGCTTATGAGTAATGTGGATAAAGGAATTATTCAGCTTTCTATGTGTTCAGAAGGAGAGATGAAATTCTGGTTTGGGCCCTCTTATTCAATAGAATTGACAAGTAATCAAGTGATGACGCTGTATAATCCAGCTATGGATTTGCCACACAGAATAGATGTAAAAGGCAGCATTAATTTGGTGGTGTTATTTATCTCAGTTACCCAGCTTCATCAGTTGTTTGTGAAGGAGAGTGAAGAGTTGCATTTCTTACAGGGAGAGTCCGCGTTGCAAAAATTCTATGCCAAGGATGAGATGAAAGCAAGTTTGGGGATGTGTGTGAATCAGATTCTAACCACTCAGCTTTCTCCTCAAAGTGAGAAACTGTTTATGAAGGGGAAAGCTTTTGAGATTCTAAGCCATTATTTCCATAAATCAGATGCGGGAGGGGATATGTATGAGAGCTGTCCATTCCTAAAAAACTATGACAACGTTAAGAAAATAAAAGAAGCCAAAGAGATTATTCTAGACCGCATGACCGACCCTCCTACGATTAAGGTACTGTCAGAAGAAGTGGAAATGAGCGAGTACCAGCTAAAGTTAGGATTTAAGAACATCTACGGAGCTACTATCTACGGATATTTGAATAATTATAAATTGAATCAGGGCATGGCCATGCTAGACTCTGGAGAGTATAAAGTGAAAGACGCTGCGTATGCGCTGGGATATGTAAATCCGAGTCATTTTATAGCAGCGTTTAAAAAGAAATTTGGTGTAACGCCTAAAAAATATTTGATGCAGTAATGAGCAATAAACAAGGAGTTTTATTAGTGAATTTAGGTTCTCCAGAGAGCACTGATCCTAAGGATGTAAAGGTGTATTTACGTGAATTTTTAATGGATGAGCATGTCATAGATGTTCCTTATTGGAAAAGGTGGCTTTTAATCGAAGGAATTATTTTAAATACTCGTCCTAAAAAATCTGCAGCAGCTTATCAGAAAATATGGTGGAAGGAAGGTTCTCCGTTAATAGTGTTAAGTCAAAGAGTATTTGAAAAAGTACGTAAAAAAGTAGATAAGCCTATGGAGCTGGCCATGCGTTATGGCAAAATGTCAATAGAAAAAGGGTTGACAGATTTATTCACTAAGAATCCAGAGTTAGAGGAAGTGAAACTAATTCCTCTTTATCCTCATTATGCCAAAGCGAGCACGCACAGTGTGATAGAAAAAGCTGAGGAAATAATGAAGGAGAAATTTCCTTCTAAAAAGATGACCTGTTTACAGTCTTTTTATAATGAGGAGAATTATATAAGTGCTCAGTCTAAACAACTAGGGAAGTATTTAGAGGAAGACTATGACCATCTTTTGTTTAGTTACCATGGGATTCCAGAGAGGCATCTGACCAAGCTTGACCCTACGGGAGGGCACTGTTTGAAGTGTGATAACTGCTGTGAGGTAAAATCAGAAGCACATAAAGTCTGCTACAGGCATCAGGTTTTTGAAACCACCCGATTAATAGTAGAAAAGCTAAAAATTCCTAAAGATAAGTACAGTGTTAGTTTTCAGTCTAGATTGGCAGGAACACCATGGTTAACGCCATACACAGATTTCGAGATAGAGCGTTTAGCTAAAGAAGGAAAGACAAGAATAGTTCTCATCAGTCCTGCATTTGTGTCTGACTGCCTAGAAACCTTGGAAGAACTAGGCATGGAGGGTAAAGAAGATTTCTTAAAAGCAGGAGGAGAGGAGTATACATTGGTTCCATGCTTGAATGAGCAGGAGGACTGGGTGGATACTTTAGCGGGATATTGTTTGTAGTCTTTTGTTTGTGTGATGAAATGAGAAATTCCGAGCTAGATAATCGCAATAAGATCATTTAAGGAATAGTGCATTTAACAAGGAGTACGACAGAAAATAAATAGTTTAGAATGCACCTTTAATAATTTACAATTATCAAAACAATAATACTTGGAGGCGGATTAAGTGGGTTAAGCACTGCTTATTTTTTAAAGAAGAAAGGAGTTCCCTTTATACTTCTAGAGAAAGAGGACCATTATGGTGGAGTGATACAGAGCTTCCAGAACCGACAGCAAGTGTGGGACAGGGCAGCTATTTCATTTAGTATGACTTCTGAGATTCAAGAAATAATCACAGATTTAGGACTGGAAGATGAATTGGTTCAAGCTTCTACTAAGAGTAATGCTCGGTATATTTTCAGAAGAGGAAAGCTTAGAAAGTTGACTTCTAATCCTGCCAGTATATTCACTTCCCCACTGCTTAGCTGGAAAGCCAAGTTTAGATTGCTAAGAGAAAGTAAAGTGACTACCAAGAGTCCCAAAGGAGAGTCTGTGGCGGGTTTTGTGAGCAGAAGATTTGGTAGAGAGATGTATGAATCTGTTGCCAATCCTGTGCTTTCTGGAATATATGCCGGTGATCCAGAGAAAATGGAAGCAGCCATAGTGCTAAAGCAGTTCCTGAAATACGAAGAGGAATTCGGGTCTATAATCAAAGGATTAAAAGCCAATAAAGGCAAGAACAAAAGAGTGATTTCATCCTTTAAGGAGGGAACAGGCGTTTTACTGGATGCGCTGTATGAATCAGTGAAAGAACACTGCATAAGTGAAAAAGAAGCTACAGGAATAGTAAAAATAGAGAACAGCTATGAAGTAAAAACTGCTGACGGTTCTAGCTATACCGCAGAAAGAGTGATTTCGTGTTTGCCTTCTTATGCCACAGCAGGATTAGTGCGTCAGTTGGATTCCGTGTTTAGTTCTGAGCTAGATTCTATTCCCTACTGCCAGATGGAAATGACTCATCTCAGTTATAAGAAATCTGAAGTAAAAGAAAACATAGAGGGATTTGGGTTCTTGGTTCCAGAAGTAGAGGGAAAACCTCTGTTAGGAGCGGTGATTAACTCCAGTGCCTTTAACAACAGAGCAGCAGAAGACGAAATGACTTTTACGATATTCTCTAAGCCAGATAGAGGTCATTCATCAGAATTAGCTCAGCAGGAGATAGAGAAATGGCTGAAAATATCAGGGTTGCCAAGCTTCAGAACCGTTACCAAATGGGAGAGAGCTATCCCTCAGTTTGAGATTGGTCATACAGAGATATTGCAGCGCATAGCTGAATTTGAAACAAGAGAAAATATCTCTATCTCGGGTAATTTCAGGAGTGGTGTTTCCGTGGGAGACTGCGTAAAATTCGCTAAGGAAATAAGTGGGTAATAATTTCTAATTACTTATATAACAAATCGCAATACTGAGATAATTGTAAATTTTTATTTTTTTTATTTGAGGTAGACAAGATAGCCGTTGTGAGTTTAAGAAATTGATTTTAAGCACTTCTCTATATCATTTATATCATTTTCAGTTATATGGAGGTGTGTTACAAATCTGATTTTAGTTTTAGAAAACGGCAAGGCATATATATCGTTAATTTTAAGCTTGTTCAAGAATGCATCTATACCGAATGATGGATCTACATCAAAAATCACAATATTAGTCTCAGGTGAAGTTACTGAAGTCACGTGATTGGTTTCTTCTAGTAGCGTTGCAATGGCTTTTGCAGAGCGATGATCATGCTTAAGACGTGGAATGTTGTTTTGCAACGCATAAGTACCTGCTGCGGCTATAAATCCTGCTTGCCTCATTCCACCGCCAAATGCTTTTCTAGCACGATGAGATTTTTTAATAAAAGAACTTGACCCTAAAAGTACCGAGCCACTGGGTGACCCTAATCCTTTAGACAAGCAGATGCTAATACTATCAAACTGACTTCCGTAGTCTAAATAGTTAGACTCAGTTTCGACCAATGAGTTGAAAACGCGGGCTCCATCCAAATGGAGGTTTAACTTTTGATGAATACAAACTTCCCTTATTTTTTTGATCTCCGTCAAGTCGTACTTAATTCCACCGGCTTTATTTACTGTGTCTTCAAGACAAACTAAACTAGTGTTGGCATAATGTGCGTCTGAAGGATTTATATTATCGATAATATCATTGGCGCTGATTAATCCTTTTGGGTGAGAAATTAATTTCACCTGTGCACCAGAGTTTCTAGCAACACCTCCACCTTCGTAGTTATAGATATGGCAGAGACTTGAACAAATAACTTCATCCCCAGGAGTGGTATGAATATTTACTGCTATTTGGTTGGTCATGGTTCCGCTTGGACAGAATAATCCTGCCTCAAAACCAAACATATTGGCTGCTAACTCTTGAAGGTTATTTATACTTTCATCTTCTTGGAAAACATCATCTCCTACCTTGGCGCTAAACATAGCTTCAAGCATTCCTTTAGATGGCTTGGTTACAGTGTCACTTCTTAAATCTATCATTATCTTCTGCTTATCCATACTTGGAGGGAATCCAAAGCGGCTACTCTGGTATCTTGTGGGAAATTTATTAGTCTTGTACCATGATTTCCATTTTCTAAATTTAGAAAAAGGCTATTCGTGTTCTCTGTAGGTTCATAAGCGGTGGCTCCCCACGGGTCTAAATCTCCATAGATGTAAATCATATTGTTTCCGTTTTCATCTAGCCAGTTGATTACATCTCTAACAGGTTCTGAATTATATATTACGTCCATGTCTTTTGGTATAAACGTTCTATAATTATCTACTTCTTCTGTATATATTTGGGTAAGACCCTTAAACTTATCTACTTCGTATCCATACATTCCTATTTCGTAATATCCCTGATAAAAGAAGGGGAGTATATCAGTAAGAGTACTTTCATTGAAAAAACTAGGCGCGTCTATGGTGTAGAAGAGGTATTTCATTTTATCCTCTACAGACGACTCTTGAGATGGAATTGTGGCACAATCACCGCTCCATTGCCAAAACGCAAATGAAAATTCCAATACGCTTAATTCGAAGCTGGCTTCTAAACCATGAGGATAAACATATCCCGCTTTATCTGAATACTTCTCAAAAAGAGCTAATGCTTCATCTCTATTTATAAGCAGGTGTCTTTGGTATTCTGTAACGGTATTTCTACATTTTTCAGTTCCAACATTGTTTAGATGCTCATATACTCTTGGGTCATGTCTTTCTCTATTTAACGGAGCGACATAAGGCATGGCTACAGCTACATCATTAGGGAAGAATCTTTTATGGAAAATAGTTACCATTCCACCTTTACTTATTCCTGTGCTAACCCAAGGCTTAGTGTAGAAAGTTTTTAATAATTCGACTATTCTGTGATGGTCGTAGGCAGACTGTTCAATAGTCAGTAAGTCCCAGGGAATAGTTTCTGGTCTAGAATTACTAAAAAAGCGATGTTCTACATGAATCTGATTGGATTCTAATATTTGGGCAGCCTCAGTAACATAGTTATTCGATCCAGCGGTGTAGCCGTTTAAATACATTACCATAGGTTTATTGAAGTCTAAATGACTTAGGTAAACTTTCTGATTAAAGGTTCCTTTAGAAACATCGAAATGGTCCACTGGCTGCTCTATCTGAAGCTCGAACATATAATCATAAAATTCATTCTGAGTATCCATCCTTTCGGCATTAACCCCTTCTAATTTTGTTAAACCCTTTAAAAGAGTATTCACAACAGCATCAGTAGTTTCTGCCTTCTCCGTCATATCAGAATTAGGTGGGGATGGAGAGCTGGTTTCTATGACAGTAGGCTGTTTAGACTTACACGAGAATATAACGATTATGAAAAGTACTAAGATTCCTAAAGAAAAACGATTTTTTATCATGGCTGTGAAGATAATAATCCATTCTTAAATTAAAAGAAATGAAAGCGAAATACATAATAAAAATTCGTAAGGAACTATTTAGAAGATTTCACGATGAACACATCCTCGTTGTCTTTCTGAAAGTAATGCTTTTCTCTAGCCAGTCTTTCCAATTCAAACCCTCCTTCTTCGAGCTTTTTTAACCGATCTCTGCAGGCAGTAGTTTCATGATTATACCATTCTATTTCTTCTTGAATTTGGTCTAGCTCTAGATTTGACTTGTAAACAGAAAAAACATCGGCATCATTAAAAAACAGCATATATGCAAAAAACACGATTAGCACCAGTGCATAACGATTATTTACTATTGGCGGAATCCTGTATTTCATACTACTAAGTTAAGTCGATAAGTGCAGGCGATTAAAACGAGTCTTGTGAGTTTCTAACTGAAGGATGTGAGAATTAAGCTTTAGCAGACAGATAAGATTTAACTAGGGATTTCGGAAGAGGGTGATACCCATTCACAGGGATGAGATTTTCTTTCTGATTAGTAGAAGATAGATGAATACCCCATCCATCAACATTATCAAGCTGCAGACAGTCATCCACTTCAAATAGATCATCTGTATGGACGCTAATTTTTCCTTTGAGCATAGATTCTTTGGCTCGTCTTTTTACAGGGATTTTAGAGGTGTCCACCATAAACTTTATTTGATGGAGTTCAGAGAAATTACCGTCCTCATAAGCTCCCATATTAAGAAAATATAGTTTTTCCTTTTGATCTGCCGTTTCCTTGGAAAGATTAATCTCATATCCATCAACGACATCTAGTATAATGTAGGAATCTATATGCATCTTTTCTTTCTTACCGAACCACTTCTCTAGAAGTTCGGTGTAAGCATTTTCTATGGTATCTGTGACTACGAACTGAACATCGTGAAGTTCTATGTTACATCCTTCTGCCATGCCTCCTAAAAGCACAGCAAATAGTTTTGGGGTAGAATTAAAGTCTGGCAATCTTCATTTTTTTAGGGTGCTTTACTTCGAAGGAGAAAGAGACCTCTTTAGTCTCGCCTGGATCTAGATTAATTTCCCAAGTAATGATTCCTGTTTTTTCATTTATGCTGCCATCTATAATTTCTCCTACAGTTACGCTGATATCGTTTTGTTGCGAAATAGGAACTTGATCTTCGACCTTAATAAAAACAGGAATAGACTTATTATTCTTAACAGCTATTTTATAAGCTCTATTTGTCTTTTTGTTGCCTCCAAAATTACTAGACTTACAGAAATCTTCCATTTTGTCTCTGCTGATAATAATGTTTTTATCTTTTCCTAGGCTAACATCTAACGTGTCTTCTGTGGAATACGGGTCTAAGAAAGAAGATCCTACAAATGAACCCTGAAAGAATACATTGGCCTCACCAGGCAATAAATTCAACTCAGACCAATCAGTTAATCTCGACAAAAGAAAGGCAGTTGTTTCCAAAGAAGGAGCTGCATAATATGAATAGTCGGAGTTGATATCACCTCTCTGAATCTCTACCTCATAAGCCTCTCCATTTGAGGGTATGTCATAAGGAATAGAGATTTTAAACTCTACAGATAGAAGAGATTCTACTGACTCTGTAAGCTGAGAAGTATAACCTAAAGGAGAGTTGAAAGAGCGAGTATTGAAATCCACTTCTTCATATTTATCTTTTCTTTCGCCATCATCTGACTTATTACTCTGCTGAAGTTTGTATGCACCATATACTAACCCGGCATTATAAACAGACATATACCAAGGTTCTAGGCTAGGTTTGTTACCATTTACCATAGGATTTCCAGAAGATAGAGTAAGGTTAATATTAGACCAGTCTAAGCCCGTACTTTGCGAAACATTGGCCTTGTATACGAGCTGTATCGGTTTGTCTACCTCACTGGTCCTTATATCGTAAGTCACGAACCATCCAGCGCTACTGACAATGTAGGATACTTCTAACGGAACTATTACATTCCTTGTAGCATTTAGTACAATCTCAATCTCACTTGAGTAGCCGTTCATCATACTTCTACTTTTATTAAGTTGTTGTTGGAGCTTTTGTTTTTTAAGTTGAAGCTCTTGTTTTTCTTGATTTATCTCTAATAGTTTGTATTCTAGTTCCTCGAGATGCTCTCTATAGAATGCAGCCATTTCTTTTAAATCCTCAGCTAATAAACTTTGGCTTTCACCCTTAATAGATTTGTTGGCCATGAGCAGGTTTTTCTCCTCTTTATAAACACGTTCTAAACTGAAACGAGTACCTAGCTTAAAATCAGTGTCTTTAAGTTCACTTTCTATACTTAATAATTCAGAATTTTTAGACGCATCTTCTAAAAAATTCATTTGATGTTTCACAGATTTGATAAGATAGTTTGGGTTTCCAGTAACATTAAGACTATTGGAATTAATATCTTGGGCTAATCCTTTCAAGATGACAATATTTTCGCCAAGTTTCAGCGAAATGCTAGCGGCTCTTTTTATTTGAGCGCCACTAGAGAAAACAGAAACATCTGTTATACTGGACTCAGGTGTTAGCGTGTGTTGGGAAAATCCAAATTGCAACGCCAATGTACATGTGATGAGTAAGATATATTTCATTTTTTAACCTAATTAAGGATTAGCTATTATCGTGTCTAAAACAGTGGCATACCCGGCCCAAATACCCAAACCGCCCTCTATATTAGAGGCTATAGGCGTTGGTATGGTAAATGGATTTCCCGCACTGCCTGCTTCAGCTTCAAAGGTAACAATGTAATCATAAGTGCTTCTGTCGATAGCCGCACCTTTTACTGCTATGGTGTCTCCACGCTTGAAAAAGCCTCTTTCCTCATTCTGATCATCTGATTTAGATGAACCCACTAAGCTTCCTCTGTAATAGGCAAAATCAAATGTTAATCCGTTAAAGAATGAGTCATCATAAGAACTACCAAGTGGAGCTATATACTGGAGGTCTTTCTGTTGTCCATCATAGTCCGCCCATGAGGGGTAAGCGTTTATTCGCTTTGCAAACCACCTATAAGCATTCCCAGTGGTATCAGGGTCAGTTAATTGAGCATAGATAAATCCCAAACTGTCATTTGTTTCTCCAGCTAAATCGAACCACATAGAGTCTAATTCTACAACACCAGGAATAGTGGTGATCGCTGTAATCGACTTCTCATCTATTCTAACGTCTAAATTATAAGTACTGTTTTCAGCTCCTAGCATAGAACCATCTAGGTCTATGTAACCACAAATACTAGCTGCAGTTAATAAAGTAGGCGATAGTCCTGTAATTTCAGCTACTTGAAGGAGGATATCAGCGGGTAAATCTCCTGTACAGACTTCATCTAAAACTTCTATCACCGCTCCATTAGAAACAGACACTTCCGCACCTCCCAAGTAAAAATCATCAAAGCTTTCAGCATTTATACTTTGATTATAATCTCTAGTTTGCGAAATAAGCACAAAAGCTGGTTGACCAATCTCGATATTTCCCTCTATGACATACTTGTTTTCTGCAGGTGGGATAATCAATTCTAAATCCTTCTCACAAGAAAATAAAACGCAGCTAAAGACTAAAAAAGCCCAAATAAATAAGTTTACGGAAAGAGTGTTATTCATCATGTAATTGAGAGCACAAATTTAATGGCAATATCTTAAACAATAATTTAAAAAGATAATAACTGATTCTAACCTAAAAGTATAACTTTGCAAGAGTTAAAATAGCGAAAAAAAACGTTCTTTAAATTAGGCAAATGGAAATAGAAATAACTACTCCAGAAACTTCATCGACATTCAGTGCTCTAGCTGGAATGTTCACTTATGACCACGAACAAGTGGTTTTCTGTCAAGATAAATCCACCGGATTAAAGGCGATTATAGCCATTCACGATACTACATTAGGTCCTGCTTTAGGAGGGACTAGAATGTGGAATTATGCTTCTGAACAGGAGGCATTAACTGATGTTTTAAGGTTAAGTAGAGGAATGACCTATAAGTCTGCTGTAGCAGGAATAAATTTAGGTGGAGGTAAAGCGGTCATTATTGGAGATTCGCGGGCAAATAAAAGTGAAGCATTATTTAGGAGATTTGGAAAATTTGTAGACAGTTTAGGGGGTAAGTACATCACTGCTGAGGATGTAGGGATTTCCCCACGGGATATAGAGCAAGTACACATGGAAACTAACCATGTTACCGGAGTGCCCGAATATTTAGGTGGAAGCGGAGATCCTTCGCCAGTTACTGCTTATGGAGTATACGTAGGGATGAAAGCAGCTGCTAAAAAAGCTTATGGATCTGATAGTTTAACAGGGAAAAAAGTAATGGTGCAGGGGGTAGGTAGTGTAGGATACTATTTAGTAGAACTATTAGCTAAAGAAGGTGCTATTATTTCGATCTCTGATATTTACGAGCCTAGCATTAAAAAAGTATTCACTAATTTCAAAGTATCTGTAGTAAAGGTAAACGATGTTTATAAAGCAGATATGGATATTTATGCTCCATGTGCTTTAGGAGCCACGGTAAATGATGCCACATTAAAAGAGTTGAAATGTAATATTATAGCAGGAGCAGCCAATAATCAACTAGCTGAAGAAACTATTCATGGTGAAGCAGTGAAAAGTGCCGGTATTTTTTACGCTCCTGATTACGTAATTAACTCAGGAGGTATTATAAACTGTTATTGGGAATTACAGGGATACAACAGAGACGCAGCAATTTCACAGACTGAGAAAATATTTGATACCACCACTGATATTTTTAATAAATCCGAAAAGGAAAATACACCTACATACCTGGCTGCTAACAAGATGGCAGAAGAGCGAATTATCGCCATTGGCAAAATAAAAACATCATTTTAAACCACCTGATTAATGTTTAACCGAAGGCACCTAAGAATAAAAGTACTTCATTGTTTTTACGCATACTTCCAAGATGACGACAAAGACTTAAATCATGCTGATAAGCAACTTAAGGCTAGTCTTTATAAGATGTACGAGATGTATATCTGGCTTTTATCGTTAGTAGTTGAAATGCAAGACCACGCAATAGATAAAATAGAGGCAGGGAGAAATAAAAAACTTCCCAGCCCAGAAGACTTACATCCAAATACTAAGTTCGTGACGAACTCATTTATTAGACTTTTAGCAAACAGTAAAGTACTGAATAGTAAATGTGAAGAATTATCTGTAAACTGGAATCAAGAAAAAGATCTTTCTAAAAATATTTTTAAAGAGCTAATTCAAACAGAAGACTATAAAGAATATATGGAGTCTTCAGAAAGAGGATTTGCTCATGACAAAGAATTTATTTTAAGGTTTTTCAAAAGGCACATGATTAATGTGGAGCTGCTGCATGATTTTTTCGAGGAGAAAAGTGTATTGTGGACTGATGATCTAGATCTATCGGCTGGAATGGCCATTAAAACAATTAAAACCATTTCTGAAGATGATGCAGATTTAGCTCTACTGCCGCTTTGGAGAGACCCTGAAGATGAAAAGAATTTTTTGAATAATTTATTTAAAAAGACCTTATCCTTAGGAGAAGAGAGCGAAAAACTTATAGCAGAAGCAGCTAAAAATTGGGATTTTGATAGAATAGCTTTATTGGACCAAATTCTAATGAAAATGGCCATAGCAGAAGCTCAAACTTTTAAGGACATTCCTTTAAAAGTTACGTTAAACGAGTATATCGAGCTTTCAAAATATTACAGTACACCTAAGTCTGCTGGATTTATTAATGGGGTTTTGGATCAAATATTCGATAAGCTTAAAGAAGATGGTAAAATTAAGAAAACTGGCAAAGGACTTTTGGAGTAAAGGACTAGTTGTTATCGTTTGCGCAACTATTATAGCTTCGTGTGGAACAGACACAAGTAGCGAAATAACTTCTGATGACATCTATTTTGATGATGGTTATGATAAGAATGTAAATTCGCGTTTACCCCGAATAACATTTGATGAAGAAGATTTTAACTTCGGTATAATTATAGAAGGAGAAAAAGTAAGTCACTTATATAAATTTGAAAATACAGGTAAATCGGACTTGATTATTTCTAATGTGCAGACCTCATGCGGATGCACCTCTTCTAAAGATTACACAAAGAAGCCAATAAAGCCAGGAGAAAAAGGTGAGATAGAAATCGAGTTTGACAGTACTGAGAAGTCTGGAGATATTAAGAAATCTATTTCTGTAATAACGAATTGCAACCCCAATAAAAGCATACTCTACATATTAGGGGATGTAATAAACACAGATAAAATAAAAAAATTACAACAAAAATAAAATGAACACATTTAGTATTATACTTCAAGTAGCCTCTGACGGAGGAATGTCTACTCTTTTTTTAATGGGTGGATTATTTTTAATCATGTACTTTTTCATGATTAGACCTCAGATGAAAAAAGCAAAAGAAACTAGAAAGTTTAGGGAAGGAATAGAAAAAGGACAGTCTGTAGTAACTATAGGAGGAATCCATGGTAAAATTATAGAAGTTAATGAAACTACAGTTTTACTTTCTGTAGGAGGAAACAAAATGAAAATTGAAAAAGCTGCTATTTCATCTACATCGAAGGCAAGCGAGCAGGAAATTCAGCAAAAGGCCTAATAAAAAAGCCTTTATAGGGAATGACTTATTTCAATTGATTCTATGGAAATAAAACCGTTTTACCCCAAAAAATTTATTCTTTAATCCACTAAATGTATAGAGATGGTTATAGTGCCCGCAACGTTTTAGATAAAATTTTTCTCAGTTCGTTAGAATAAACTTAATATTTGAAGATTATTCTGTCTCAAGCATCATAAAACATAGAGAAGGTTACTGTATATCACCGGAGTCCTGATTACGGCTTGAAGAAAAATGAGTCTTCCTGCAAAATTTGGATTAGCACGGGCGAGAGTCATAAAAGAAAATTCTAATTTAAAAGAAAAACTTAAAGCGCAAGTTTTACCCAAGTTTATCTCAATGAATGTTACCACTTAAATGTTTCTGCACGCTGTATTGTGCAAACTTGAGGCATCATATCCTATAGCATATCAAACAGAGCCCTACATTTATATAGCCTAAGTTAGAACTGCTAAATGCACTCAGCGTTGCAATATTTACTACGCCAAATGGCTTAATAATTGTGTAAGGAAAAAATCAGATGAAAAAATCAATATTACTTATCTTCCTTTTAGGATTGATTAATACCGCTTTTAGTCAGGTAAAGCAAGTATCGAGTGCACGATTAGAATTTATAGAAGATCTTACTAATCATTTCAATTATTATAAAAAGAAAGAAGGAAAGAAGTTTATTGAAGATGAATTTGCTTTGGCCTATACCGAGGAATCGTTTAATGTTTCCATGCATAAATCAGTAGTTAAAATCTCTAACCTACTTCTCAAAAACAAGGTTAAGGTAGCTCCAGATTTCGAAAACTGGTTAAAGAACTTAATGGCATATTCTAAATCGGAAAAAAGCGAAGCTTATTTTAATTCATGGATTACTTTTATAGAAAAGCTTCAAGATTCAAAGAAAACGAAAAAATTCACAGGTGAGTTTATGTCTATTAGCCTTAGCTTATTTGAAGAAAACGCCTTTTATAACACTCCTGCAATTAAATGGAAGACAAGTTCAACAAAATACTTCTTTGAGTTTGACAGTATTCCTTCCCTAATAATCCCCGATGGGAATTTAATCTGTTTTTCGAGGAAAGACAGTTCAGTCATTCTAAATACTTCAGGAGTTTATGACTTCATGAAAGAACAATTTTACGGAGACAAAGGCAAAGTGACTTGGGCTAGAGCAGGCTTAGATCCGGAGAAAACATATTGCGAGTTTGGTCAATATGAAGTGCGAATCAAAGGAACGGCTTATGTCGTAGATGACGTTACATTTTACAACGAATACTTCGACACTCCTTTAAAAGGTGTTTTAAAAGAAAAGGTTCTAGCTAATAAAAATGCTGCGTCTGCTAATTTTCCCAGATTCGAGAGCAGCAATCAACTTCTGGAAATTAAACAGATTTTCGATAAAGTTGATTTTTCTGGTGGATTCACTATGTCTGGAAACAAACTAGCAGGAAGCGGGACAGATGAAAATCCAGCTCAGCTAATTTTCTATAAAGATGATTTACCTTTTCTAAAGGCCCAGTCAAAGGAATACCTGATAAGACCCGATAGGATTAACAGTCCTAAAAGTTCCATTACCTTTTTTCTAGAAAAAGATTCTATTTTTCATCCAAACCTTACTCTGAAATTCGAAGATAAAAGCCGAGCATTATCCCTAATTAAATCTGAAGAAGGCGTCTCAAAAGCACCTTTTAGAAATTCTTACCATGATGTAGACATTTTTGTGGATGCTATTTACTGGAATATTGATGACCCCTTGCTCACAATGGGCGCCGTTAGAGGCTCATCTAATCAAATAGCTGTTCTAGAATCGTTCGACTTTTTTAAAAAAGAACGGTATAGGGCTATGATGGGTTTTCAGAATACTCATCCGTTAATTAGCATAAATGATTTCACTAAAGAATCGGGTAAAGAAAAGTTTCATTTAAGTGAACTGTCTCAGTATATGAAGATAAGTTCATCGCAGTTAGATCAGCTCATGATTGATTTAAATAATAAAGGTTTTGTCCAGTTTGATATTAACTCAAGACAGTGCATTATAAAACAGAAACTAAGAAATTACATTACTGCATCGGGAGGAAACATAGACTATGATGTGTTACAATTTACATCGAATACGTTTGGAAAAGAAAACAATGCTCAGTTGAACCTCATGAATTTTGACTTGCTTATTAATGGTGTGGGAAGAGTAAATCTTTCAGACTCTCAGAAGGTAGTGATATTACCATCTAAAGAACAAGTAACCCTGAAAAAAGGGAGAGATTTCAAGTGTGGAGGAAGAGTGTTCGCAGGGAACTTCGAGTTTATAGGGAAGGATTATTATTTCTCTTACAATGATTTTACGCTTGGATTGAATCAGGTTGATTCTACCCGGATTTCTATAGAAGACATGGAAAGTCCTAAGGATATTTATGGAAATAGAAACCAAAAGAAGATTAAAAATGTAGTTGAAGGAATTAGGGGGACATTAAAAATAGACGCTCCCAATAATAAGTCAGGTATACTAGTCAAAGATTACCCTGAATATCCAATTCTAACAAGTGAGACAGATTCATACGTTTATTACGACAACAAAGACATTCAAGGGGGAGTTTATAACAGAGATGATTTTTACTATCAAATCCAACCATTTATGATAGATAGTTTAGATAATTTCCAGACTAGTACGATGAAGTTTGATGGAACCTTAGTATCTAATATCTTTCCAGATATTGAGGAGCCTCTTGTGATTATGGATGATTTTTCTTTAGGACTTGATAAGAAAACTAGTAGCTCAGGACTTCCTGTTTATGGAGGAAGGGGAGATTTTAATGATGCAATAAAACTCAACTATGATGGGCTTCAAGGAAACGGAGAGTTAGAGTTTTTAACTTCTTTGAGTTCATCAGATAGGTTTACATTCTTTCCTGACTCGACAAAAGGGATAACTAAGAGCTTTATAAATAATGAAAGTTCATCTGGAGCAGACACCCCTAAAACTAGGGCATTCGAAGTCAATTTAGCCTATTTCCCAATTGAACAGCGATTAGAAGCAACTGTTTTAGCTGAGCCTATTGTGTTTTTTGAGGAGGAAGCCAGTCTTATTGATGGGTCACTCACTCTTCAAACCACTGGTATGAGAGGACAAGGACAAATGAGCTTTGCTGGTGCAGAGCTGTTCTCTAAAGATTTTACGTACAAAAGAAGAAGAATTCTAGCAGATACTTCAGGGATCAAGTTACAGGATCAAGAAAAAGGAAGCATTGCATTTAGAACTGATAACGTAAGCGCAGATATAGATTTTGATGAAAGAATGGGAGAGTTTAATTCAAATGGTGATGAAACAAAATTAGAATTACCGGCTAACGAATACATATGCTACATGGACAGGTTTAAATGGTTTATGGATGATGATAAAATGGAACTTTCTAGCTCTAGAACCGCAGCAAACGATTTTGTCATTGACACAGATGCAGCTAAGTCAACTTCTAATTTTTTCAGTGTAAGCGAACACCAAGATTCGCTAAACTTTTTAGCTCCAAAAGCGATTTATGACGTTAAGAATAGTATAATTACTGCCAATAGCGTTAAATTTATTGCGGTAGCTGACGCCAAAATTAGCCCTGATAGTGAAAGAGTTGTCATTTATAAAAGAGCTAAAATGAAGACACTTGAAAATGCGGCAGTCCTAGCCAATTATGTGACTAAATACCATAAGATATTTAATGCTAATATTGATATCAAAGGAAGGTTAAATTATGAGGGATCTGGAGATTATACTTATATCGATAAAACTAGGGGGCAGCAAATTATTCACCTTGAGCAGATAGAAGTAGATACTACTGGTCAAACGATGGCTCTAGGAAATATTCCTGAGGATCTTGCATTTAAACTTAGCCCTAACTTTGAGTATCAGGGAAGCTTTAATTTAAAAGCTTCAACTAAAAATCTAACATTTAAAGGAGCAGTAAAAATTGTTCACGGATGCGAAGATATCCAAAAAAACTGGTTGAAATTTGAATCAGAAATAGATCCTGAACGAATTTTCATTCCATTAGATACATCAATGAAAAGTATTACAGCTAGGAAGCTAACTGCAGGAGTCGTGATAGCAAACGAGTCGCCATATAAGACCTACGGAACATTTTTAAGTTCAGTTAAAGATAAAGATGATACTCCACTTCTTACGAGTGAAGGATTTCTATACTTCAACGAAGCTAAAAAAGTCTACCAAATTGGAACAAAAGAAAAAATAAACCAACCCAATCTAGCTGGAAATTTGGTTGAATTGAACACCGAGAGCTGTGAGTTAACTGGTGATGGGAAAATTGATTTTCAAGGAAACCTTGGGATGCTTGGAGTTTCACAAGTTGGAAATATTACCTATAATACGATTACAAATAAGTCCTATATCGATGGAACCTGTGGAATAGATTTTTTCTTTGATGATAATCTAGCTAAGATTATCGCGAGCAAAATTCAAAAAAGTCAAGAATTGAATGCCTTGGATATCACTAAAACCAAATACGAAAAAGCGATAGTGGAAACATTGCCTCAAGCTGATGCAGACAAGCTAATCTCCGAATTAAATATCCAAGGCCAATTGAAGAAAATTCCCGAAGAGCTAAGATCTCTATTTTACTTTGCTGATGCCAAATGGTTATGGAATGAAGAAGACGAAGCTTTCCAGACTTTAGGAAAACTTGGTCTTATGAATATGGGAAAAAGAGAGGTGTTTCGATATGTAAAAGGGAAAATAGAAATTCAGAAAAAAAGGAGTTTTGATGTGTTTAATATGTACTTGGAAATAGAACCTAGTACCTGGTATTATTTTGAGAGTAAAAATGGTATTATGAGTATAATTACATCGGATAAAGAATTTATTGCTGCACTTGCAGAAGTTAAAGAGGAAAAGAAAAGAACAAAGGGAGGAAAAGGCCAAAAGTTCTCTTATATGATGGTGGCTAGCAACAAGAAAAAAAATGATTTCATCGATAGGTTTGATGATTTAGATTAAGGTATATTCAAGCTATAATTGGTCACAATGTCTCATAATTACGAAAAATTATTTCAACCCTTAGATTTGGGATTCACCTCCATTAAAAACCGTGTGATTATGGGTTCTATGCACACTGGTTTGGAGGAAGAGAAAGGAGGGTATGAAAAAATGGCTGTCTTCTATGGGGAAAGAGCTAAAGGAGGTGTTGGTCTTATCGTAACTGGAGGAGTTTCACCCAGTATCAGTGGCTGGGTCAGTCCTTTTTCTATCAAACTCACCTCCAATCACGAGGCTAGAAAACATAAGCGAATTACAGACGTAGTTCATAAGAATGAAGGAAAAATATGCATGCAAATCCTTCACTCTGGCAGGTATGGCTACCATCCGTTTTGTGTGGCACCGAGTAAAATAAAATCTCCTATATCAAAATTTACTCCTAGAGCATTAAGTACTTCTGGTGTTAGAAGAACAGTGAAAAGCTTCGTTAAATGCGCGAGACTTGCACATAAAGCTGGATATGATGGGGTAGAAGTTATGGGTTCTGAAGGTTATTTGATTAATGAGTTTCTAGTAACCAAGACGAATAAAAGGACAGATGAGTATGGAGGCTCCTATGAAAACAGAATGAAGTTTCCTTTAGAAATTATTAAAGGGATAAGAAAAGAACTAGGAGAGGAGTTTATTATTATCTACAGGCTTAGTATGTTGGATTTAGTAGATGAAGGAAGTACTTGGGCTGAAATAGTCACTCTGGCTAAAGAAGTCCAAAAGGCTGGAGCCAACATAATAAATACTGGAATTGGATGGCATGAAGCTAGAGTTCCTACCATAGCTACATCTGTCCCCCGAGGAGCGTTTTCATGGGTTACCCAGAGGCTAATGGGAGAAGTGAGCATTCCGCTTATTACCACCAATAGAATTAATACTCCCGAGAAAGCCAATAGCATTCTAGAAAAAGGGCATGCTGACATGATTTCGATGGCAAGGCCATTTTTAGCTGATGCATATTTCATGAATAAAGCCAAGGAGAATATTTCTGAAGAAATAAACACTTGTATAGGATGTAATCAAGCCTGCTTAGATCACATCTTCAAACAAAAAACGGCTTCTTGTCTAGTAAATCCGAGAGCATGCAGAGAAATAGAATTTGACACACTTAAATCAGTAAATAGAACAACTAAAAAAATAGTAGTCGTAGGCGCAGGCCCTGCTGGGTTAGCATTTTCTGTAGAAGCGGCTAAGTTAGGGCATCAAGTAACTTTAGTAGACCGCTCATCAGAGATTGGGGGGCAATTTAATTTAGCTAAAAAAGTTGCAGGGAAAGAGGAGTTTCATGAAACTCTCCGTTATTTCCAAGTAATGCTGGACAAGTATAATGTAGAGGTTTTATTAAATACGAATGTAAATGTAGACTTGATCAAATCACTCTCTCCAGATGAAGTAGTGGTTAGTACAGGAGTAATACCCCGAAAACTATCGATTGAAGGAGCGAGTCTGCCAAGTGTAATCAGCTATTATGATTTGATTACCAAGAACATTCCTGTAGGGAAAAAAGTGGTGATAATTGGTGCCGGAGGAATTGGGTTTGATGTGGCAGAATTTCTATTACACGAACCTATGGATGACTCGGAGGAGGGCATCAATCAATTCTTAGCAGATTGGGGAGTAGACACCCAATATAAACATGGTGGAGCACTTCTTGAAAAAACAGAAAAGCATGCTCCAAAGTGTGAAATAACACTGCTTCAAAGAAAGCCAGGGAAACTAGGAGCCAACCTCGGTAAAACAACTGGATGGATCCATAGGGCAGGTTTGAAGAAGTCAGGAGTTACAATGTTAGCAGGGTTAACCTACGAGAAGATCACAGAGGAGGGTTTATGGATTAATCAAAAAGGAGAATCCAAATTGATAGTATGCGATAATATTATAATTTGTGCTGGACAGCTTCCTGCCAATAAACTGAAAGAGGAATTAGACAACTCAGGGATATCAAATCATATAATCGGTGGAGCGCGAAAGGCAGCTGAACTAGACGCTAAAGCAGCCATAGAAGAAGGGACTTTTCTAGCTTATTCAATTTAGTAACAATTCCTTTTACATGTGCAATTCTTCATACCATAGCAATAGTCCTAAATTTGCTTAATGTTTATTACCTGTTAAATTAAGTAAGTGAATAAAGCCATAGGATTTATCCTAATCTCTGTCGTATCTTTTTCTATCGTAAATGTTTTCGTCAAACTTCTGATAACACAGGGTTTACCGGCACATGAGTTAGTTCTTTTTCGTTCGCTCGTTTCTATAACTTTCTGCATATACATCATTAAAAAGAGGAGGATACCGTTTTTTGGAGTAAATAAAAAATGGTTAATAGCCCGTGGTCTTTTTGGAACCACAGCGCTACTCATGTTTTTTCTTACACTTAAAGATCTATCGCTGGCAGTAGCTACTACTGTTCAGTATTTATCTCCAATTTTCACTATTATTTTTGCCATTTATTTGAATGGACAGAAAATAAAGCTTGTTCAATCCCTCTTCTTTTTGATATCATTTTTAGGTATATTCATAATGAAAGCAGATGATTTCTTTTTCAGTGAAGGCTCCATGTCATGGATTCCGATTCTACTGGGGTTAGGAAGCGCCATCTTAAGCGGAATGGCATATAATTCTATTATTAAATGTAAAACCACAGAGGCACCTATAACCATTGTTATGTATTTCCCTTTGATAGCTATTCCTATTATGTCTATTTGGAGTTTATTTGATTTTGTAATGCCTGTCGGTATTCAATGGCTTTACATTCTATTATTAGGCTGTTTTACTCAGGTAGCTCAAGTATCAATGACTAGAGCCCTAACTTCTGAAAAGGCCTCTGTGGTAACACCATACAAATACACAGGAAGTATTTTCGCAGTAATTTTCGGTATGATTTTCTTTGAAGAATATCTGTCTTGGACCGTCTTTTTAGGAATTATCGTAGTCTTGTTTGGAATTCTGACAAATACTTTCTACGAAAGAAAAGTTCGCACATAAGCCATTTACCAATATTCACATTTATTGGTTTTAATCTTTAAAGAAATTCACACTCTTCTTTGGCTATCCGGCTTAATTTCGTGCTCATGAATTCTAGTACTAGAATAGCATTCCTTTCTATCTTCATTTTATTAGGCAGCGTTGCAAAGCTTAATTCTCAAACCTATGAAAAGAAGACACTTTGTGCAAAAAAAATAGAGAACGTACCTAAAATAGACGGAGATTTATCAGACGAGGCATGGAATGGTGCTGAAATAGCCGGAGAATTTATAACGCTCTCTCCCTATCCAGATAGACAGCCTTATCAGAAAACCGAGGTAAAGATCTTGTATGATAACGAATCACTCTACATAGGAGCCTATATGTATGACACATCACCAGATAGCATTCTAAAGCAGTTAACAATAAGAGATAGACTTGATAATTCTGACTATTTCTCGGTTTCGTTAGGTTGTTTTCAAGATGGTCAGAATGGTTTTAAATTTGGTATCACTCCTTCTGGAGTACAAATAGATGCTCGCCTAGGAATTGATGACGAAGATGAAAGCTGGAATGCAGTGTGGCAGTGTAATACTAAAATTACAGACAAAGGCTGGATCGCAGAGTATAAAATCCCATACGCAGCGCTTAGATTTCCTGATTTACCAGAACAAAGTTGGGACATTAACTTTAACAGAACCATTCGTAGAGTTCGAGAGGAGAGCTTGTGGAGACCCAAAAACCCAGCTATTGAAGGATTTATTAATCAGATGGGAGAGTTAACTTGTATTACCGGAATTAAGCCCCCAGTAAGACTCGCTTTTTTTCCATATCTCACAGGTTATTATGATGTTTTCCCGAACAGTGACGGTGGAACTACCAAAGGCTTCTCTTACACAGGTGGATTGGATATTAAACATGGAATTACTGATGCCTTTACATTGGACGCTACAGTAATACCTGACTTTGGTCAAGTCGCATTTGATGCACAGGTTCTTAATTTAAGCCCCTTCGAGGTTTACTTTAATGAAAACAGAGCTTTCTTCACAGAAGGGACGGAGCTGTTTCAAAAAGGGGAGCTTTTTTACAGCAGAAGAATAGGAGGGAGGCCAATAAATATTGACGTTTTAGACGAAATAGCCGAAACAGACTCTATTATCTCATATAAAACCGAGGTACAATTGTTAAATGCTTCTAAGGTTAGTGGCAGAACTAAAAACGGCTTAGGAATAGGGATTTTAAACGGGATTACTGCTAGAGAAGTAGCTAAAATTGAAGATGCAGAAGGAGCTAAGTATGAGCTAGAAACAGCTCCGCTAACTAATTATAATGTTCTCGTTTTTGACCAGAACCTTAGAAATAATAGTTCGGCTACAGTAATTAATACTAATGTTCTCCGAAGCGGGAGTACTTATGACGCGAATGTGACAGCATTAGAGTTCGACTTAAATAACAAGAAGAACTCGGCATCATTATCAGGAAACGCTGCTGTAAGTCAATTTTCTAATGGAGGACCTTCCAAAGATCCAGGCGTGAGATATGAATTATTCTATGATAAAACTGGCGGGAAGCTAAATTATGGGTCTGGGTTTATGACCTTAGATAAAAATTTCGAGATTAACGATTTAGGCTTTAACACACAGAATAATGTATTCAATGCGAATGGGTATATTAAATGGAATCAGTATGAACCGTTTTGGAAGCTAAACAAGGCTAGATGCGAATTTTCTTGTGATTATAACAGGTTAAATTCTCCAAATGAATTTACTGAGTTGCTCTTGGATTTTGAGTTCTTTGCCGTTAATAAATCATTCACTGCATTCGGAGGAGGAACCTCCCTAAGCCCTTATGGGTATAAAGATTACTTCGAACCTCGAGAAGAAGGAAGGTATTTCAACTGGCCTACCCAACAAGATTTTTCTCTTTGGGTTAGTTCTGACTACAGAAAGATATTCGCTTGTGACATTAGAGGTTGGGCTACCACCACTGGCATAGAAGGGTTTTATTCTGCTAACTATCGAATAGAACCTAGGGTTAGAGTAAGCGATAGGTTAATGTTAAGGTACGTATACAGCAGGCAGAATGCATACAATCAAAGAGGATACGCTGGAGGGGTATTAGTTGATGAAGCTCCAGCAGAATTGGAGGATCAAATTATTTTTGGGAGAAGAGATAGAATCACCCACACGAACGTATTCTTTGTAGATTACATTATGACTAACAGAATGGGGTTCTCGGCTAACCTTCGCCATTACTGGAGTCATGCTAGCTATAAGGAGTTTTACCAGCTTAATTTTGATGGTGGTCTAGATGCTACTTCCTATAATCCCTACAGAGAAGATGGCTCTACATTAAATGACAATAGCTTTAATGCATTAACGTTAGATGCTGTGTTTAAATGGGTGTTTAGTCCTGGGTCAGAATTAAGTGCGGTGTACAAAATCGGAATATTTGGATCTGAAGATGAAGTTCCAGACACGTTTGCAGGAAATTTAGACGACACCTTTAACCTTCCTAATTCAAATAGTTTCAGCATTCGGCTGAGTTATTATATAGATTGGCTGGATATAAAAAATGGCGGACAACGGGTGAAAAACTAACTAGGAAGTAGCTAATCATCAATCATCTAAAATGAGTGTTACTTAGCTCCATCTATTATACCCCACACGAGTTCTTTGCTCATGGCTCTTCCAGCTGCTTTTTCCTTAATCTCAGCAAATGAAATTCTGAAATCACACCCCGCTTTATGAGCAGTGCAGCCAAAAGCAGCATTTCCTTTCACCACTTCACCTTTACCACATTTAGGACAGGTCCTGTCATTCGCCTTATCCAAAGGAGCAGAACCCTCAAGTATTAACTGGAAAGCATCATCAAACTTAACCACTCCATCCACTTTGGAGTCTCCAGAAGTAAAGCCTTTTAGTTTTACGGTGCTGCCTTTAAGAATCAGTCGCTCTATCTGTTTATCAGAAATCTTTTTATCCATAAATGAAAACGGGACTCTAAAATCACAACCGTCTTTATATTGATTACAACCATAGGCTGATTTCCCTTTCATTACAGAGCCTTTCGAACACTTAGGACAATTGGCATTTCCTAATCCAGAAGGTTTCGCTTTTTTACCAGCAGGTTTACCAGCAGGTTTAGCAGTCACTTCAGTTACAGCAGAAATTTTAGGAATATTCTGTTCTATTCTTACCTCATAAACCAATTGGTCTACCATCTGCTTCATGTGCTTGATAAAAGAGCCAGCGTTGTATTTTCCCTGTTCTATTTCTCTCAGCTGCTTCTCCCAGGTACCAGTAAGCTCTGCAGATGTCAGGAGTTTGTTTTTAATGGTGTCTATCAGCTGGACACCAGTAGGAGTAGGGTGAACCTGCTTTTTCCGTCTAATTATATATTGTCTTCTAAAGAGCGTTTCTATGATGTTAGCTCTGGTAGACGGTCTTCCTATACCGTTTTCCTTCATGAGCTCTCTCATTTCTTCATCATCCACTTGCTTTCCAGCAGTCTCCATGGCTCTTAAAAGTGTGGCCTCTGAAAAACACTTAGGAGCTTTAGTTTCTTTCTGCGTAAAAGAAGGCTCGTGAGGTCCAGTTTCGCCTTTCTTAAAATCTGGAAGAATTCCGTCTTCTTTTTTCTCTTTTTGCACGCCCCATTCGAAAACCTTTCGCCAGCCTTTTTTAATAATAACCTTTCCTGTGGTTTTAAAACTCACATCAGCTGCACTTCCTATTACCGAAGTATTCCCTACCTCACAGTCATCATAAAACACAGCTATAAACCTCCGAGTTATAATATCATAAACCTGCTGCTGATGAGCATTTAAATAACCTGTATCTCCTGTAGGAATAATGGCGTGGTGATCAGTAACCTTGTTGTTATCAAAAACTTTTTTACTTTTTTTAATAGGCTTAGCCAGCACAGGAGTAGTTATTTCAGCATAATCAGAAAGCTTCTCTAAAGTTCCTTTCACCTTAGGGTGAATATCCTCAGAAAGATAGGTCGTATCAACTCTAGGATACGTAACCACCTTCATTTCATAAAGCTTCTGAGCGGTCTTTAGCGTATCGTCAGCAGTCATGCTGAACTTATTATTACAGTAAACCTGAAGTCCCGTTAAATCAAACAATCTAGGTGCATATTCCCTGCCCTTCTTTTTAGTCACAGAAACTATTTCAAACTCACTTTCCTTTACCTTATCAGCAAAAGTTTTCCCCTCTTCTTCAGTAGTAAACCTTCCTTCTTCACAGTTGAAATTAATCTCTTTGTACGTCGTTTGAAGCTCCCAGTATGGTACGGGCTTAAAGTTGATAATCTCTTTATGCCTATTCACCACCATGGCTAGTGTAGGGGTCTGAACTCTTCCTACAGAAAGCATCTGCTTGTACCCACCATGTTTTAGCGTGTAAAGTCTGGTGGCATTAATTCCTAGAATCCAATCACCTATAGCTCTAGAAAACCCTGCGTAAAATAGATTTTCATAATCCTCAGCAGGCTTTAAGTTTTGGAATCCCTCTCTAATAGCTTCGTTAGTTAGCGAAGAAATCCATAACCGCTGAACTTCACCTTTGTACTCGGCTTGGTTAATAACCCAGCGTTGTATAAGTTCTCCCTCTTGACCAGCATCCCCACAATTGATAACTAAATCGGCTTTGTCAAGTAATGATTTTATAACATCGAACTGCTTTTGAACACCATCGTTATCAACCACTTTGGTCATGAATTTTTCAGGCAGCATAGGCAGGTCATTTAAATCCCAACTTTTCCAGTAAGACTTATAATCCTTTGGTTCCATAAGCGCACAGAGGTGTCCAAACGTGTATGTAACCGCATAACCATTCCCCTCGAAGTAGCCGCTGTGCTTTTTATCAGCACCCAGTACATTAGCTATTTCTCTTGCTACACTTGGTTTTTCGGCTATACATACTTTCATTAGTAGGATTTTTTCCGCGTTGCAAAGAAAAATAAATGTTAATGATAATTTATAAGTAGTGAAACCGAGATGCTAACAAAACACCAATAAGCTAAAAAAGTTTAAGTCAAAACTGAAGAATAAGATTAGAGCGAACTTGGGCAGGCCACTTTCCACTAAGTGAGAAAAGCGAGAAGCTCAGATAAATTCAGTATTAAAATAAATCAACGCCTGCCATTGGGCTTGAGTTCACGCAACACTATACTCATAGCTTATTTAGAAAAAAGACTCGAGCGCGGGAGAAAAAACATATTTTCATAATTCAAGTTTAGATGTCGTCGCCGATATACTCTTAATAGTCATGGTTTTAAAAATCCCATCTCAGAATTCAGGAGCAGGGAGGTATTCAAGTTTCAATAAGGGCTTTAAAGAGATGGAGTTCTATAAAAATGGAAACCACTCAACTTAGGATTGATTATAATAGACAAACTCATTTTCAAGAGGGAATGGAATATATATTCGATTCACACGTAACAGCTTCCAATTGAGAAGAAGCTGTATCTAAACGGGTTCCATTTACATCTATGATAGTATGCGCTTATCATCCAATCTATGAGCGTTTTTGAATAGGAGTGAAGTACAACAGAAACTTCACGACAAACCCCAAAATGAATAATTAAAGTGACCTGTCGTTGAATTTTAGCTACTTTTTTGAGACCTAAAAATGGAGGGGCTTAACAACAAGATTCTGCTGAAGAATCTGCTGAAACGCTAAATGGCATACTTCCACCACAGCCTTCAAAAATACCGTAGTGAACATCCCAAGTACCATAAAAATCGAAGTACTCTTTAAACCTCGTGTCGAAAAGCATTTTATAGGTATTTCCACATACCGAAATTACTTTTCCCCTAGGGAAATAATGATGGTCATCTAATAGAAATGCATTTTCTTCTTCAGGAATACCTCCTTTATAATTAACTGCTTGACCGTAATCTTCACAGTCACTTTCCAGTCCATCAATTTTCATAAGACGATAAGTCACGGAGTAGAACTTGATATCTCCAAGAAGGATTTCTAGCTCTTCGTTTTCTACTGTAACAGGCTTATTTTCTGTGGCTCTAGGGTCAGTGAATCCTGCGCTCTTAGCTGTATTTAAAAAGTCATTCCAGTAAAGAGCTCCACTAAGACACTCTCCCCATAAGACCCTGTTGTCTTGTAATGTTTTAGGAACCCTTCTATCACTGTAAACATCGGAGAAGTACATTTCTCCTCCTGGCTTAAGAAGAGCAAAAGCATCATTTAGAACTTTCTGCTTATCAGTGGCCAGGTTAATAACACAGTTCGAAATGATTATATCGAATGACTCATTTTCAAAACCAAGCGCATCTAGTTCCTCGATATTTCCTTTTATAAATTCGACATTGGATTCTTTATACCCGAATTTTTCTCTGTGATATTCTATATGATTGTTGGCTACAGCTAACTGTTCGTCTGTCATATCCACGCCTATAATGGAGCCTGTTTCTCCTACTAATTTAGCTGCTATATAACAGTCTCTTCCACTACCAGAGCCCAAATCCAGAATTCTAAGTCCATGAACAGCAGAAGGCAATGTTAGCCCACAACCATAATACTTGGCCTGAACTTCATCGGCTACTAAATTTAGTGCTTCTAAAATGTGTTTAGGTGGCTTAGTTAAAGTGCAACAGGCATTCGTTTTCAAATCTTCAGAAACTTGTAATTCTGTTCCGTAATAATCCTGTACTTCCGAGTGAATAGTATTCATGCTACAAATTTAATACACATTAGCTGAATTTACAGCGTTAAAAGTGATTCCAAATTGGAGTTGTCGCGCTAATTAAAAATGGATATCGAACTGTAATCTCATCATTACCTTATCCTCTTTACCTTCTTCTTTGGTATAAGAAAGATCAGATTGTACTTTTAACTTATGTCCTACTATGTACTTAGATGTACCGAAGGTGTATTGGTCAATTTTAGTCTTTCCTGTAGTAGCCTCTGGTTGAATGTTTGTATACCTACCAGCTAACTCCCAGTTAGACTTGAATAAATAACCTGCCTGCAGATTTAAACCTTTTCCAGTATAGAAATACCCTTGAGATATTCCTTCATTATCTAATGCTTGAGAGTTATCTCCTTTTTTATCTGCATATTCGGCCATTACAGAAATCCCTTTGTACTTGAACATAAGGTCTATAAAAACAGTTTCTAAAGATGATGTCACGTATTCACCATTAGTCCCTTCGATAAAACTTCCTTGCTGACCTCTCTGTCTTGCCGCTCTATCATGAAAATCGTAAGTAACTCCAACAGAAAGCTTGGGAGAAGTTTCTCTTTTCGTATCAGAACCTACATAATCACCTTTACTGGCAAACGTACCAAAAGGAAGTATTTCTAATCTTGAGGTGTAATCTAATCCTCCAATATTAAGAACAGTAACATTTCTACCTTCTCCCTGTGATAGTGAGAACGCCTCTCTCAAGACCATTTTCCCGATTTTATGCTTATGACGAAGTTGAATACCCATATCGCGATCTAGCGTATATTTAGAATTCAATAGGCTTCTATCTACAAATTGAAGATTACCGGATGAAATCACCCTTTCCCTATTTCCTGGGAGTTTCGTTTGTCCTCCCCAGACACTAAAACCTTTATAAAAATTGTATTTAAGGACAGCGTCTAGGATGATTCTATCAGCATCTTTCGTCTCTGAGATTGCACCACTAATATCTCTGTTCGATAATCCGAGCTCAATTTTATACTTCACCTTAGGCGAGTAAGCATGTCCGCCAAACTTTAGTCTTGATCTTCTAATAAGAAACTGACTGGTGCCGTCAGAGATTTGATTATCGTTATTAATTATTCCATCTACCATGTATAATGATTGAAATCGGGCTGAGAAATTCATACTAAAACTGGAGTCTGCAGTAATGATATTAATTCCTTTACCGAATTTTCCGTCTACTATTTGCTGTGAAAATGATGAAAATGAAACTATAAATACGGAAACAATAATTGTACTAATCTTTTGCATATGATATTTTTTTACTAGGACCAACAGCCCTTGACATTCGATTAAAAAGTATATAAACCTTAAACTATGAACAAATATTATAATAATAATAATAACAACCTGTCTACTACAGAAAGTTTAACGCAGGCTTAATATAGCGCGACATTAGCGCAGTTTTATAAACGTAATGTTAACGTAGAATTAACATTGGAATATTCAAATGAAAGTAGAGTACAAATACTTTTACACTTAGTTATACTAAGAGACCATTATTAAAATCAATCAACAAGAATTTATATTACAAAATGAATATACCCTTTAAATTCAGAATATTACTCAGCTTAGTAGCGTTTTCATTATTGTCCGGGTCCTTATTTTCTCAAGAAGAAGAAGAAGAAGCTAATTCCTTTATTGATCAAAACGGAAAAAAAGTCACTTTAGGTCGAGAGAATCAGGTTAGTAACCTAGATATTTCACCAGAGATCTTCCAAAACGTAACAGTCAAAGCCAAAGAAGAAGCTGTAAGTCTTTCATGGCACATAGACTATGCTGCGTATGAACAGCTCCAGGGGAAGCAATTAATAGTGAAATATATTACGGACATAGGAGCTAAGAGAGAAAAGAAAGGACTTTCAGCTGAATGGATGTATTCCGAACCTATCGACATAAGCCAAACGTCAATCACTATTTCTGCGTTAAGTGCTGAAAAGTATAATTTCAAACTAGGCATAGCCCAGGAGGGTATAGTTTCTGAAGTGAAACAAGATGATTCTAAAATGGTTTGGTCTAAAAAACTAAAAACCAAACCGCTTAGAGGATGGGGGATATTTAAACTTCTAGTTCTAATAGGTTCTTTAGGGTTCTTCATTTACGGAATGAAGGTGATGAGTGAAGGCCTTCAAAAGGCAGCAGGAAATAGACTTAGGCAAATGTTGGGAGCTATTACATCGAATAGGTGGAAAGGAGTTCTTAGTGGGTTTGGTATTACATCCATAGTGCAGTCTTCATCAGTAACTACTGTGATGACGGTGAGTTTCGTTAATGCTGGATTGATGACTTTAAGACAGTCAGCTGGAGTAATGATGGGTGCTAATATTGGAACTACAATTACCGCGTGGCTGGTAGTTTTACTAGGCTTCAAACTTAGTATTAATAGTTATGCCTTGGTCATAATAGCTTTTGCAACGCCTTTATTGTTTATGCGATCTAATAAATCCAAAGCATGGGCTATGGCATTATTTGGATTTTCCATATTATTTATAGGACTTGGCTATTTAAAAGAGGCGGTTCCTTCTCTAGGCGCGGATTCCCAGATAGTTCAGTTTTTCAATGACTATTCGGATGTATGGTACGGTCCATTTATGTTTGTGCTTCTGGGTGCATTAGTGACCATAGTAATTCAGTCGTCATCTGCGGCTATGGCACTTACGCTTACGATGGTTCATAATGGGCTAATTCCTTTTGAAGTAGCCTGTGCTATGGTGTTAGGAGAAAACATAGGAACTACTATAACTGCAGAAATTGCTTCAATGATAGCCAATGTTCATGCTAAAAGATCAGCCCGAATACATTCTATGTTTAATATTGCAGGTGTTACGTGGATGCTTTTATTGTTCCCCTTTGCGCTTAAAGGACTGACGGCTGCATTAAGTTGGTGGCAAGGGGAGCCATTCGACCCAAGTAACAAAGCGATGGCAGAATCAGGAATAGCACTTTTCCATACAGCGTTTAACTTAGTGAACGTGCTTCTTCTTATTTGGTTTGTTCCTCAGTTAGTCAGCCTGGCTATTAGATCAGTAAAGTCTAAGGGTGATGAAGATGAGCAATTTAGGCTAGAATATATTAGCGGAGCCATTCAAACTCCTGAATTATCAGTTTTAGAAGCTAAAAAAGAAGTAGCCAAATTCGGTAAGTTGACTAAGAAAATGTCAAAAATAGCATTTGACCTAGGGCTAGCGCAAGACACTAAAACTAGAAACAAATTACACAACAAAATCGCTAAATATGAAGAGATTACTGATAGGTTAGAAGTTGAAATATCTAATTTCTTATCTAAAGTCTCTGCCAGTGAAATGAGCGAAGACCTTTCTAATGAAGTAAGAGGTTTAATAAGCATGACCAATGACCTAGAGCGAATAGGTGACGTGTTTTACCAAATTAGCAAGAGCATCGAACGAAGAAATGACAATAAATTATTGTTCAACGATAAACAAACGGACAGCATAAGCCAGATGTACAAAGTCCTTGATAGCTCTTTCGAAATAATGGTGGAAAACCTCAATGCCGAGTATGGCGGGGTACAGTTGCAAAAAGCTGTAGATGCAGAAAGAGAAATAAACACGCTAAGAAACCAACTAAGAAAAAAGCATATTAGCTCTATTGGAAAAGAAGGATTCGATGCTGAGTCCGGCATGATATACAGTAATCTCTTTTCTTCACTGGAAAGAATAGGAGACCATATTATTAATGTGAGCGAAGCTGCGGCGGGAGAGATTTAAATGGAGAAAAAGTTTATAATCGTATAATTTTTAGAGGATTAGACTTATAAAGTAAGCTGAGTAATTCTTTATTTAAATGCTAAGAGGGGAAGGACATAATTGTCAGCTTCACGGCACCCAATTTAATTCAATGAAATACAGAAAACTCTACATATCAAAAGTCCTATTATTTTCTGTATTATTCAGTTTAAGCGGTTATTACGGTAAATCCTTCCCTATTTCAAACAGCGCTATTTTTGATAAACTTTCGTCTGATAGTACATTGGTGTTATTTCAAAATGTAAAAGGATCTCAGAATGAAAATGGAGCTCTTATTTCTTGGAATTTAAATTATGAGTTATATGAGCTAGCTAAGGAGAAAAATCTAATCATTAAATACAATACAAAGTTAAATGCTACTAGAAATAAAGAAAGAATAGAGGATACTAACTGGATGTATTCAGATGTTATTTCAGCTAAAACTACCTCCTATAACTTAGTAGGTCTAGAAAGTGATGAAAAGTATGTCTTTAAAATCGGGCTGTTTTCAGACACTAAAGAAATAGCAGAAAAACAAGAAAGAGGGATTATATGGTCCTCAAAATCCAAATTCTCTACTGCTGAAACTTGGGGCATAAAAAGGTTTTTTATTCTTATAGGCTCTCTAGTCCTGTTTATCTACGGCATGAAGCTCATGAGTGAAGGCCTTCAAAGATCTGCGGGATCGAGACTTAGACAAATGCTAAGAGCTATAACTTCTAGCAGTTGGAGAGGTGTCGCTAGTGGTTTTGGAATAACTTCCATAGTTCAATCCTCTTCTGTAACAACTGTAATGACCGTGAGCTTCGTAAATGCGGGGCTCCTATCATTAAGGCAATCGGCTGGTGTAATGATGGGCGCCAACATAGGAACAACTATTACCGGGTGGTTAATTTTACTTATCGGATTCAAAGTAAACATAGCTAGTTATTCCCTGGTTATTTTGGCTTTTGCCGGTCCATTGTTATTTATTAGATCAGGAAAAGCTAAAGCATGGTCAAGTGCGATTATTGGGTTTTGTATTCTATTTATTGGATTATCCTTTTTGAAAGACGCAGCCCCGGATTTAAGTCCAAACTCAGCGCTTGTTCAATTCTTCCAAAGCTATAAAGATTTATGGTACGGTTCTATCATGTTTGTTCTATTAGGTGCTCTGGTAACTGTTATTATTCAGTCTTCATCAGCAGCTATGGCACTAACCCTGACCATGGTCAGTGCAGGTCTAATTCCTTTTGAAGTCGCTTGCGCCATGGTTCTAGGTGAAAACATCGGAACGACTATAACGGCAGAAATAGCATCACTAATTGCCAATGTTCACGCTAAAAGATCGGCAAGAATACATTCGTTATTTAATATTTTCGGAGTTACTTGGATGCTGCTTGTTTTTCCCTTTGGCTTAAAGGTAATAGGCTACTTAGTAGGAGCTAGCGAGAGCATCGAATTCAATTCTGCTAACACTCAAATGGCCATTACTGGAATAGCCCTTTTTCATACCTGTTTTAATCTGGCCAATGTTTTATTATTGATTTGGTTTATTCCGCAGTTGGTTTCTATAGCTGAAAGGACAGTTAAATCTAAAGGGGACGATGATGAACAGTTCAGATTAGAGTTTATTGGAGGACCTATTCAAACTGCAGAACTATCTTTGTTAGAGGTTCGAAAAGAAATGATGAAATTTGGAAGGTTAGCGAAAAAGATGTCCATAACCAGCCAGGATTTATTAGGGACCACCGATAAAAAGAAGCAGTCTAAATGTTATGAGAGACTAGAGAAGTACGAAGAAATCACGGATAAAATAGAAATAGAAATTTCTACCTACCTCTCTAAATTGTCTAAAAACGAAATGTCTGTGAGGCTCTCCGAAGAAGTTCAGCATATGCTAAGCGCATCAAGCGATTTGGAAAGTGTAGGTGATATTTACTACCAAATAGGGAAGGCTGTAGAAATGAAAAATGAGAAGAAGCATTGGTTTAATCAAGAGCAGCGTGACGGTTTAAAAGAAATGAATCTTATAGTAGACAGAGCTTTCGATGTAATGTTAAAAAACCTAGAGAGCTCTAGTAAAGAAATAGATTTAGAGCAAGCTAAGATTGAAGAGGATAGCATAAATGAACTTAGAAACAAGCTTAAAAAAAGACACTTAAAAACGATAGGTGAGGAAGGCTATAATATGAAAGCCGGTATAGTATACAGCGATATTTTTAGTTCCTTAGAAAGAGTAGGTGATCATGTAATTAGTATTACTGAGACCTTGGCAGGTGAAAAGGATGTCACCGAATTCTTTTCTGAACGGACATAGAGAATTCTTTCACAATAAAAGATGTTTAATCAGAATAGGAGATAGTTCAGTTAAGCCATGTCACATTCCACACTTAGGAAAAGATGGTTTTAATATTTGAGTGTTTTGGAGAATAGAAATAAACACTATTTAATGGCCGTTATTTCTTTCGATAAATTTTGAGCAGTTTCTGAGTACTTTTGCATTATGGACGCAGAAAGAAAAGAGAAAATCAGACAAAGTTTAAACCATGTTCATAATTGGCCCAGTTTATATATGTTCAAATTTATAGTTCCTACTATATCTGACAAATTTGAAGCATTGACCAAAGTATTTCCTGGAGAGATTGATTTAATAACCAAACAATCTTCTAATGGCAAATATACTAGTGTTACGATTAAAGTAGTAGTTATAGATGCTGATGAAGTCTTTAGAATTCATAAAGAAGTAAGTCTAATAGAAGGTGTAATTTCATTATAATTTCAACATGAAGGATTTCGAAAAACCAATGCTTATATCCCTTGTCATTGTGCTAGGGTTGATATTATATATGAGACTATTAAAGAGTCTTAAAAAGAAAAAATCCTCAGCTAACTACATCACTATTAATGGTTATGATGTAAAAGGAACTAATATAGAAATTCGTTATTCTAGCCCTGAAGCTATAGATGCAGAGTTCATTTTTAATGATGACTCAAATAATGAAATTAGCAAAGCATCTATAGTTCACCCTGAGAAAGGAAGCTACAGTTATCTATTGCCTATTCCGAGTATTTCAAAAGAGGTCATTCATTTTCATTGCGAGACATCTAATCAAAAGATTTCTAAAAAAATATATCTTACTATCTAAATATATACAA
>CESU01023531.1_pt1 | contig 36039 bp, 36 predicted proteins | sample 531141 | NCBI WGS metagenome assembly CESU01 (sample SAMEA2621401, study PRJEB7988) | marine metagenome | isolation source: saline water (ENVO:00002010), including
CAGCGGTGAACACTGGCATCATTCATATTTCAGACGGCAGCGGTCAGGTCGGTGCGGGTGTTGCCTGGGCCCCCCTCAAGTGTTTCATCGACGCGCTGATGGACCTCGACCGTCGCTTGGCCTGAGGGCACAGTCGTGCTTTTGGCACATATGACGGGAGAAGGCGTCCCGTCCGCAAAACCGGGCAGCACGATCAACGCAGCGGTAATTTCGGTTTTCTCAGCTGGATTTTATGTGCGTGCCGAAAATGATATCTTTGCCATCGGAGGCCCGCAGATACCTGCAGGCCCCATCCATTTGATATTGTCAGCCCCGCCTCCTCACCCGCCAGAGGGCTCACAGGTTACGATCTATCCGCAAGAAATAAAGACCGTTTCGGGCGTAATTAACCTTTCCGCTTCTGAACGCTTTATACCCAATCAGCCTACTCAGACCGATCTAAAACTGATCGCGCCGCTGCTGGCCCGTTTTATTTCTGCCGATTACTTTCCCGACGATATCCAATCGGTTGTTCCAGACCTAAACTTGGCCATCGAACAGCGTGATCTCAACAGCGCGCAACGGCTGCTTGAGGGTCGGGGTGGCGGGTTGACACCATCGGGGGATGATGTGCTTGCCGGCCTTCTTTTGTATGCGGCTTGGGCGCGCCCCGCATTCTTTGGAAACCACCAAAATGTAGAATGCGCCAAAACCACCGATCTCAGCCGGGCATTTTTAAAATGGGCTGTACGGGGAAAAAGCATAGCGCCGGTTCACAATATGATCACTGCATGCAAGCGGGTGGCGGGACCCGGTAACGACGGTAATGACCAGATAAAGCATATAGAACTGAACACAGCCATAAGGGCTGTCAGTTCTGTCGGCCATTCTTCTGGCCGGGGTTTACTGGCTGGTTTAGGGCTTGCGACCCAGTGGTCCGTCTAATCAATGTCGCAACTGTGGTCTATGTGACGTTGCGCTTGTCCTGTTTCAGTTCCGGTCTCTTTCCAGCCATCACGATCCTAAGCAGATGAAAGTGCCGGTAATAAAACAGAAAATGCGGTCCCCTCGCAGGGCGTACTTGCAATCGCCAGGCGCCCACGATGGCGGTTTACGATATGCTTGACAATTGCCAGCCCCAAACCTGTGCCGCCAACCGCACGCGACCTGTGGCTATCAACCCGATAAAACCGTTCCGTAAGGCGCGGTATATGCAGCGGATCAATCCCGGGACCCGTGTCACAAACACAGACACATATGGCGGGTCCCCGCAGTGTTGCATCATGGTCAACCAACTGAATACCAACGGTAATCTTGCCATTGGCGCCCCCATATTTAATGGCGTTCTCCAGCAGGTTATTGAAAACCTGCCGCAGTTGATCTTCATCGCCTTGAATGAAATATTCGCTACTTTCATCGCCTAGAAGGGTCATATCGACCTTCTCTGACTTTGCTGAAGCGGCCATCGTAATAATGCAAGATTGCAACAGGCCATTAAGCTCGACCTGTTCAATCGGGCGCATGCGCTCATCACTCTCGACACGACTAAGTGACAACAGATCGTCCACCAAACGGTTCATCCGTGCAGCCTCTTTTGCCATAATACCCAAAAACCTCTTTCGGGCTGCGGCATCTTCGCGGGCCGGACCTTGCAGGGTTTCGATAAAGCCGCTGAGTGCGGTGAGTGGCGTGCGCAACTCATGGCTGACATTGGCGACAAAGTCGCGGCGCATTTGAGTGGCCTGCTCGACATCCGTTACATCACGAAAACAAACCAAAATTAGATTTTTTTTGGCAATTTTGACCCGCCGACAAGTCATATCATAGGTCACATCTTGATCACCTAGTGCCGCAGTATAGCGAGTTTTGGCCTCGGCCTGCCCGCCCAATGTGACCTCAATCGCTTTTAATACAGCGGGATGGCGTAACACCGAGATATAAGCCAGCCCGACCACATTGTTGCCAAACAATAATAGTGCCGCGCTGTTGGCGCATAGAATTCGATTCTCACCCGTAATCAACAAGCCGGGTAGTGGAACGGCTTCTAATAGCGAACTGAAGATCATTTCTTTTTGCATCACTGCGCCTTTATTCGTAATTTATCACTGCGGCGACACCTCGATTGCGCTATCCTGTTTGATTGGCTGTGTGAACCGCATCGGAAAATACCGACTGCAGAGTTTCAATCGCTTCCAGCCCGACGGAAATGCGGAAAAACCCTTCAGTGATACCCAGTGCAAGACGCGATTGCTCAGACAGGGCCCGGTGGGAAGAACTGGCAGGATGGGACAGGGTTGTGCCAACATCACCGAGCGTCGGGGCAAAAGCCAGCCCTTTGGCGGCCTGCACGAAGGTGTTGGCAGCGGCGCGACCGCCCTCAAGCTCAAAACTCACCATATTGCCGCCATTCGCCCCAAGGACGGTGTGCGCCAGATCATAATCAGGATGATCGGTTCGTTTGGGGTACAGCACTTGTTTGACCCCTGGCAAGTCGCCAAGCGTCTCAGCCAAAGCCTGCGCGTTTTGTTGCGCACGTTCAAACCTGAGATCAAAGGTCAACAGGCCACGTTCGGCCAACCAGCAATCGAACGGGCTTGCGGTCAAGCCAGCTGTGACCGCAAAATCAAGCATTTTTTGACGCAGCTCGGGGGATTTGGCCGCGACATATCCCAATGTCACATCCGAATGTCCTGCAAGCAGCTTTGTCACGGAATGAATGACAACATCGGCGCCGGCCAAAAGTGGCTGTACCGCGCGGGGGGTCGTGAAGGTATTGTCCACCGCTAGCAAAATGCCGCGTTCGTTGGCCAAACTCACCAAGCCGTGCAAATCTGCCACGCGTAGCGTCGGGTTCGACACCACCTCGATCATGATCAATTTGGTTTCGGGACGCAGCGCCGCGCGCATGGCATCCACAGATCCCGCATCGGCAAAACTTGTCGTGACCCCCAATCGCGGCAAATCTTTCTGCAGCATGCGCAAAGACCGACCATAGAGTTGATCCCCCCCCAGCACATGATCACCGTGGCCCATCAATCCCATCAGCACCGCCGAAACGGCCGCCATACCCGATCCTGTCACAAACCCGCCTTGCGCTGACTCCATTCGGTCCAGAAGACCCGCCAAGACGTCGGCGTTGGGATGTCCTTCGCGGGCATAGGTATAGCCCGAAAGGTCCCCATCGTATTGTTCATCAAGCTCGTCGGGGGAGCGTGAGGCATAAACCACCGAAGGTGACAAAGGCGTCACCACCGGCGATGACACGCTGTCAGGCAACGCCAAAGGCCGCATCAGGCTGGAGGTATCGCGCCGCGTCATGGTCTGTCGACCCCGCTTAGTCCCGTTTTGAAACGGAGCATATTTTCCTGATAATGCAGCGCACTTGACCGCAACCCCATAATCGCTTGATCATCGACTTCGCGGACCACCTTTCCCGGAGCCCCCATCACCAGGCTGCCATCAGGAATAATTTTATTTTCGGTAATCAATGCGCCGGCGCCGATAATACAGTTTTTGCCAATTTTGACGCCATTGAGCACAATTGCCCCCATGCCGATAAGGGTATTTTCGCCAATCGTACAACCGTGCAACATCGATTTATGGCCGATGGTACACCCCGCCCCCACCGTGAGCGGAAAGCCCATATCGGTATGCAGGACGCAGTGCTCTTGCAGATTACTGCCCTCGTTGATCCAAATCACCTCATTGTCGCCGCGCAGCGTACAGCCAAACCAAACGGAGGATCCGCTTTCGATCACCACTTTGCCGATAACATTGGCGTCAGGCGCAATCCAAGTGTCGGTTGCGATGTCGGGACGATGCCCATCTAAAGCGTAGATTGTCATTTGCGTTCCTCAAATTCAGCGTTCAAGCGGCGGACGGTCTCTACAATGTCTGGCTGTTGTGACAACCTCAACCGCTCAGCGCCAATGATTGTGCGCAGCTGCTGTTCGGTGCGGTCGAGATCTTGATTGATAAGGACATAATCATATTCGGGCCAGTGACTGATTTCATCGCGGCTTTTGGCCATCCGACCGTTGATAATCTCTTGGCTGTCTTGACCACGCGATTGCAAGCGCCGCTCTAACTCTGGGATCGAGGGTGGCAGAATGAAAATCGACAACGCATGTTTGCCCAATTGTGAATTGCGCAACTGTTGTCCACCCTGCCAGTCGACGTCAAATAAAACATCCTGACCAGTGTCGATCGCCCGAGATACTGGCGCTTTCGGACTGCCGTAACGATTGCCAAACACTTCGGCATGTTCCAGCATATCGTTGCTGGCCACCAATGCTTGAAACTCTTCGCGGCTGTGGAAATAATAATCGCGACCGTGGGTTTCGCCGCTTCGAGGCGCGCGGGTGGTCGCCGAGACCGAGAATTGTATCGCAGCATCCCAAGCACGCAATCGCTTGGCCAGCGAAGATTTACCGGCCCCCGACGGCGAGGATAAAATGATCAGTAGACCGCGCCGCTGGTTCATCTGTGGCCCCTATTCAACATTCTGCACCTGTTCGCGCATTTGATCGATTATAGTTTTAAGCTCTAACCCTACGCGGGTCAGTTCAACCGAATGAGATTTAGAGCAAAGCGTATTGGCTTCGCGATTGAACTCTTGCGTCAGAAAATCAAGTTTTCGGCCGACCGGTCCGGATTGTTGTAATAGACCACGCGCCGCAGTGACATGTGCGCCCAGCCGGTCGATTTCTTCGGTGATATCTGATTTCACCACCAAGGTGGCAATTTCCTGTGCCAGACGCTGTTCATCCAAGTCCCGCCCACCAAGAGCTTTCTCGATATTTTGTTGCAACGTCACAGCCATCTGCGCTTTTTGTGCCTGAGCGCGATCGGCGGCCACGTCTGTCAAATCTGCGATCGCATCAACCTGCCTGGTAATAATTTCAGACAGGGCCCGGCCCTCAGACGCCCGCATCAACATCAACGAGCTGAGCACTGGGGTGAGAGATGACAACAAAGCGCCGCTTAATGCCTCCGTGTCAGACGGCTCGGGCGCGCTTTCGAGCACCCCCCTTAGGGCAAGTATATCGCACGCATTTGACGGTGAAAGTGCAAGCCCAATATCCATCGCTTGTGTCTCAATATCGCCCATTGCGGCAAGTACTTTGGTCAGATGTGATCGGTTTAAAACAACAGCGCCGGCGGTCTCTTCGCGGGTGACACGTAACGTCAGCGACACTGCCCCCCGCGACACCTGTGGCGTGATCAGGGCGCGCACCTGTGCCTCGAGCCCCTCTATCCAATCTGGCACGCGCAACCGCAGGTCACGCCCTTTGGCATTGACGCTGCGCAGGTCCCAGATCCAGACGAATGTGTCTTGGCTGCCAGAGGCCGAGGCAAAGCCTGTCATCGATTGTATCACAAACTGCTCCCGAATTATGCAAGCGCAGATAAGCCACATTACCAACGCGAGGCAAGAGAAACCCACGACTTTCTTAGCACTGTACTTTTTTAACCTAGATTAACCACTTACCAAAGAAAATCTGAAATCGATATTTCTGTATGGTTAAGCCTATGTGAAGAAACTTTAGCGTGGATTTTATGGATAAAATGAACATGGATAAATACGGTCGTCACACAATAAATCTTGCAAGCAGCGATCGGGCTAATATTGTGTCATTTGACAACTACAAGCGCGGGGGCGATAACGAAACACTGAGAGAAATCGAACGCTATTGGCTGCAGCTAAGGGGCAGTTTTTTGCTTCCACATAGCGGTGACTTGCAAGCCAAAGATTTAAAGCCCTACCTCTCTAATATCTTTATTGCAGACAAAATTGCACCGGGGCTGGTTCAAATTAAAACAGCGGGAACCGGGATCGCCGCATGCTTCGGCATGGACCCAAGAGGGTTGCCCCTTAGCGCTTTATTCCGAGCACAAGCGCGGGGATCACTTGCCGTCGCCGTACATGCAACCTTGGACACCCCCGAGGTCACCAGATTGACACTGCATGCTGTCACCACCCCCCTAATGCCGGCGATAGCAGCTAAAATGTTGTTACTACCGCTGCTGGATGATCAGCCTGAACCCAATCGTATTTTCGGAGTTTTAACGTGCAGTTCTGGCAAGTCCAATGATCGTCCTCGGTTTGAAATTACCGAAACACAAAGCTATCCTTTGGATATTACACTGGAAACGCCGCCTGTCCGCGAACGTGTTACCGTAAATACCAGCCGGCACCAAAGTGCGTTAGGATTGCGCAATGACGATCGAGCACAGGAAAAACCATCCATTGAGGGAAATATTATTGATTTTCAGACACCCTGCGACAGCTCGTGAAACAATAAATTTCAAATATACAGGCACTTGTTGTTGTACAATTTATAGAGCGTTTAAACAATATACGATCATGAAATATAAACCGCTGTGCTGTAAAACTTGCCCACCGCAGCTGCAGATCTTTTTGACCACCAGCCCGACCGGAACGTTCAACCTTAAAAAAGCACAATCAAATTAAAACTGGCCCAATTGAACAGGCCAGAAATATACGCCGCGAAGAGGTGCCTTTCGTCAATGGGCATCCTCCCCGCTTCTCCCACATCCAAGGAGAGTGAGGCGCAGTCTTTTAGCCCGTTTTGGCGGCTGTTTGCACCCGCCTTTGGGTCAATTCTTCGGCAACCAAAAACGCCAGTTCCAGTGACTGGCTTGCATTTAGTCTTGGATCACAGGCGGTATGATAGCGATCTGAGAGATCTTCGTCGCTGACTGCCCGAACACCGCCCGTACATTCGGTTACATCCTGTCCAGTCATTTCGAAATGCACGCCACCCGGCACAGTACCTTCGGCATTGTGGATCGCAAAGAATTCGCGCACTTCCCGCAAAACGCTTTCAAAGGGGCGGGTTTTATAGCCGCTCGAGGATTTAATGGTATTGCCGTGCATCGCGTCACAGGTCCACAGGACATTTGCCCCTTCTTGCTGAACTGCCTTGATCAGTCGCGGCAGATGATCACCAACTTTTCCAGCACCAAACCGCGCAATCAAGGTCAGACGTCCGGCTTCATTCTCTGGGTTAAGCTTGGCCATCAGAACCTTAAGGTCTTCGGCTGTTGTGGTCGGCCCACATTTCAGACCAATCGGGTTTTGCACTCCGCGACAAAACTCTACATGTGCCCCGTCCGGTTGCCGGGTGCGGTCGCCAATCCAGATCATATGACCCGAGCCAGCGAGCCATTTGCCAGATGTCGAATCAAGCCGCGTCAACGCCTCTTCGTATTCCAACAAAAGGCTTTCGTGGCTGGTGTAGAAATCGACTGTTTGCAAGCTGGGTGCTCGCTCACTGTCTAGGCCTGCGGCGGTCATGAAATCCAAAGCGTCGCTGATTGAACGCGCCATATCTCTGTATTCTTTGGCTTGATCACTTTCGGTAAAGCCCAAAGTCCAGCTGTGCACTTGATGCACATCGGCATAGCCACCAGTTGAAAACGCCCGCAGCAGGTTCAACGTTGCTGCGGCCTGCGTATAGGCCTGCAGCATCTTTGATGGGTTGGGCCTCCGCGCCTCAGGCGCAAACGCCAACTCGTTAATTATATCACCACGGTAACTGGGCAGTTCCATACCACCCACCACTTCGGTCGGGGCAGATCTGGGTTTGGCAAATTGCCCAGCCATCCGCCCAACTTTGACAACTGGCACCTTGGCTCCGTATGTCAAAACCATCGCCATCTGCAGCATGACTTTAAAGGTGTCGCGGATTAAGTCGGCGCTAAACTGCTCAAAGCTTTCCGCACAATCGCCACCTTGCAGCAAGAACGCTTCACCTCGGGATGCCGCCCCAAGAGCTGCTTTGAGGCGGCGTGCCTCTCCGGCAAAAACCAGCGGTGGATATTGTCCGAGCTGTGCCTCCACAGACTGCAAAGAGGACGCGTCCGTATACTCCGGCATTTGCACTCTGGGTTTACTCCGCCAGTTGTTTTTTTGCCAGTCATTCATGTGTTTTCTCCGCAGTTGGTAGATCTTCTGAGATGCTTATAACGGCGTCTGTTTAAAGTGACCATATAGTAATTCAACACGCCCTATTGACCTAACCCTACAGTTTGGTTCAATGGGGGAAAGAGCGTGCGTTTTTTACGAGCGAAATACCCACTTAAAATAAAGGCAGGATCGAGATGCAGTCTCAACTCCAGAGTGTCGCAATTGTGCCCCACGCAACAAAGCCTCGAAAATTTGTTTTCGTGTTGCTGCCTAAGTTCACGCTACTCTCCTTTGCGTCCGCGCTGGAATGTCTTAGAATTTCCAACAGAATGTCCAATCAAATCCTGTATGAGTGGGAAATAATTAGCGAAAATGGCACTTCGATCATCTGTTCTGCGGGTATTGAATTTTCGGTTGATCACGATTTGAACGAGCTGAATCGCGATGATACGATCATGCTTTGTGGCGGCGAAAATATTCGCGCAGCAACTACCAAGCGCCTGCTGAGCTGGCTGCGCCGTGAATCTCGACGCGGGCTTGCCATCGCGGGTTTATGCACAGGGGCCTTCCCTCTGGCCAAAGCCGGGCTTTTAGAGGGAAAACGCGCCACCATCCACTGGGAAAACCAAGACAGTTTCACGGAAGAGTTTGAGAACGTTGAACTCACCAAATCGGTGTTTATCATCGAAGGTAACCGCATGACCACCGCCGGCGGAACATCGTCAATCGATTTGATGTTGAAGTTGATCGCAAACGACCATGGTGAAGACCTTGCCAATGCAGTGGCTGACCAACAAATTTATTCGTCAATTCGCACAACTCAGGACGTACAACGCCTTTCAGTTCCAACCCGTTTAGGGGTGCGTCATCCTAAGCTTGGTCAAGTTATTCAGATGATGGAGCGCAACATAGAAGAGCCGATCAGCCCTTCGATACTGGCAAAACACGTGGCGATGTCCACGCGCCAGCTTGAGCGGTTGTTCCGACGATATCTCAGCCGCAGCCCAAAGCGGTATTACATGGAATTGAGATTGCAAAAAGCTCGCAATCTTCTGATGCAGACCGATATGAGCGTGATCAATGTGGCACTGGCCTGCGGGTTTGCCTCTCCGTCACATTTCTCGAAATGTTATCGCGCCCATTACGCGACAACACCTTACCGTGAACGCGGCAGCCAATCGACCAAACCATAAGACGTCAGTTGCCAATACTAGGGGAAACTTAGGGCAGGCAGTGCCTGCGCCTGACACGATACCCGGGTGCGCATGTTTCACAGTCATGAAAAAATTGATTTAATCAAAAAACCCCGACATTCGCTGTGAACAGGCGATAACCCCCAATTTTGCTTTTTCGCGAGTGCTTGTTAATATTTCTTTCATTTTGCATGCATGCTGATTAAATATGCATCTGAACACTGGGTTCAACTAATGGAGATTTAAAATGAAAAAGCTGATGACAGCAACAGCGGCCGCAGCGCTGCTGGCGGGCTCTGCGTTTGCAGGCAGCCACAACGAAGTGAAAATCGGGGTGATCCTTGGCTTTACGGGCCCGTTGGAAACGATCACACCTGCGATGGGCGCCGGCGCAGAACTGGCGATGAAGGAAGTAACTGATTCTGGCAAACTGTTGGGCGGCGCAACCGTGACTTCGGTTCGGGCTGACTCGACATGTATCGACGCCGCAGCGGCAACAGCCGCAGCCGAGCGTTTGGTCACATCCGATAAAGTCAACGCCATTATGGGTGCCGATTGTTCCGGTGTGACCGGCGCAATTTTGCAAAACGTAGCGCGTCCAAACGGCGTTGTGATGATTTCGCCATCTGCAACGTCTCCGGCTTTGTCGACTGCAGAAGACGATGGCCTGTTCTTCCGCACCTCTCCCTCTGATGCGCGTCAAGGTGTCGTGATGACAAACATCATCATGGACCGCGGTTTTAAAACTGTCGCTCTGACCTATACCAACAACGACTACGGCAAGGGATTGGCCGACAGTTTCGCAGCCGCATTCGAAGCGGCCGGCGGCACTGTGACGATCAACGCGGCCCATGACGAAGACAAAGCGGATTACTCTGCTGAAGTTGGCGCTCTGGCCTCAGCCGGTGGTGATCTTCTGGTTGTTGCGGGCTACGAATCTGGCGGTGGCAAGCAGATTATTCAAGCCTCGCTTGACACTGGCGCGTTTGACACATTTGTTCTGCCAGACGGCATGGTCGGACAGGCAATTGTTGATGCAATCGGTCCAGACCTGAACGGCTCGTTTGGTCAGTACCCCGGGTCGGAAAACAAAGGCGCAGACGTCTTTGGTGAACTGGCTTCTGCTGCGGGCTTTGAAGGGTCTTCGGCATTCGCGGGCGAAAGCTATGATGCGGCAGCTTTAATCATGCTGGCGATGCAAGCCGGTGGATCAAGCGCGTCAGCTGACATCATGCAACATGTGATGAATGTGGCCAACGCGCCAGGCGTACAAATCATGCCGGGCCAATTGGGTCAGGCGCTTGTTTTGTTAGAAGCCGGCTATGACGTCGACTATGTGGGTGCGACCGCAGTTGAATTGATCGGACCGGGTGAGTCTGCCGGCAACTACCGCGAGATTGAAATCCAGAACGCCAAAGTTGAAACGGTTGGATATCGTTAATCAAACCGACTTTGAATTCAAACAGCCCGGTTCGCCGGGCTGTTTGTCTATTGGGTGGCAGAGCAACCCCTGCCCTCATCCCTGCCTCGAAAGAACAAAATCGTGATTGAAGTCGAAAATCTGCATAAGCATTTCGGCGGTTTTCACGCTGTTGATGGTGCCAGCCTAAAGATCGCCAAAGGGTCGATCACCGGGCTTATCGGCCCCAATGGCGCCGGGAAAACCACGCTGTTTAACGTCATTGCCGGGGTTCATAAAGCCACATCGGGACGCGTCTTGATGGACGGGCGTGACATCACGGGTCTTGCGCCGCATGAGCTGTTTCACCAAGGTCTGCTCCGGACCTTTCAGATCGCCCATGAATTCACGTCCATGAGTGTGCGCGAAAACCTGATGATGGTCCCACCGCAACAATCGGGTGAGACGCTTTGGAACACTTGGTTCGGCCGTAAACGCATCGCAAATGAAGAACGCGCCCTGCAGGCCAAAGCCGATGAAGTCATCGAGTTTTTAACCATATCACATCTCAAACAAGAAAAAGCCGGCAATCTGTCAGGCGGGCAAAAAAAGCTCTTGGAGCTTGGGCGCACTATGATGGTTGATGCCAAAATCGTATTTCTGGACGAAGTCGGTGCCGGCGTGAACCGCACCCTTCTTGGCACGATCAGCGACGCCATTCTGCGCCTAAACCAAGAGCGCAATTACACCTTTGTGGTGATTGAGCACGACATGGATTTTATCGGCAAGCTCTGCGACCCGGTGATCTGCATGGCCGAAGGAAAAGTATTGGCCGAGGGCACATTGGCTGAGATTAAGGCCAATGAGCGGGTGATAGAGGCCTATCTTGGCACCGGTTTGAAAAATAAGGCGGTGGCACAATGACCGACGAGCCGTTTCTAATCGGGGACGCTATGACTGGTGGCTATGGCAGCGGCCCCGATATTCTGCACGGATGCACAATTTCAGTGGAAAAAGGCCAGATCGCGGTGATCGTTGGGCCCAATGGTGCCGGAAAATCAACCGCGATGAAGGCGGTTTTTGGCATGCTGAACCTCAACGGTGGTGCGGTGCGACTGAACGGTGTGGATATAACAGCCCTTTCACCGCAAGACCGGGTCAAACACGGCATGGGTTTCGTACCCCAGACAAGCAATATTTTCACGTCGATGACAGTAGAGGAAAACCTCGAGATGGGGGCGTTCATCCGCACTGATGATTTTCGCGAGACCATGGAGCAGGTTTATAGCCTGTTTCCGGTCTTGCATGAAAAACGCAATCAAGCTGCGGGCGAATTATCGGGCGGCCAACGCCAGCAGGTTGCGGTGGGGCGGGCGTTGATGACGCGGCCCAAAGTGCTGATGCTGGATGAGCCAACTGCCGGGGTGTCACCAATTGTGATGGATGAATTATTCGACCGCATTATTGAAGTGGCGCAATCCGGCATTCCAATTTTGATGGTTGAACAAAACGCCCGTCAAGCGCTTGAGATCGCCGATAAGGGCTATGTCTTGGTGCAGGGACGCAACGCTTTCTCCGGAACTGGCAAAGACCTGCTGAACGATCCTGAAGTCCGCAAATCATTCCTGGGAGGCTGAGCATGACCCGGCACATCTGGTCACTGAACAAAGCCGCTGTTACGGCCATGGCGTCGCGCACGCTGGCGATTGGCTTCTTCTTTGAGGCGCTGCGGCGCGGAGCGTACTGATGGATTTTCTGAATGCGATTGTGGCCTTGTGCAATTACGTCATTGTTCCCGGCGTGACCTATGGCAGTCAACTGGCGCTTGGCGCTTTGGGCGTGACGCTAATTTACAGCATTTTGAGGTTTTCCAATTTTGCCCATGGCGACACCATGGCCTTTGGCGCAACAGTGACCATATTAGTCACATGGTTTTTTCAGGCAAACGGTATTGGTCTGGGGCCCTTGCCCACCGCCCTGCTGGCGCTGCCATTTGGTATTTTGGGCTGCATTGCGCTGGTGTTGCTTACCGATCGCATGGTCTATCGATTTTACCGAGCTCAGAAAGCCAAGCCTGTTATTTTAGTGATCGTGTCAATGGGGGTGATGTTCATTATGAACGGTTTGGTCCGGTTTATTCTGGGACCGGGAAATCGTACCATAACGGATGGTGAACGATTTATTATCTCAGCACGCGAATTCAAAGCCATGACCGGCCTGCGCGAAGGCCTGGCGTTAAAAACCACGCAAGGCATTACGGTTATCACGGCTGTTGTTGTGGTGGTGGCGCTGTTTTGGTTTCTCAACAAGACGCGCACCGGGAAATCCATGCGCGCCTATTCAGACAACGAAGATTTGGCCCTTTTATCGGGCATAAATCCGGAACGCGTCGTGATGGTGACATGGCTGATCGTCGCCAGCTTGGCAACGGTGGCGGGCGTGCTCTACGGTCTGGATAAGTCTTTCAAACCCTTTACTTATATGTTGTTGCTTTTGCCGATTTTCGCCTCGGCTATTGTTGGCGGCTTGGGCAGTCCAGTGGGCGCTATTGCCGGCGGATTTCTGATCGCCTTTTCCGAAGTGACCATCACATATGCTTGGAAAAAGGTGCTGGTCTATGCCCTGCCCAAACCTTTGGAACCGACGGGTTTGGTGCAATTGCTCAGCACCGATTATAAATACGCAGTGAGTTTTTCCTTGCTTGTTTTGGTTCTCTTGTTCCGTCCCACAGGCCTTTTCAGAGGGAAATCCGTATGAAAGATAGCACCAGGACCTATGGCCTGTTTGGCCTTGTTGTTGTTTTGATCTTGGCAACGGGGTTTTTGCAAAGTTGGAATTCGGCGCTTTTGATCCTTAATATGGGCTTAATTAGCGCGATCATGGCGCTGGGGGTTAACCTGCAATGGGGTTTTGCAGGCCTGTTTAACGTAGGGATCATGGGGTTTGCAGCGCTCGGTGGATTGGCCACGGTGTTAATTTCCATGCCCCCCGTACCCGAGGCATGGACGGCGGGTGGCCCACGTGTGTTGCTGGGGATCGTGATCGGGGCCTCTACGTTAAGCGCCGCAATTTGGGGATATAAAAGGCTGCCCGCAGGCCCAACCCGTCCACTTGGTCTGATGTTGTTTTTGGTGATTGGGTTTTTTATTTTCCGCTGGGTGTTTGATCCGGGTGTCAAGGCCGTTGAGGCGATCAACCCCGCCGGAACAGGCTATCTTGGTGGCCTTGGGTTGCCTGTGCTATTTGCCTGGCCGCTAGGTGGGTTATTGGCCGCTGGTGCGGCTTGGGTGATTGGTAAAACCGCGCTGGGACTGCGCTCGGATTATCTGGCGATTGCCACTCTGGGGATCGCTGAAATTATTGTTGCTATGATGAAGAACGAAGATTGGCTCGCGCGCGGTGTAAAGAATGTCACCGGCATACCGCGGCCAGTGCCCTATGAGGTTACGCTGCAAAATAATGTAAGCTTTACTAATTCAGCGCAAAGCCTTGGTCTTGATCCGGTGGTTGCCTCGTCGCTTTATGTCAAACTCAGCTATTCGATTTTATTTTCGGTGGTCCTGCTGGTCTTATTGTGGCTGGCACAACGGGCCTTGAAAAGCCCCTGGGGTCGTATGATGCGCGCTATCCGCGATAACGAAGTCGCGGCCGAAGCGATGGGCAAAAACGTCACCGCACGCCATTTACAGGTGTTCATTCTGGGTTCGGCAATATGTGGTATTGCCGGAGCGATGATGACCACGCTTGACGGGCAATTGACCCCCGGCAGCTATCAACCGATCCGTTATACATTTTTGATCTGGGTTATGGTGATTGTCGGGGGCTCGGGCAACAATCTTGGGGCTGTGTTGGGTGGGTTTGTGATCTGGTTTTTCTGGGTACAGGTCGAACCCATCGGTCAATTATTAATGACAGTGGCCACGATGGGGTTGGATGACAGCAACCCATTGAAACTGCACCTTTTAGACAGCGTTGCCCATATGCGTTTGCTAACCATGGGGTTGATCTTGCTGCTGGTCTTAAGGTTCAGTCCGCGCGGTTTACTGCCTGAAAAGTGACAGTATTTGCGGCTGGTTGATTTTTGTTGCGAATATATACAAAAAATTAACCTCTGAAATGTAGCTTGAAACAGAACAGAGCACGAGTGGTTGCTTTGTTTTATTTTCCTCCCAGTTGAACTGGCTGCACCCTTATGGTGCAGCCTTTTTTGTATGTATGTCTCACAATTTCTTGTTGACCACTCTGATCTAAATACGTAGCATGTTAGATAAGATAGTCGGCAAGTTCGACAGGGAGAATGGAAGAAAGAGCCTTTTGGCTCTTTTTTCTTTTCTGGGATACAGGACATGGTCTAATCGAAAAATTTCGCTTACCACCAAAGCAAACTTACAGTGTTAGTCCTGATAAAAGTATAAATAAGCCAAAAGGTAAACGCCACATGCCTAAAATGTTCGTCGCCGTCACTATAGCATGTTCTTTATTTGCAGGGGCTCACCTGGCTGCCCAAACGGGTGCTCCCACCGCGCCAAATCCACCAGAGCTGGCTATGGGCACAACAGAGGGCGAACCGCAAATGGGTCAACCCTACACCGCTGAAAAAGTCGGCAGCTGGGAACGGCGCTGCATGCGCACCAATCAGGACCAAGCACAAGATCCCTGTCAACTTTATCAATTATTGGAGGATGATCTTGGCAATGCTGTGTCGGAAATTACCTTGTTTAAACTTGATACCGGCGGACAAGCCGTGGCCGGTGCAACCATTATTGTCCCACTGGAAACTCTGTTGACCGAACAACTGAAACTGCGGGTCGATGAAGGCCCCGCCCGAATTTACCCTTTTTCTTTCTGCACGTCGGTTGGCTGTATTGCGCGTATCGGTCTGACCAACGACGATATCGATAGCTTAAAACGCGGTTCCGCGGCCCGCCTGTCTTTGGTGCCGGTTGCAGCGCCAGACCAGCTGGTAATTTTAAAAATGCCACTTGACGGCTTCAGTGTGAGTTATTCAAAAATCAGCCCACTCGAGGATTAAACCGTGCTATACCTCGACGCGGTTCGCCGTACCATATAATCACTCTGGCCATTTTACACTCCAAGCCCGGATAACGTGGCCTGCGCAGCCCTAATGCCAGGGTTCGTGCCGCCTTGACCCAATTTTGTCATCGTGCTCTGCATAGCATTGTGCTGAGCTTCGGGATGCGAGAGCAATGCAGCCAGCGCCGGGACGATTTTATCCGGCCGGCAATTGGCACCTATAAACTCTGGTACCACGCGGGTTTCCGAAACTAGATTGACCAACGTGACGGTATCAACCCGCAACATTCGACCAATGATTTGTCGCGACAGCCACGCCATGTCATAGGCAATCACCATCGGGGTTGCAGCAGCAGCCAGCTCAAGCGAAACCGTACCAGAGGCCGCCAAAGCCACATCAGCGGCGGCAAAGGCCGCGCGTTTGTCACTATGCCCAGAATGGAGTGCCTGCGCTGCCTGTGCCTGCGTCTGTGGAGCCAGAACGATCGGCTGGCCGGGCCAACCCGCCACGGCTGACTGCACTTGCCCCGCAACTGCAGACACGGTCGGTACAACCACCCGAAGCGCTGGGTGCTGTTGTACAAGCGCCGTGACTGTGGCCCCAAAGACGGGCAGTAATCGCAGCACCTCGGAACGACGCGATCCAGGCAGAACCAATAACAATGGTGCCCCATCAATGTCATGCGCTTTGCGGAAGGCCGCGACTTCGCATGGTGTTGCTTGAGGGTCGGTCACAACAGGGTGCCCAACAAATTCGCATTGCATGCCAGCGGCGCGCATATAGGGCGGCTCAAATGGAAAAAGTGCCAGCACCTGATCAATGTAGGGGGCCATTTTAGCCGCCCGTTTTGGTCGCCAAGCCCAGACTGTTGGCGCAACATAATGCACTGTGCGAATAGAGCTGCGTGCCTTGACTTGTCGGGCCACCCGCAGATTAAATTCGGGCAAATCAATCGTGATCAAAACGTCGGGTTGAAACTGCAAAACGGCTTCAACAGTTTGTTGAATATAGCGCTTAAGTGCTTGATACTGGGATAATATTTCACCGATCCCCATGATGCTGATCTGGTCCATTGGAAACAAACTTGCCAGCCCCTGCCCGATCATCCCGGCACCGCCCACGCCGGCAAACTGAACCTTGTCACCAGCAAGATGTTGCAGCCCTTTCATCATTTCAGTGCCCAATTTGTCGCCCGAAGCCTCACCCGCGATGATAAACACCTTCACCTCAAATCTCCCGGGCTACAAAAAATAATCCAAACTCAGACACCAGTGCCCGCGTCTGATCTGGCTCTAATACCAGCACGCGCCCGGCGGCAATCGCCAGACCAGCCAAACCTGCCACCTGCACCGCCCTTATAGTATCGGGCCCGATTGCAGGCATATCCACCCGCAGGTCTTGACCTGTTTTCGGGGCTTTAACCAAAACGCCGCGGTGCCCACGGCGCAGATGTGGGGGTGTTTGTGCAACAAAACCAAGTAGCGCATCCGTACCCTGCAGTGTTTCCACCCCCAGGCATAGGCCGTTTTCAAACACACTGCTTTGGCCGATGTCGGCTTCTGAAAGCAACCCCAGCAAAGCCAGCCCCCTGTCTATATCTTCAAGATGCTCTGGCAGGGGGGCCACTTGCGATACTATCCCTGCAGTTGCGGTCAACTCAGGCAAGAGCTCATGGGCACCACACACCGTAAACCCTTGTGTTTCGAACATTTTAATCACAAACCGTAGCAGACCATCATCACCAAGTTTAAATGCGGCGACAAGCTGTGGGGCAATCTGGAGCATAAATGCATCAAAGTTTTCTGGGTTCAGCGCCGGCCGGTGCATTGAGCCTGCCAAAACCACCCGGCGGATACCGCGCTCTTTCAGCGTCGTGAACAAGCTCCCAAGCCGATCAAAGCTATGGTCTTCGGTTCGGCCTGTCAGGCTGTGAGCGATGCCGGTAAAGGTAATGCAAAGCGCGTCTGGATAGGCATTCGCCAAATCCGGTGGCAAAGCCCCTGCGCCGCTTAAAATGGCAAGATCTGACGGCATGGGTCAGCTCGGCGTCAAAAAGGATCGGTCACTATGACCCAAAACAAAATCTACAATATCCTGAACATAGACCGAAGTGGTTTCTTCCCCAAGTTTTTTGGTCCGCTCCAAAAATGTTCCATCGCCTTGCGCCAACATTTGAAACGCCGCGCGCAAAGCCGTAATATCAGCCCGCTCTACCCCCTTGCGTTTCAAACCAACTAAATTCAAGCCGTCCAACGCGCCGCGGGGTCCCTGTACAAGGCCATATGGGATGACATCATTTGTAACCATTGTTACCGCACCAACAATCGCACCACGGCCTATACGGACAAATTGATGAATGCCTGAAAGGCCACCAATGATGACATCATCCTCGATGATGCAGTGACCGGCCAATGCGGCGCTGTTCACCACGATCACCCGATCGCCGATCTGGGCATCATGGGCAACATGGCAGCCAGCCATAAACAGCCCATCATCCCCAATCTTGGTCACACCGCCACCACCATCGGTACCAGTGTTCATTGTCACATGTTCCCGGATTCGATTGCGTTCACCGATCACAAGGCGCGTTTTTTCACCATTAAACTTGAGGTCTTGCGGAATTTCACCAATTACCGAAAAGGGGAAAATCGTCGTGTCTTGCCCAACCGTTGTCTGCCCCGAGACGACGACATGACTTTTCAATTCAACGCCGGCATTCAAAACCACATCTGGGCCAATATGACAAAACGGCCCAATCTTGCAATCGGGGTGAATCTCAGCACCCATTTCAATCACCGCGCTTGGATGGATCTTGACAGTCTCGGCTTCTGCGCGGTTCATGTCAGACATCAGCCGGTTCCTGAGGCAGATCCATCATTGCGGTAAACTCTGCCTCGGCGGCCATTTCCCCTTCGACAGTGGCGACACCCCCAAATTTCCAAACCTTACCGCCGGGTTTGCCGCGTAATGTTGTCATCCGCATTTCCAAAACGTCCCCGGGAATAACCTTGCGCCGGAATTTACATTTATCAATCGCCATAAAATAGATCAGCATGTTTTTATCAGCCAGATCCAGGGCTGTTCCAACCATAACGCCTGCGGTCTGCGCCATTGCCTCAACAATAGTGACGCCGGGCATAATGGGCGCACCCGGGAAATGACCTTGGAAATGCGGCTCATTCATCGAGACATTTTTGATCCCAGTTGCGGATTTATATCCGTCAATTTCAAGCACTTTATCCACAAGCAGGAACGGATAACGATGTGGCAATATCCGTTGGATAAGCTGAATATCCGCACTCAAAATGGGTGAAGTCATACTGGGGTCCTATCCTTGTTCTTTCTAACGAGTATCTATCAAGCCCTTGAAAGCGGGACAAGCTTACTCTTTATCTGCCTCGAAACTCGTCTTCCCATCCCCCAGAAACGCATCAATCCGTTCGATGGCCTCATCGGTAAGGTTGATCGCGTCGTTCCAGATAAAGGCATAGCGCTGTTCGATGATTACATCTGCACCGGTGTCACGCATCAATGTTTCAAAAACCGGGCCGGTTGCCGCCATTAATGTCATCTGATCCTTACGGCGCTGCTCCATGCGCGTTTGATTTTTTGCTTGTTGTTGATTTGAAATAAATTGGACTTTTTCGTCAAAATTCACTGCCAAAACTCTGAATTCATCCGCGTCCATCGAACTGCGCTGTTCGGTCAGACGTGCTTCTTCCAACTCTAATTCTTGCAGAAGGCGTTTGTTATCAGCAATCTGTAATTGCTCCATCAGCCGCATTTCTGCCATAAGTCGCTGGCCGTAGAGAGTTTCACTCAGCACACGTTGTTTATCGATTATTATCACTGAGGTTGAGGGCAAGTTGGCTGTCTGCGCCGAAACATACCCCACAGTTGTGACCAAAAAAACAATCCAAATGATCAGGATGCGAAATGTGGTCATGGGATCCTCAGAAGATTGACGAAATGGTGAGTTCAAAGCTTTCGGTTTTATCGTTGGTCTCAGATTGCAACACATCCATAAAATTAAACCTCAGTGGCCCAATGACAGTTTTCCAAAATAACGAAAAGCCGACCGTGTGACGAAGCTTGAACTTTTCAGATACCACTAACCCGTTAGTAGTTTCCAATCCCCACAGAGAACCTACGTCGTAGAATACACCCCCTGTGAGCCCGTACTCGTTTGGTATTCCCAAGGGAAATTGGCCTTCAAAGCGGGCAACCGCATAATTTGTGCCGCCGAGAGCGTCATCGTAAGAGCCTGACTTTACTTCGCGCGGCCCTACGCCATTTGCGTCAAACCCACGCAACATATCGGATCCAAGCGAGAAGCGATCGTTAACCCGACTGCTGCCCTTCATAAACGACATTGTGCCGCCTTCAAGGGTGGCAGAAAGCGTAACTTCTTCTGCCATAACCTTTGTTTGCCCGGTAGTTTTAAAACTTGTTTTGACAAAGGTATTATCACCACCAAACCCACCAATTTCCTGCCCGAGTTGAAACAGAATTCCTGAATTGGTGCTTAGACCCTTTCGACGGCTGTCATAGGTATATCTATACCCGATCGAGCTGTTCAACACATCGCCCTTTTTAATTTCATCTTTGATGATGCCGCTGACCGCAGTGCTGGCTGTCAAACCCGAGGCGACTTTGGACGTGGAGATGCTGTAGCTCAGGTTCAAGGCGCTATAGTCGGTTAGCGGAAATCCAACCGAGGGCGAAAAAGAAGTCGCGCTTGAGTTGAAAGATACATTATCATAGGTATAAGAAACGTAACCCAACTCTAGCCCGGCTGACAAATTGCGGCCTAAAAAAGCGGGGTCACGAAAACTAAATTCAAGTTTTTTATTGGTTTGTGCAGTGGAGACGGCGACACCAATTGCTTGGCCTCTACCCAGAAAATTAGCCTCTTCAAAGGATATTTCCGCACCCAGCCCGGTGGTGCTGGCATATGTACCGCCAAAACCAAGACTGCCGGTTGGCCGTTCAACTACCGACACGTCAATAATGACCTGGTCGGGAGAGGAACCCTCACGTGGCTCAACCTTGGATTTCGAAAAAAAACCCAGAGCTTTGATACGTTCAGCGCTTTGGCGAATTTCGCGTGGATTAAACGGGTCGCCTTCAACCACTTTAAACTGCCGCCGTATAACCTTATCTAACGTCGTTGCATTGCCTTTTATATCGATACGCTGGACAAAGACCCGCGGCCCGTTGGATAGGGTGTATTCTATGTCTAGCGTCAATTCTCGATCATTGCGGGTAATCTTGGGCTCTACCCGTAGAAAATCGTTCCCCTGCATTAGGGCAAAACGCTCTAACCGTGTAATATCTGTCTCAATAGGCAGAGGCGAGTAGGTATCCCCAGAGGTCACCTTTACCGCAGTCTCAAATGCTGCAATATCCACCGTCTCGATGTCTGAGACAACCGATACCTCGCCGACAGAAAACTGCTGACCCTCTTGGATCATAACAGTTACGAACATTCCGTCGCGTTTGCGAGATAGCTCCGAGGCAACATTTGTGATTTTAAAATCGACAAATCCGCGTGAGATATAAAAATCTCTCAGAAGCTGTTTGTCATAATCGATCCGGTCCGCGATGAACGTATCCTTAGATATAATACTGCGTAGCAGCCCAGCCTGTTTTGTGGCCAAAACCCGCCGCAATCTGCGTTCTGAAAAAGTTTTATTACCAACAAAGCTCAACCGTTCAATCTCGACCAAGCCCCCCTCGAAAACTTCAAATACCAAATCGACCCGATTGTCCGAGCGCCTGATCGCCTTGGGCGTTACTCTTGCTGCAAGCCGGCCCTTTTGCACATATGCATCGACGACGCGGGCCGCGTCTTGTTCAGCCATTTCCGCGTTGAAAACCCGTCGCGGCTGGGATTGGATAGCTTTTAACAGAGCCTCAGTTTTGAGCCTTTTATTCCCTTCAAAAACGATCTGGTTCAGGGTCGGTAATTCAACTACCAAAATTTTCAAAGTGCTTCCAACAGGCTCCATATCGACACGCTCGAACAAGCCGCTGGCCAAAATATTTCGGTAGGCAGTGTTCAGAGCACCCGCACTTATCGTGGCATCACGCTCAAGGCCCGCATAACTCAGGACAGTGTTACTTTCGATACGTTGGTTTCCGCTGACCTCAAATTTAGAAAACACATACGATTGTGCCTCTGCCGTTTGAGTAAATGAAAATACCACCATGCACCAAAGTAAAACCAATGTCCGAACACGCAGCAGAACGGCGATGAAGGGAAAGCCAAGGGTTTGTGGCCAAATTGTATAGTAATTATTCATCGCGTGTTCCCAGTCATCTCGTAAAACCTAAAAAAGGTATCTCTATTACCAGCAGATGTCAAAAGCCAAGCCGGTCATTTTCTCATCACACTTAGCATGCTTCGGACACTTACCAAAACGCCCTATGAACGGTTAAACCTTCCAATAGTTCGCCTTTTTCGTATCAAACATGATGAAGTTCAGCCTTTCTGCCTCACGGATCTAAGGGCACAACAAGTCATTTGACACACCAAACACCATTAAAGCCAATATAGACGCAAGCCCGGCCATCATAAGAAACCGCACAAGCGACTCGTTTGCGGGCCGGCCGGTTATCGCCTCATAACTGAAAAACAAAAGTTGCCCGCCATCCAACGGCGGTATCGGGAAAAGGTTCAACATGCCAATCGCTGTGCTTAGCACCGCGATAAAAATAATAAAGCTTTGACCGCCCTGACTGGCCATGGCGCCAGAAACCTGTGCAATTCCAATCGGTCCTGAAAGGTTACAGCTGCTGATCGCACCTGTTATCATGTGGTACATACCAGACAGCGACCCCTCGATAATCCGCAGGGTCCGTTTGACAGAGGCGCTGAAGGCCTGCCAGATGCCGGGGGCTTGTGTCGCCGGCTCAAAAACCTCACCGCCGACGATCCCGATTCGCCACTGCGTGGCAAAAGTATTGTCTGGTCCCGGCTCATCAACCCGACGCGGCGTCAAAGAAAATTGCAATTGCTCCCCTCCGCGCCAGACATCCAGTTTTAAAACTTTACCATTGGAGTTTTCAACATGTCCTTTTAGCTGATTGAACGAAAACACCGCCATTCCGTCGACCGCGGTAATCACATCTCCGACTTTCATATCAATCGCATAGGCAGCCGATTGTGGGGCAAGCTGAGTGATATGGGCCGGATAGGGGTGTGGACCCTGCACCTGAATTTCCATACCAGCGCGTCTCACCTCATAAGTAAGGCTGGCTTTGTCGGGAAGATCTGTGAGAAAGCCATAAAACGCAACACCATCGGTAAATGACGGCAGGCTCGCACCCTCAATGCCAAGAATCTCATCCCCCAGTTGCAACCCCTGTGGCGCAGGATTTGGCAGCAAACGACCCACTGTCAACGGATCAGACGGCACGCCCTGCATCATAAAAACGCCAAAAAATATCAAAATCGAAAGAATGAAATTAAACACAGGTCCGGCAACGACAGTTGCCATGCGCGCCCCAACAGGCGCGCCATGCATCGTTTTGCGCAACTCGACTGGGTCTGTCGTTTGTAGCGCTTGAACATCTTTACTGCTGGCAGCGTCCGCGTCACCTCGAAATTTAACGTATCCGCCAAGGGGTAATGCCGCAATTTGCCATCTTGTGCCGCGGCTGTCTATTCTGGAAAACAGCACCGGTCCAAATCCAATTGAAAAGACATCCGCCTCGATCCCTGACCAGCGGCCAACAATGTAATGCCCGTATTCGTGGATAGCCACGATAATCGACAACGCAATGACAAACGCGATCACGGTCGACAGCGCATCTCCAAAAGCAGGAATTATTGAATAAAGTGTCACACTTGGTCCTTATTATCAAACAGTGGCAACCTGACGTTTACCGTTGCATGGTTTCAAATGGTGGAGTTTACGCCTGTTATCAAGTTTAAAATAAACGGTGAGGAGCGGCGCATGCGAAGATCGGTATTGCGCTACGCCTTTACGCGCAGCATGCAGGACATAATTCGCCGCATTTCTCAATAGAAAAAGCCCTACGCGCTGGCCACCCAAAAAGGGATGCCGTTTCAAAAACCGATCGAAGGAAAGAGAAAAATTTGAACCGCAAAAGTAACGGCAGCTGCCGCAATCATGCCATCAAACCGGTCCAAAAAGCCACCATGTCCGGGGATCAAAGACGAGCTGTCTTTGACACCGGCACGACGTTTGAGGTGACTTTCAAAAATATCACCAAACTGCGACACGATGGAAAGAACGATGCTGAGAGGTATAATACCCCAATGAACCCCCTCAAGCTGCCAGACAAAAATGCCTCCAACGCATCCTGCTCCAAGCCACCCCGCGACGGTTCCAGACCAAGTCTTATTGGGGCTGATTGCGGCCCAAAACTTTGGCCCCCCAAGTAAGCGTCCCGCGAAATAGCCTGCAAGATCAGTGATGATCACCAGACTGATCAACCAAATCACCGCGCTGAGGCCAGATTGTATATACAGACCAAAAACGCCCATGGCACCAGCGGAAACAAGTGCGCCATAGGCTGGCAAAAGGCCGCCTTTTACGGGAAGGCACTTATAAATCAAAACAATAGCCAATAGCATCACAATCGCGGCTGCGCTGATGGGCAACCAGGTTGCCACAAAAAACGCCACAGCAGTGGCTGCCGCCAATGCCAGCGCGCGCCTGCCCTCATGCGGTGCAAAAAGGCCAATAACCTCCCAGATCATCGCACCACAGACCAGAGCCAATAACCCGCGCAGCCAAAGCCCACCAAGAGCCAAGGCCACGCCGCCCACGCCCAACATAACCAAAGCCGATGTCAGGCGCGGTGCCAGATCATTCCAGCGGGTTGCTCCGGTCATCCCACCACCGCGCCATATTTACGTTTGCGCAAATGAAACCCCTGTGTCAGCGATTTGAATTCTGCAGCGCTGAAGTCAGGCCACAATGTATCGACAAATTCATATTCCGCGTAGGCGGATTGCCAGAGTAAAAAATTTGAAACCCGTGCTTCACCACTGGTACGAATAACCAGATCGGGATCAGGCAAAACATAAGTATCCAAGTATTTTGGAAGAGTTTCCTCGTCTATACTTTCGGGGTCTAATTCACCAAGTGCCACATCTTTTGCCAAGCGTTTTGTCGCCCGGGCCACCTCATCGCGGCCGCCGTAATTCAATGCGACTGTCAAGTTGGTTCCACTGCAATTTTCCGTAGCGGCCTCCAATTCATCCATTAAAGCGACAAGTTTGAGGTCAAGCCGGACCCGATCGCCTATAAATCTGACTTTCACGTTGTTCTTGACCAACCCCCGCGTCTCGTTTTGAATGTAGACCTTAAACAGGCTCATCAGGCCAGAAACTTCGGACTGGGTCCGCTTCCAGTTTTCCGTCGAAAACCCAAAAACTGTGAGATATTTCACCCCAACATCAGGGCACACGGCTACAATTTCACGAACCCGCGCCGCACCAGCATGGTGCCCGAACAAACGCGGTCGCCCGCGTTGGGCCGCCCAACGACCATTTCCATCCATAATAATAGCAACATGTTCCGGGCCTTGGCCCGCTATTTTGGTATTGTCATTTACAGACAATCGATTACCCCTTGTTCAGACCTGCATAATTTCAGTCTGTTTGGTCTCTAAATTTTTGTCGATCAAAGCAATGAAACGATTTGTGAGATCTTGAACTTCACCTTCCCACAGCTTTTGATCGTCTTCTGACATGCCGTTTGATTTGGCTTTCTTAATTTGATCCATCCCGTCGCGCCGGACATTGCGCACTGAAATACGTGCGCTTTCGGAATATTGCGCGGCAACCTTGGTCAACTCGCGCCGTCGTTCTTCATTCAATTCTGGGATGGGCAACATAATAATCGTGCCGTTTAGTTGTGGATTGATGCCGAGACCGCTTTCACGAATAGCTTTTTCGACCTTGCCCACCATCGATTTGTCCCAAACGTTGATTGTCACCATCCGCGGTTCGGGGACATTGACGGTTCCAACCTGATTGATCGGGGTCTGTGATCCATAGGCATCAACAGTGATCGGCTCCAACATGCTTGAGGAGGCGCGCCCTGTTCGCAACGAGGCGAACTCAACCTTAAGCGACCCAATCGCGCCATCCATGCGGCGTTCCAAATCATCAGTGTCAATCATGATATCGTCGTCTGCCATGGTTTGTCTTTCCTGTTAGCCTAATATGTCAGTGTAACCCTAACCATGCACTTTTGTATAGGTGCCTTCACCAGCTAAAATACCTTTAAAACCACCTGGTTCATCAAGGGAAAACACGAATATCGGCAAATTATTATCCCGAGCCAAAGCAATGGCGCTGGCATCCATCACCCCCAAATGCTGCGCTAGAACCTCATCATAGCTGACCGTGTCAAAGCGTTTCGCATCAGAGAACTTCTCCGGATCCTTGTCGTAAACACCGTCGACTTTAGTACCTTTGAAAATAGCCTCGCACGCCATTTCATTGGCGCGCAATGTTGCCGCGGTATCTGTCGTGAAATACGGGTTACCAGTGCCTGCAGCAAAGATACACACCCGGCTTTTTTCCAAGTGGCGTACCGCCCGACGGCGAATGAAGGGCTCGCACACCTGATCCATCGGGATGGCGCTAATAACCCTTGTAAAAACGCCAAGATCTTCCAATGCACTTTGCATCGCCAGCGCATTCATCACTGTGGCCAGCATGCCCATATAATCGGCTGTTGTGCGTTCCATCCCCTCGGCACTGCCCTGCAGGCCGCGAAAAATATTGCCGCCCCCGATGACCATACAAATCTCAACGTCAAGCGCATGCACCGATTGAATCTCTCTGGCGATTCGCTGCACGGTTGGAGGATGAAGACCAAAGCCTTGATCGCTCATCAATGCCTCGCCGGATATTTTGAGCATAACGCGCTTGTATTTTGTTATCTCGTTTGTGGCATCGGGCATGTTGCGCTCCATTTGGGCAGTGGTTTACATGGCAAATCATTGGCGTCATAACTCACTCGCTCAATGCGCTTTGCTTGGACAAAAAGCAAGATACCTAGGAACGATAAATGACCATTGCCGACCTCGCGGCACATTTTCCCGCACTGGACAGTCAGACCCCCGTGCTCATAGCCGGCCCAACGGCTTGCGGCAAATCTAGATTGGCACTGCAAATCGCCAAAACTTTTGGGGGTGTGGTGATAAATGCCGATGCGATTCAGGTGTATGGGGCGTTGCAGATACTGACCGCCCGTCCCAGTATGGAAGACGAACGGCAGGTGCAACACCTGCTCTATGGGCATATCACGTTTGATCACGCCTATTCTGTGGGCCAGTGGCTGCGCGAGGTGACGCCTTTGTTACATGGCGGTGAGCGTCCGATCATCATTGGTGGAACGGGGCTTTATTTTCAGGCTCTGACGCAGGGGCTGGCAGAGATACCGCAGATTTCACCACAGATTATTGCGCGCTCAGAACAGGTGCTTGCAAATGCAGGCCACACGGCCCTTATCACAGAGTTGGATGCAGCCACAGCGGCCCGGATCGACCTTCACAATCCGATGCGAGTGCAACGCGCTTGGCAGGTGCTGCACAGCACCGGACGCGGTTTGGCCGACTGGCAAGACGCGACCCCACCGCCCATGCTGCGGGTGGCAGACAGTATTCCCATTGTTTTTAACGTGGCCCGGGATTGGCTGAACCAACGGATAACCACCCGGTTTGAGAGCATGATCGCAGAGGGTGCACTAGATGAAATGCGCGCCCTGCTGCCGGTTTGGTCCCCAGAGTTGCCTTGCGCCAAAGCCATCGGTGCCCGGCAATTGGTGGCTTATCTCAATGGCGAGACTTCGCTTGAAACCGCCCAATATGAGGCCACGATTGCCACTCAGCAATTTGCTAAACGGCAACGCACTTGGTTTCGTTCGAAGATGGCAGACTGGCACAGCTATGCACCCAGCGAAGATGCCCACCCGATGCCCTGAGCTGCGGGCCGGTTCTGTCAGCTGCGGGCTAAGTCTCTCGCTCGGCTTTGGCTCTGCAGCCAAGGCGTATGTGCGACCAAACGTGCGCCGGAAAAATTGCCGCCCCGACGCCTTAAATCTTTAAGATGGCTGCGATGTATTTCTGGGTTTCGCGATAGGGCGGCACACCTTTGTGTCTGCGGACCGCCTCTGGTCCGGCGTTATACGCCGCCAACGCCAGCCGCCAAGATCCAAACGCGCGGTACTGCGCTTTGAGATAGCGTGCGCCACCATCAAGGTTTGCGGCAGGTAACAGTGGATCAACGCCCAGATCACGGGCAGTGGCCGGCATCAACTGTGCCAGACCCACCGCGCCTTTGTGCGATTTGACCGATGGATTCCAGCCGCTTTCCTGCTCTACAAGCCTTAAAAACAGGCCTTCTGGTATGCCATGACGTTGCGCCGCCGCCCTTGCCAGCGATAAAAATGGGCCCCGATAACTGCCGCGATAGCCCTGTAAATCCAATTTGGGTGGAACGATGATTCGCGGCCGCTCAAGACCAAAGCCCCCGCTCTTTGCGCGCGGTAAACGCGAATCCAACATTTTAAACTGATCGGCAAACAGAGCGCGTCTGGCTTTTGAGGCCCCAATTTCAGCATGCGCAACGCCGCTAATGCTTAGCATTAAAATTAATTGTATACCTAAGCGCCAAAGCATCGATATTTCCTGTATAGCCAATCTTGATGATCCCATCATACATCAATGGGTTACAGTTACCAGTTAAACCAATTTTTCTGCGGTCCCAAGTCAAAATGCAGATAGATCATCTACCGTGATTGTTCCCTGGTCAATACAGCGGATTTCTATCTCTTGTCTGACACAACGTTCATTTTAAGGTTTCCTTCATGTTGCTCGAGTGGTGTAAGCATAAAGTCAACAATATCGGATTCGATGGAGGAACATATGGCAGGGTCGGTTAATAAGGTCATTCTCATTGGCAATCTGGGCCGTGACCCAGAGGTCAGGTCCTTTCAAAATGGTGGGAAAGTGTGCAATTTGCGTATCGCCACCTCTGAGGCTTGGAAAGATAAAAACACGGGTGAACGTCGTGAAAAGACGGAATGGCACAGCGTAGCTATTTTTCAAGAAGGTTTGGTGCGAATAGCAGAGCAATACCTGCGCAAAGGCTCCAAGGTCTATATTGAGGGGCAATTACAGACCCGCAAATGGCAAGACCAATCGGGACAGGACAAATACAGCACAGAGGTTGTTTTGCAGGGCTTTGGCGGAACACTGACCATGCTGGATGGCCGCGATGGTGGCGGTGCTGGCGCACCCTCTGGTGGCGGTTCCGGCTATGATAATCGCCAAGATAGTGGCTATGACGGCGGCTACAGTGGTGGCCCTCCGCAGGAGGGGGGAGCCCCTGCCCCATCGCGCGATCTAGATGATGAAATCCCGTTTTAACGGGTGAAAATACCTTGGCATTTGCGGGATGACCGATGTCGGCGACAGCAGCAAACGGGCGGGCTGTCGCCGTTTTGATTTTTGAGACAGGGCTTTGAGCCTTTGCGAATAGGGCGCTGGTTTACTGATTTTTGTGCCGCAAAGCATCTTCCAATAAACCGAGTACACTTTCCTTGGGCACGTCGGATGTGATGAGACTCGTGCCAATTGCGCTTGCCAGTATGAAATTCAACTGGCCATCAACGACTTTTTTATCTTGCCCCATCAAGGCTAAAAGGGCCGCGGCATCTGGCAAATCACCATCAATATCGGCCAGATCGGTTTTCATGTTCATTGCTTTGAGATGCGCCCTGACCCGGCTCGGGTCTTCTTGAGCGCAAAGCCCAAGGCGCGCTGACAATTCAAAGGCAAGCGCACATCCGATCGCCACCCCTTCCCCGTGCAATAGTCGATCAGAATAGCCGGTTGCCGCCTCAAGCGCGTGACAAAAGGTATGACCCAAATTAAGCAACGCACGCTCGCCCTGCTCAGTCTCATCACGTTCTACGATCGCAGCTTTCATTTCACAGGCTCGTTTTACCGCCGTGATTCTTGCCGTTTGATCCCCTGCGGCCAGTGCAGCGCCGTTCCTCTCGAGCCAGTTGAAAAATTCCCAATCCCCCAACAGCCCGTATTTGACCACCTCGCCATAACCGGCGATGAAATCGCGCTGCTTAAGCGTCTCTAGGACTGTGATGTCCGCCAGCACCATCGCTGGCTGGTGAAAGGACCCAATTAGATTTTTGCCCTGCGGCGCGTTGATTCCGGTCTTGCCGCCAACCGAGCTGTCGACCTGTGCCAAAAGCGATGTCGGAATTTGAACAAATTGAACACCACGGCGCAAGATAGCTGCGGCAAACCCGACCAGATCACCAATCACACCGCCACCAAGCGCAATCACAATATCATTGCGCTCAATCTTTTGATCCAGCAACCATTCAACGGTCTGCCCCAAGACCTGCCAGTTTTTTGTCCGTTCTCCCGCTGGCAGTGTCAGGGCCACCATTTCGATATTGGCCGCCGACAAGCCCGTGCGCAGCGCCGCCAAATGCAATTCGGCCACGTTACTATCGGTGACAACAGCGACCCGAGCTCGGCGCAATAGCGGCGCAATATAAGCACCGGACTCTATCAAAAGATCGGGTCCGATGTGAATATCATAGCTGCGCGTTTTCAAATCAACTTTGACGATTTTCATCACGTCACCTTTTCTAAAATATCTGACCGCTCCAGTAAGCAGGCCAAGACCCGTTCGGCCATCTGGTCGATCGACACGGAAGGTGCGGCCGGAACCGTCAAATCAGCTAAGGCATAAACCGGACCACGTTGAGCAAGCATGTCTTTCAGTGTTTCATACGGGTTTGGCGTCTGCAACAAAGGGCGGCCAGACTTTAGTCTAACCCGAGCCCACAGCAAATCTGGTTCTACTTCCAGAAACAACGATACCGCCTTTGCCGACATAAGATCACGATTTTGTGGCGTCAAAAATGCCCCACCACCGGTGGATAGAACACAGGTCGTATTGTCCAAAAGGCGCGCCAGAACTTGCGTTTCCTTGGCCCGAAAAAACAGCTCGCCATCTCGTGCAAATATTTCGGAAATAGCCATATTGGAGGCAGATTCTATCTCAGCATCCGAATCAAGAAACGGTACCGAAAGGAGATTTGCCAAGGCCTTGCCAATCGCCGTCTTACCGGCCCCCATCATGCCCACAAGAGCCACTGTTTTTTTTAGTCGATAGCGCATTTACACCGTATTTCGGCAAACCGCCGAGAAAAATCAAGTCTAGCGCCTGCATGACGTGAATTTAGGTGAAACACCATACCGAAATGCTGTATGCTGTCAGGGGAAAGATTGGAGGAACGATGCAGCGTCTCGTGAAATGGCTTTTATATATGGCTGTCACTGCCTTGGTGTTGCTTGTTGGCTACGCCTATATTGGGCCCTACTTCGGTGCTGATTTTGCACCGCAACAAGAAGAGATTCGCGTGCCAGTTACGTTGACCGATGAATAAAATATGGCTGCTGCTTATTGTTTTATCTTCTGAGGCCTTCGCTGGCCCGCCATTGTCCGCCATTGAATGGCTTCAGACCTCCGAGCCGCCGATCGTGGCAGATCCAGTGAAACCCGCCAGCAAAATCGTCGATATCGCCCGTCCCTACCAGACGGCTGAACACCGCTCAATGATCAGCGTCAGCCCGTTGAGCCGCCTCTCTCCCGAAGCGGTCGGCTTACTTCCCAGCTATGTTACCGGCTTTCCCGGAGATTTATGGGTCAACAGCCCGCCAGAGCTTTTGGCAAGATTAATCCGCAATTTAGAGGTTGGTGACAATCCGGCGATGCAGGCGTTGTTGCTGACGCTTCTACTGGCTGAAACCGATCCACCTAAAAATGTCGAACCGGGCATTAGCATTCTGCTAGCCCGCGTCGATAAACTGATTGAAATTGGCGCGATTGAACCCGCGCTTGCGCTGGTTGAGCGGGCGGGATCCCAAGACCCTGCCCTGTTTGTACGGACCTTTGATCTTGCACTTTTGGCAGACAAAACCGATCCTGCCTGTCGCGATGTGCTAACCAAACCGACCCTCGAACCTCAATATACGGTTAGGATATTTTGCCATGTCCGTAACGGTGATTGGGCTCTTGCCTCGTTTATATTAGAGAATGCCATCGCGCTCGGTGAAATTGAGCCGCGCACTGCACTGCTGCTGGATTTATTTCTAAACCCAGATCTTGCCGAAAGCACAGTGCCACCCGCACCAAGCACAGCGCCTAGCCCACTTGAGTTCAGACTTTTTGAGGCAATTGGAAGCCCGTTGCAAACAGCATCTTTGCCTGTGTCTTTTGCGATTGCTGATCTGTCGGGCAACAGCGGTTGGAAGGCGCAGTTGGAAGCCGCGGAACGGCTGGTTAAATCTGGCGCCCTATCTGAAAATCAGCTACTGGGCATATATACAGCGCGTCTGCCTGCCGCGTCTGGCGGTGTTTGGGATCGGGTTGCAAGTTTGCAACGCTTTGATCAGGCTTTGACTTCTGGTACTCCGCGCGAGGTAGAGGCCACATTGGCTGAGATTTGGACGCAGATGACCGATGCCGGTCTGGCGGTCGGTTTTGCAAGGATGTTTGGCCGCATTTTGATGGAACAACCCTCAAGCCAAACCACCGACCGACTGCGATTTGATATACAAATGCTGGCGCCAATCTATCAAACTGCTGCACAGTTTCGCCCTTTGCGCGACGATGAAGACAGGTTTTTAACCGCATTGGCGCAAGGCACCCTTGCCCAGCACAGGCCCTTTAATGACACAAGCGCGGCAGTGCTAAGGGGCTTCACCTCGCAACCTATACCCGCAAGGCTGCGAACTTTGTTGGACCAAAGACGCCTAGGAGAGGTTATTTTACGCTGTATTGCCGCGTTCAGCTATGGTGCTGCGGGTGATTCACAGCAGTTATCGGAGGCTTTGGCGACGCTGCAAGAGGTCGGGCTCAATACCACTGCTCACAGTGCCGCGTTACAACTGTTGATACTCAAATGATCCCAAGGACCGATGACCGCTGGATTGAGTTGTTTTTAGACGCAAAAACTGCGGAACAGGGGCTCGCACATAATTCACAACTTGCCTATCTGCGCGACCTTGCTGGTTTCAAGGCCTTTTTAGTTCCGGCCAGAACCACTTTTGACGCGGTCACGCAATCTGACATTGAAGCCTATCTCATCGACTGTGATATCGCCGGACTTGCGAAAACCACACGGGCGCGGCGGCTTTCGGCCATTAAGCAATTGTACCGTTTTGCCTATCTTGAGGGCTGGCGCGAAGACAACCCTTCGCTGCAGATCGCTGGCCCTGGGCGCGACAAACGCTTACCAAAGGTTCTAAGCACCACTGATGTGGATCAGTTGCTGGCCGCAGCCGAGCGCTGCGGTAAAACGGCGCAGGATCGCCAGCGCAACATCTGTCTGATGCAACTGCTCTATGCCACTGGCATGCGGGTCACCGAGTTGATGTCACTGCCGATTTTGGCGGCGCGTGGCGATCCGAGATTACTTTTGGTGCGGGGCAAAGGCGATAAGGAACGTCTGGTGCCCCTGTCCCCACCAGCCCGCAAAGAACTGGCAGCTTGGCTGGTTATCCGCGACCGCGACGAGGTGGCGAAAAAAACCAAGGGCGCACCGGGATCAAGGTTTTTGTTCCCGTCCCATGGCAAATTGGGCCATCTGACACGGCATTGGTTTTTCGGCTTAATTAAAACTCTTGCAAACGGAGCTGGTCTGCCCCCCAACAGCGTCACCCCACATACACTGCGGCACGCCTTTGCCACCCATTTGCTGGCCAATGGAGCGGACTTGCGGTCGATACAAACCCTGCTGGGCCACGCAGATATCGCGACAACCGAGATCTATACCCATGTGCTTGAGGCGCGATTGCGGTCTTTGGTCTTGGATCATCACCCGTTGTCTCGCGCATCCGACACACGCTAAAACCGGCAATCAAACCACATCCGGCTGCTATGGCAGCTAGAATCTATCGAAAGCAGACGACAACCGTCTGCTATGACTTGTAAATTAGCCCACGCTGCTCAATATGCCGGTACGTGCGGGTTAGAAAATAGGATACCTCTGTCGATGGACTTGGCTCAAACAGATTTTGATCTTGCGTTTTGGACGACGGTGGGCGCGATTTTGCTGTTGCTGGTGCTCTCAGCATTTTTTTCCGGTAGCGAAACCGCTCTGACAGCCGCCTCTCGGGGCAAGCTGCACGCCCAGGCCGACAAAGGCAGTGTTGGTGCGCGGCGCGCGCTTGAAATCACCGAAGATAACGAACGGCTGATTGGCTCAGTCTTGCTGGGAAATAATCTGGTCAATATCCTCGCTACCTCACTGGCAACGGCCCTGTTTACCAGCCTGCTGGGAGAAAGCGGCGTTGCGTTGGCCACTTTGGTCATGACGGTACTGGTGTTGGTGTTTGCCGAAGTGTTGCCCAAGACCTATGCAATCACCAATGCCGAGGTAGCCGCCGCCCGCACCGCCCCCATCATCGGCGTCGTCATCGCGTTATTTTCGCCCATCGTCGCAGCGGTACGCTGGCTCGTGCGAGGGGTGCTGCGCATTTTTGGTGTGGTGACCGACCCCGACAGTCAAGTGCTTGCCGTCCGTGAAGAAATCGCCGGTGCGCTTAATCTGGGACATTCGGAAGGCGTAGTGGAAAAAGAGGATCGCGACCGTATTCTTGGGGCGCTTGACCTGTCCGAACGGACCGTTGAAGAGGTCATGCTGCATCGATCGGGTATTGAGATGATCGACGCCAATGACCCGCCAGCAGAAATTTTAAAACAATGTCTGTCAAGCAGTTACACACGTTTGCCGATGTACCGCGATGATCCAGAAAATATTATTGGCGTTGTGCATGCAAAAAATCTGCTGCGGGCGATGTATGCGTTGATGGAAGACCCTGAAACTGCTGTTGCCGCCCTGCAGGACTTTAATATTGGTGATGTGGCCATTAAGCCTTACTTCGTGCCGGACACCACGGCGCTTGACGATCAGATGCGGCAATTTTTGGAACGCCGAAGCCACTTTGCGCTGGTGGTCGATGAATATGGATCGCTCGAAGGGTTGATTACACTGGAGGATATTCTTGAAGAGATCGTCGGCGAAATCACTGACGAGTTTGATCCCGCACAAGACCAGAGTCTGACGCCATCTGATGACGGGCATGTCGTTGTTGACGGGGCGATGACGATCCGTGACCTAAACCGCGCCAAGGATTGGTCGCTGCCCGATGAGGAGGCCAACACCGTTGCGGGATTGGTCATCCATGAGGCGCAGATGATCCCTACCGTTGGGCAGGTGTTTTTGTTTCACGGATTTCGCTTTGAAGTTCAAGCCCGCTTTGCCAACCGCATTACTGAGCTTAAAATTCGCCCTCTGTAACAGGTGGCGTCACGCCACACTCACCACTGCGCGGATGTATGTTCAGCCAAATCCCCGACTTTGAGCGTACGGTCAAATGGGCAACCGGCGTTGGCCGGTGCCGGGGCAGCGCTTCAAACCGAAAATTTTTGACCAACATTGACAACAACAAAGGCCCCTCAACCATTGCAAAACCAGCGCCGATACAAACCCGGGGACCGGTCGAGAACGGAATGTAGGCGTCGCGCTGGCAAGCTTTGCCGTTCTCAGTATGCCAGCGCGCTGGGTCAAACCCATCGGGATTATCCCACAGCCTTGTGTGCCGGTGCAGATGCCAGGGGCTGACAACCATCTGACTGCCCGGCGCAATCTCGCGGTTGCGGAAAGTCACTGGACAGGTTGACTGGCGCACCATCATCGGCACTGGTGGATAGAGGCGTAAAGTCTCGCGAAACACGTCTCGGCTGAGTTTTAATTTTGCCACAGACGCATAATCGGGCGCGGTCAGGATTGCCGCCTCTTTGGCCACCTGCTCCTGCCAGTCGGGGTGTGTGGCCAGCAGATACAGCGCCCATGCCAACGCCGAAGCGCTGGTCTCATGGCCTGCAAGAAAAAATATCGCCACCTGATCAACCATTTCTTCAATCGAAAACCGATCATCTGTTTCGGGATCACGCTGGGTCATGATCTTGGTTGCCAAATCGTCCGGGGCGGTTCCGGCCTTTATCTGATCCATCCGCTCCTTAGTCAATTTGGTAATCAGGCGCCGTATTGAGCGGGCAGAGCGCCGTGTGTCACCTCGGAAAAATCGAGGAAACCAACGGGGAAATCCGAAAAAGGCAGCCGCATTAAGCAAGGGCTGACTGCGTTGATAGATTTTAAACTGCTCGAACATCTGCGTTGCAATCTGGTTTGTGATTGGCAATGAAAACAATGTGCGAAAAATCACATCCGCCGCTAGGTGACTGGTCTCAAATTCAATTTCAACCGGAGATTTTTGCCCTATATGTGGACGTAGACGCGCAACGGCCTGCAGGCCCGCCGCCCACATCGCTGGAAAGGCCTGTCTTATCCCGACACTTTGAAAAGCCGGGTCGATGATCCGCCGCTGTCGCTGCCACTCAGCACCA